>Ga0209792_1000590_pt1 | contig 23926 bp, 10 predicted proteins | sample EBPBio142005_DNA_FD_185860 | JGI IMG/M metagenome (GOLD analysis project Ga0209792, IMG submission 185860) | Wastewater treatment Type I Accumulibacter community from EBPR Bioreactor in Madison, WI, USA - Reactor 1_6/14/2005_ DNA (SPAdes)... | ecosystem: Engineered > Bioreactor > EBPR >... | reverse complement strand
GTTGATATAAACCGTATTCCCGTTTTTAAGGATAATAATTTTATTCCAACCGTTAACCGGCTCATTGAAACTATTCTCACTATATACAGCATTTGATTGTGCAGATGCCGATAAACATATAATTGTACAGGCGAAGAATGTAAGTATCTTTTTCATCAGATTGCTATTGGGTTATTTACGGATAGGTAAACCTTAATTTGATGCTTGAAGTACAGCTACGAAATAAATCATCGTAATAATTCATGCTGCAAACAGTAACTTCTATAGTCTTGCTATCAATCTCCGTTACATAAAGCTTAGCTCCATTCGTAACATAAGTACGGTCCATTAATACTCTTACATTATTATTGTTGTTAGTATTTTCCCATATCGTATATACTCCGCTTACAGGCTTGATCCTGAACTCCAGTTCTATGGTGTGATTGTCAGTAGTTGCTTTGAACTGTGTAGAACTGGAAACATATTTGTTTCTAATTTTTTCGCTTTTAGTTGTTACCGTATTATTTTCTGTAAACGTATCAAGCGGTAACGTACAAGGTGTTGTTGGTGGTTTTATATATACCGAATCAATACTGACTTCGCCTTCACCAATAGAATAACCATAGCTGTTAGCAGCAAAAGCTTTGAAATAGTATTTATTTGATTTATTCAACGACTTATAGGTTGCGGTAAAACTCGCCTCAGGATCATTAATGACCATCTGATTACTTGTCATTTTAGGATTAGGTACAACATCCATACAGAATCCTCTGTACATTATTTTATCAGCGCCTTCACTCAGAACAGTACCAGTAACCACAACAGAGCCATCGTCTTGCAGGGAGGCACTTGTTATTGTTACTTTAGGATAATAATCCTGCACATTTTTTTCATATTTAGTGCATCCGCTGTATAAGAATACAGAAGCCAAAAGAATAAGTATCGTTAGTTTTTTCATTAGTTACCTTTTATGCGATAATTGAGCCCCAGCCCGAAAAAATGATGTGAAAAATTGTAAGACCAATCTGTTGCCACTAAAGCATTATGGCCAATGAAAGCACATACCTGTGCATGTGAGCCTACAGTATAAACCCCTTGTATACTTGCGCCCAGACCACCATAGTAATTATCATTTGCCCCTGCGTCAACAGAGGTAGAGTTGTATTTGGCATAAGTATCGTAAGAAGATTTAGATAAACCCATGGTAAGACGCACACCTGCATAAAAGCTAAACTGCTGAACACTGAATATCCTAAAACTATTGTCTATATAAAAAGCATAGTTCTTCATAGGCTTATAAACGCGTAATTCTGGCATTATAGAGTTCCCATTCCCGGAATTTCCTGCTCCATCCTGATAGGTCGGAAAACTATCTGCTCTTGGTGCCAGTGAGGTAAATGATAACCCAAGCGTTGAGCGGATACGTCCCTTGCGACGATCAAGCATATAACACACATCATAAGAAAGTGCATTCTTAAAAACTGCGCCCATGTCTCCACGAGGTGTTATCAGACTTACCCTGGCTCCAATTTGGGAATAAGCGGAACTAATTGCCCCAGCCGACAGTAGGGTTATTAACAGTAGCTTTTTCAAGGATATAAATTTTAGTGGCAGTAAAACTAATAGGATTATTTAAAAAATCAATTATAGTATATGGCTTCTATACACTTGTACTAGGTGTTTCGATTTCAAATTGCTTTAACAAATAATCTGCAAATAGATTGCATGTATACGCGACAGCATTTATCAGTTCCGGATTAAGTTCAATCATACTGCCTAATGGGAAGCGAACCATTTTGGAAACATTTTCCATACCCAAAGCAGTAGTTTGAATTTGTTTTCCCTTCACTTCTTTGGTCAACAATATCCATTCGTCGCCAACTTGAATTTTTGCAACATTGTCTACATAGTGAAGTTCTAAACCAACATCTCCACTTTCAACATACTTTTGCAGTACTAATGCGTCATGGTGGACGATACAGTTTCTTACACTATTGATGCTAAGTATTTCTTTCTCAAAAGAGAGTATTTCTATACCTAGACCATTTTTTATTTCTTTGAATAACTTTGGAATAGGAAGCTCTCTAGATTTCACTTCAAGCTTGTCAAGCTTTTCGTCTAAATGAGCTTTATCATGAATTACATTATTACTTTCCTTAGCTAGTTTCTGAATTTCCAGTAATAATCTTGACGCAATTAGTGACTCCGCAGCACCAGCTAAAAAATTAGTAAAACAGTTTCTATATACCCATTGCCTAACATTTGCTTTCGCAATTTTCTCTCCTTCTACATTGTCGGAATAGATGATTGGAATAGAATCGATGAACATTGGCATAAACTCTTCTTGAGGATAGCTATCTATTGCATGAAACAAAAATGTAGCAGCCCTGCACGCTTCTGAAACTTTCAAAGCACATCTGTTGTAAATATCAGAAACTTGAAAGCGCAATTCATAAATCCCATTTTCAGGATTTTCATTTAATAGCGTTCTAGTCAATATACTCATATCTATTTCAAACTGAAAATCGAATATTCAGAATAACATTTTGAAAACGTCCGCCGATACAAAGTGTCAAACACATGAAACTTCACATATCGACAATTATATTATCGTTCATGATATTACTGGCAATTTACTTTACTTATAAAGACCAGTGACTACAAAAACGTCTTCCATTTTTACGACTATTGCATTAACCCAATGACCAACATCAAGAGAATCCAGTTCGTGCTTGGTAATTGGGCTTTCCATTCTTCTTTTCCTATAAAATGTCTCATTCATAACATATACCTCGGATAATTCATCAGAAGAAAGTTTAAATACCCAATCCTTTGATTTCAGGAAATTGACTTCAATAATTCTTAGTCTCATATTATCTAATCACTCTTTTTATATTACTAATATCTGGAATAAAGTATTGTGGTTTACCTCCAATCCAAGGGAATTGGATAGCTGCTTTACCCTTGTATATCGTTGTTCCAGCCGGCACTTCCCAGTAGGCTACTTTTGTCATCCCATTCCACTTATATCTTAAAGCTAACCCCATCCTGTCTAAAAATTTATTCCCAGAAATACTACCAGGTTTCGTCATGTAGCGACCTTTAGCAAAGGCACTATTGTTATCATAGTATCTAGCTAACTTCATAGGCTTATCTAAGGTTTCCTTCGAGTAACTACTGAACCTAAAGGTACCAGCAACATCATCACTAAGTTCTCCAATATTAGCAAATAGTTTACTTGCGACTTTTTTACCAGCACTCCTTAGCAAACTTGGGCCAAAACTAGTAATTGGATCATCCACTGGTATTGCAATACCGCTGGCAGGCACACCAGTATATTCATAACCTGGCCCTCTAAAAACTTCTCCAGGGTATCCACTTGCCAAACCTTTTTTTACAGGAACACTATAAGAGTATCCACCTAGAATTTTATCACTACCATCAGATAAGGGTACATTTTTCACATTAACATAATCAGTTTCATCTCCCCCCTTATTGTCAACAAGCGTAGTAGTTTTATTCTTAACATCTACATCATATGTATTTGGGGTATTCCCTAAAGGATCATTATACCATATCGGATTATTGCCAAATACAGCATAATTACTTATTCCAGCAATCGGCTCAGGGTCTTCATTCCATCGCCTCATCAATAAAGGATCATACTCCCAATATAATGCTGTATTGTGATTAAATGCGCCAGCAATATCATCATCACGTCTTTGTCCATTATAGGACATTCTATAGACTGTATCTCCTATCTCTTTATGTCGCTCAGGCATCCGCATGCCTCCAGGATAATAATCTTGTACACTGCTCAGGTCAGGATTGTAGTAATCAAAGTATCCGCTGCCTCCGTTATGGCCAGTCTTTCTGTCCAGCACAGTAGCCAAAACATTGCCCAAATGGTCAGTAAGCTCATAGTGTTTGTATCCCAACCTTCTTACTATACGCATAGTATCGTTAGTACCTGTATACTGCTGCCCCCACGGCTCTGTCTGGTTGGGTTTTATAAGGTCTTTATAATAGTTGCTATACCACGGCGTTGGCTTACTTATACCATCCAGCCTTGGCAGGCTTATATTCACATTATAGCTTTGGCGGTATATGCTATCTGCATATTGTTGCACACCCAGCCTGCTGCTACCATACAGATGGTGCTCTGCCAGGCTGGTAGTATCTGTTACCGCACCAAATGAATAGATAGATATATAATCCACCGGACCAAGAACTGCTATATTTACAGTACTGGTACGCGCATTGAAATAATCAAACGCACTTACATCTATCGCATCTGCCAGTATCGTATCTATTACCGCTGGGTCTGCAACATTTGCCAAGAAATCTCCCAACGTAGCATCAGGGTCTGTATGGTATACAATTTCCAGCCTGTCTGCAAGCGTTGTATTATCCGTGAGCCAACCCGGTGAATCATCCCATTGGTCGAAGAACTGCCCCAGTTGCTCCCTGTCTGCGCTTGATAGCATAATACCTTTCACCTTCGCCTCAAACACACTGCCTGAATAACGCAGGTTCATAGAATTAAATATCACCGGCTCATTCACCATAGCACTAAAGAAAGCCCTGGACTGTTCTCCGGCATAATCTCCGTTTACACCATTTATCACATCTACCATTCCATCCAGTACGGCTGTTTGTGCTGTATTGGTTGTCATATAGCTATAAAGGGTAGATGCATTTGCAATGTGATCTACATGGTCACGGGTACTGCCAACTTCTATATTCGTCCACATATTATCCAACATGTCCGATGGCATTTCTGTATCAAAATGTTCGAACATTTTCTTCGCCTCATACTCATGTACCACTACTTCACCCATCACTTGTTTCGTCTCTATCAGGTCAGCATTCAGTGCATTGGCGTATATCTGTCTGCCGGGGTCTGAAGCGTCATATGCCTGCAAGTCATTCAAATAATCGGCAGTACTGCCGGTTAACAATTGGGAGTACAATGCTGCGTTATTTTGCAGATAAAAACCGATTGTTTTATCTGTTGCAGCATTTGCCCATGCAGGCGCTACATCCTTAGCTTTTACACTCCATCCTTTCACTAATGTACCCGAATGCTCACCTACAGAATTAACCATCACGGTAAAGCCCGGTTTTGTCCTTACGCCATCATTTGCAGCTTCTATCAGTTTTATCTTAGAATATCTCGAGTTGAATTTATAACTAGCCAGCATGTTGCCACTCGCATCCCTTACATAGTATTCACCTATATGGCTTTCATCTGCGCCTATCTGTTTTACAACATCTTTACGTACCCTATTGCCAAGCCCGTCATAGTCATAGTATATTTTAAACTGGTTACCATTCTTGCCCTTGTCTATTTGTTTTAGTTTTCCATAGAGATTCCATTGCATTTTTAAGGAGTCTCTCACATCCTCAACCATGTTGCCTATGCTGTCATACTTATAGTTATAAGCTGCCTGCCCTTGTTTGAAGTCTACACCACCTGTCAGGTTACCTTGTCTGTCATTGGCATATTGCAGCTTATTGGTACCAGCTGCATAATTATATTGGATACTGTCTATTCTGGTACCACCTCCGTTATATCTCACCAGCGTATCTATATTTCCGCTAGCATCATACCTATAAGTATTCTTAAAAATATTCAATGGGCCATATACAGTTAAGTTGCTTTCTTTAAGGGTATCATAGGACGCTTCAACTAATCTATGAGCCTGGTCATATTTGTACGTTCCACGCATATTGCCAAGTCCCATAATAGAGGCTGTAGTCCTGGCTATATTACCATTATACAGATTCTTTGCGGGTGCTGCAAAATTGAAACCTGGAGCAGTATTATCAATTGCAGCATAGTCGCCATCAAAATAGTTAATCGCAAATGCGATAGCATCTCTTGCATAGGTAGTATTACCAGGTGCACCATCAGGGTTCATTGATTTATCATACCTGATTACATCACCATTAATAGCCTTCAGCCAGCCTTGCAATGTATATGCGTAGTCCAGGCTTTGAATCTGGTTCTCACCTATCTTAACATTGGCAAGTGGCCCGTGCTTATAGTAGGTATATTTTGCATCTGTATTCCACACAAATCCATCATTGCTGGTTTTGGCTTTTGTAATCCTGTTATCTGCATCGTATTCATATTGTTGATAAAACTGATCACCCCGTCCACGGTTATAGGCAATCATATTTACCTTACCGCTTATCTGGTCATATTCGTAGTCCACACGCTTGTACTGAGAACCAGCATTCATCATCGCAGGACATCTGTATGTGGCCGTTTTCACATTACCTAATATGTCATAACTGTAGTAGGTAGCAAATCGTGGTACAAAATCAGTATAATTATTATAGTCCGGTGACTTTGAAGAGTAATAATAGATAGTAGAAACTTTGTTCAGCAAGTTTTCCTGCGTACTCAAATGCTCTCCGCTAATGCCCCCCAGATCTGTCCTCATTGTATCATAGGTTGTCAGCACCACATCAGTACGCGGTAATGTTCTGACGTATTTAATGATACTATCCATCGGATACAATCCATCGTCGTGCACATTGGCAACATATACCGGGTGCGGACTTGTAGCATTTTCAGTTAGCTTCACCTCCCCTGTTTCTGTAATCCTGGATAAAGGGTCATACAACGTATAACTATAGCTACCATAGTTTTTCTGTTTAGCATTTTGTGAGAATACTAACCTGCCAGCACCATCATAGAAGAAATCGGTCTCATAACTATCAGGTGTTTTCTGATTAACCACCAGATTTCTGCTGTCATATTTGTATGCAGTTATTTTGGTATGTGCATTCGGATTTGATTCATTCACACCATCAGGAGGTACTGTTTTGCGAAGATTACCAGCGAGATCATAATAATACAATGTCATCATACCTTTCTGATTCCACGAGCAAAGGAATAAGCTATCTTTTGTGTTATCAATAAGGTAATTAAACATGCTGTCTGTAAGCTTTGTCACAAGTGAATCATGCACTTGCTGATAACGTACTTTACCTGCATAAATGGCGTCTTTCATCAAGTTGTACTCACAATCTATACTATCCATACACAAATCAACCCCCGGCTTATCATGGAGTATCACATTTTTAATACTCTGACCAAATCCCAAAGGGAAATCAGTATACCCTTTACAGGTAACTACCTCACTAGGGATAGCGCTGTAGTGCATAAATGCAGTAAATCTGTAGATACTGTCCGTACCCGGCCCTACCTGAACAGAGTCAAGTTCCAGAGTAGCAATATCTAATGGCGGGTTTGATGGTGGCTGCAGGTGGACATTGCGAAGATTATTGCTTGCATCAAAATACCTGTACCAGTAAATACCATTGGCTTTCCTGAATATCTTCAGGGTTGAACTCACGTTGGTTACTTTCGCACCATTGGTTGGGATTACCTTTTTACTACTACCGGTATTTAAATACGATTTTACTTGCGCAAATATGGTATTGTACAATAATTGATAACCCCAGTTACCAGTTTGATTTGGCGAATAGATGTATATATCACGCAACGACTTTGAACAAAAGGCATTGTCGTACACTACCTTTTTACCTGCAAAACTGCTGATCCTAAGACCAATATTTGCCGCGTCAATAGAATCCCTGATATCATATACTGGTTTGCCTGTTTGGGCATATACATAACTGAAATAGTCATGCGTCAATTGTACCCCATATTGCTGTGAACTACGGTATTCCGCAGCATCTTTTATAGCGTAGGAATTACAGTTCTGCATGAACACATTGATATTTTGCAACAAGGTCGCTTTACCAATCGCATTCAGTGTACCGGTATGTGTAAAGATTGTACCATTATAGCTCGTATTATTCGTACCATAATAAACCCCACTCTCACTGCTGAAACTGCCACTGTTAGACAACGGGTTTGTTGGAGTACAACCCGATTTCAGGAATACTACAGTCGGATCGACCGGAAGATAGGTTGCGGTGCATGATGCCGCACTTGCTATCGTTGTAATGCTGTTTTTATAATGCAACAACGAGTCCTGCGGTACGGCTATCAGATTGATGCCAATCACGACATTGCCGGCAGTATTGTATTTAATTCTTGTTGCAATAATATCTCGTTGTGTAAAGCTACTCCTGAGATTACTGATAAATGTGTTAGATGCTGTCAGACTAGGACACACTACTTTCATGGTAGCATATACCCGTTTCATTTCTACAGAGTCTGTCACAGCACAACCAACCATCAGATTATAATAATCCTGGAAATTGTATCGCTTATTAAATTTGTAGTTCAAATAGTTTGTAACAGTCGTTTCATATAACGGATGGTTCGCCGCATTACTATATCCCCATGCTGATGCCTCACTGTTAAACGTTTTTAAAGCATCTTTGATTGCGACACAGGTAATACACTCTATTGGCAGCTTATTGCCCTTATCTGCCATCAGAGTAATTGATTTACTCCAGAGGTAATAGCGATCAGTTACAGATGTGTTACCATTAATATTCATATCAAGTGCGACGGTAAACTTCGCTTCATAACCACTCGAAATACCACCATCTTCGTTCAGACAGATAGCCTGTGTCGTAGCTAGATCGGTCGCACCATCCAAATATGGTGAAGCATTTGTTTTTCGTTTCAGATAATAATACAGCGTATTGTTATTAATATCTGTAATCTTTAGCTTAATAAACTTGGCATATTGTGTAGTCGTATACTGTATGGTATCCAAATAACCTTCTATCGTTACGGAATCTGTATTGCCGATACTGAAATAACTTGCTATTTTATTCTCAAACTTATTCGTGCTGCTCAAATGGAAACCATAAGTACCACTTCCCATATAGCCGGCCCCCTTAATGGCGTCAATAACAGGCGTACGGTTCATGAAATCAGTAATACCATCGTATATAATCGGGTTCACACAATCGTACACATTTTCCAATTGGGTGCGCTGATCTGTAATATTATGTGTAGCCAAGAATGCATTACAAAGATCAGATAATGAAACGCCACTCGCTGCAATTGCACCTGATATCAGGTTGGGAGAAAGCGGCATGCCGTTGGTAATCGCATATTCCTGAATTTTCGCTTTGATAGCATTCCTGGTAGTTTGACTGATAGAACAGCTAACCAGGTCTTGCATAATATTATCAATTTCAGTTTGCAGCAAAGATGCTTTCTGTGCATCTAAGGAATCCTGAATTTCCGGCGGTGTAGTTAGCCCAGTCAGGTTAGACCCGTTCACGTTGGTAAATAAAGTATTCATCCAAGCCGGCACATGCACCGAAGTATCAAAACCATTTCCTGTAGGTGAAAAAATTTGTGGAAATACTGCCGGACTGATTAAATTGAATCTTAAGTTTCCACATGGTGAACATGACTTACCTGCACTATCCATCAAACGCTGTAGTATATACGTCCTGTTGGTAAGATAGTATGCACGCATCGTCTCATAATATCCCTGTTTAACCGTATTATTAGCAAACGTAAAATTCTGAATCTCATTCTGGAACAAGAACTTAGCAGCATGTGCAGCTTCTTCAAAATTACCTGCTGCTGAATACGCCTGTTCTATAGCTAGTTCATCCAAACGCTTAGTTGCCAGATTTTTGAAATGGCCCAATTTAGCTTCCATTACCGGTTTATCGGAACTGCTGGCATTCACATACAACGGATCGTTTTGAATAATATCATCCAGATCAAAACGGTTGCCCTGCTCTGCTTGCTTATAAGTTTCAAAGCTCTCTAGCTGCGTAATAAATGTACCGTCATCGCAATAGGACAACTTACAATATTCCGGATGTAGCGGCAGTAGCGCATTCGCGATATCATCATTGAAAATATAAATAAACGTATCAATGGGCAGGTCTTTCAGATTAGTATAGGTTCGTCCATCTTTTACTACAGATGTCGGTAAGCTTAGACAGGATGATTTATATCTGGGGATTGACTTTTGGAATGTATGAGTAGTGCCATTTTTCACGCAGCTCACGTAACCATCATAGGCAGACTCAAAGATTGAGTTAGTGACACAACAAATGTATGTCATGTCTGGGCAAGCACCAACCACCGTGTCAATATGTATTGAACCATTCGGTTCTTTAGGATACTGACCATATTTTGCATTAGGCCATAATTCTTTCATCATTTCACGTTTCCTGCTCTCACATGGTGATAATGCTACACTATCATAACATGGAAAATTTCCCTGCTCCACATATGACTTCACAAACCATCTTTGATCATTAAAACATAAGCCAGCCCCTTCATTGTCTGTAACAAAACTTTTGATCCTGTTATTGACCTCGTATTTATTATACGTAATGGATTTATATGCAAAGTACTTGCCCTTGGGCAGACTATATGCTGTCGTAACGGGAGATGAATAGTATGTTGGTATACCTGTCAAACTGTTCACAACATTGTCGGCACCTAATTGACCGGTTACTTTTTGAATCTTTGCCTCACCACAATCGTTTGTGCCACTGAAACTATATTCCGCTTTAGCAAGAATGTATTTTCCGCAATAGTTAAATACAGGCACTTTAAGCCTGTACTGCAAGCTATGGTCAGCAGTTTTATCAGCGTAAAATGTTGTGCTTGCAGTTAAGCCATCACCACGCCTGTTTTGTTTAAACCCGGCTAATACATCAACACAGGTCTGTACACTATTATCAATCGTGCTGATTGGCTCAATCGGTGTTTGGCCTGACGGTAAACCTATCAGACCGGTCGCAACAGGCTGCCCATTCGTATTGGTAATGGTAAAGCTGGTTTGTCCATTGGGGTCTGTAGTAATCTGTTTCGGGAAATAGGTATAATGCCCAGCTTCGCCCCCAAAATACTTATCCAGCTCTCCTTGTGTAACATTCAAATACTCATATCTCGTCCCGTGATCATTCCATATTTGATGCGTTTCACCTACACCACTCTGCCAAAGCAATCTGCGACTGGGAGAATAAATAGATTGTATAAGCGGATACCCGTTCGCTTTGGGAACAAATTTCTGTACGCCTGCTTTATCACTGTTATTGCCAGAGTAATACAGATTAGCCAATGAACCTGTACTCATCGATGGAAAAGAGGTGGGTGCATTACATGACTTGGTATCAAAGTCTGCAGCCTTGTACGGATCATTTGTGTAGCTATTACGTGCAATAACACTGCTATAGCCAAGGTAATTCTGAACAAATGGTGTTGGTAATGTCTGCAGTGCCAGGTTACCCTCATGGTCATAAACCTTATCGACACCAATTACATAACTCGCATCACTATTAATTTTCGTTTGTGTCTGTCTGTTTTTTAGTCCACCATCAAAATAATTGATGACATGTTTATATTTTCCGCCTTCCGCAAAATTGATCGTGTATTGCCAGTTCAGGTCATTGGCGTGCGGTGTATTGATTAAACTACCCTGCTTATGAAAGCAGGAGGAATTGGTAATGTCTAATACACCGTCATCTGCCAGTGTCCAGGCACTGTATTTTACGTCTTTAAAATTGGTGGTATTATCCGGCCTGACAGTACGTAACCTGTAAACGATTGCACCATGCTCATATACAAGCGGTATCCTGTAAGACTGAGAATCCGTACGAACACGGGTGCTGTTCTTTTTAAAATTATAGGCAATATTATTACCGTTATTACTGAACTTATTCGTTCCGGATGTCCAATTAGAAAAATTAAATGTATAATCATCAACATATGTCCATTCCAATTCAAACTCTACAGGCTTCAACTCATTGGTAGCACTGTTATTGGAACATAAATTCTGCATTGTTGCACTATAAGTTCCCCAGGTCACTTCCAGGTATTGTCCGTTAACATTACATGTCGGGCTCACGAATACATTCTGATGGGTATTATATCGCTCTACGTAAACGCCTGAACTGATTTCAAAATTCTTAGCCAACTGATCTCTTGGCACTAAAGTACCGGAAGCATCACGCACTTCATCCAAAACAGCCTGTATCGCATGATAACCACTGAACTTGTATACGTTCAGATCAACATATGGCTTCAATGAATCCGGATCATAGGAGAATGGAAGATAGACTGTTATTGGATTATCATTCGGTGAATTTGGGTTACCCGTAGTACTATAGCGATGTATAGTGATTTTAGCAGTATAACTATAGGCCGCTTCTACTTTATGCAAACTGTGCTTTACACCAACCGATACATAGTTCTGTATACTCTTGAATGTATAATCCGTAGGTGGTGCAGTCGTATACTTAATGTATTGCCCCCAATAAAGGTCTTCTGTGAGCGCAAGCGTTACAGGATAAGAGCTGGACGGGAAAGCAAATATATTACTGGAAGTGTCCTGATAGAATAAATCAGGATCTTTAAAATCAAATGATTGTCCGTAGCCGGTGATAGCCATCAGAGAACAAATACACAGAATCAATGCTTTTTTAAACATAGCACTAATATTTAGTCGGTTAATGTATTGAGTTTATATTGCGAATAGTTTTTGCTGAGTACGACCTCTTTACCTGCTTTCGTATAAATGCGGTCGGTACTGAGCATACGCTCATTAAATTGACGTCGGATATTATAGATATCGTAGACCGTTAAGTATCCTGTTGGTGTTCCCCATGTATCTGTCTCCAAGCGTTCAAAACGCATTCCTACCAACAGCAATGTCTTTTCATCGATCTCAAAAACTGCTTTCGTAATTGCATATTGCTGCAACCTGATTGTTACCAGGTAATTACCTGTAGCAGTCCGCGCTGTTTCCATTTTACCATGGGATACGATAACAGAGTCCGGTATCGATATAATTGATTCATCCGACGCGTTAATATCCATCTTAAACTGTTTCTTCAACGCTTGCAGTTCATATACTGAGACAGTGCGGTCTATCCTGTTAACTTTGCACAGACTGGCATTTGTCTTCAGTGTAATCATCGACCTGTTGCTATCCAGGAACATGTTTCCGCTTTTATATAATGCACCTGTAATACTGTCTCTGACATTCCCTTCTGCTGTCCTGAGGTACATCTTATAGTTATAACATATACGCGGATGCTTGTTCGCTTCCCTTATCTTATTGATAAACGGAATAACATGGCTTTGCCCGCTCGCCGACAAACACCAGCTACATCCTGCTATCAATATCAACCTTTTGCTCATACCTGTATCTGCTACTGTTTTTTACTGTTTGCACGTCGACTTTCACTGATGGTCAATACGCCTTTCTCCGTTTCTTTCTTCACACGTACCAATAATCCCTCCTGGTCATACTCATAATAGGTAGCGAAATTATTTTCGTCGAGTTGTGCAGTCAGTTTGTATGAAATCGGATCATATACAAATGACTTCATATTACCATCTACCGGAATAATTCTGAAATCATCGAAATACACGTTTGCAGGCAATGTCAGCGAAATTTGTTGTGGCTGTCCGAAACGCAGATCAATCACATATTCAGCCTGATACCAGCCATCTATATTGCCTGTTTTAAATTTAAACGGAAAACTGGTCGATGTAAGATTGGTCGCAATACCTATACTGGCCAATGCATAGGCAGGCGTAACAGATGTCATGGCCGGCTTCAGCCACATACTGATCACATACTTACGGGTACTGTCAAATGTAAATTGCTTAATACCAAGATTCATCGGACTCTGTCCATACTCTTCTGTAGTCCTGTTTTTTGTCTTGATGACAAATGTCCTCGCATTACTGAACTTGATGGAATAGTTACCGGTATGACTGGCGGCATCTGTAATATTATCCCCGTTATTGAGCAGCTTATACCCTTTATAGTACGACTGTCCGTAATTATCTGTTGTATTATTAACGTCTACATCATGATACTTTTGCATAAACGGTGTATGATAGAACCATGTGCCGTTATAGGTACCATTGTATAAACCGTACAAATGCTTAGGCACCAGCATACGATAGTCTTCAAAACCATCAAAGAAGAAACTCCTGTGTTTCGCATTGGATGCAACTGCTGTCGGCAATGATTTATTATACCCGTACTGTGCCGCTACATATTTTCCGGTGGCGTCTAATTCTTCCAATGCATTGCCGAATACATCATACCGCAGTACATACCTGTTGCGCTTCCAGTAATTTGTATTATTACTGTAATTGCTCGGCTCTATGATAGCACGCTCTCCGGATGAATTATTGATATTCTTCCAGAACAAAAATGATTTTGCAGCAAACTTGCCATCCACTTTCACATTATTAGCAGAATAATCCCTTTTCGCTATATAACTATACTCAGCTTGTGGTCTGAAATTACCACGATGGCCTAGTACAAAACGATTATAATCACTCTTCCCGGTGGTTGTAACATTAGTAGGGAACACTTCAGGATCATAATCATGACCGTTACCATTCAGCATGATCGAATCTCCATATGCATGGCCGTATGGTGTTGCCATATCAGTGAATTGGGTCACATTGATACTCAACACTTTATCAAATGCACTGCTTCCGCCCAATATATCACTGATAGCGTTGTTCAGATTATTGCCATCGAACGGCTTTTCTGTTAATCGCACTGTCTGCACTACCTGAGACAGGTTATTACGCCTGCCGGAACGAACCACTTTGGCATATACTTCTGTAGTCTTAACGCCTTCATAGATGCCCGGCCAGGTGCCGAATGTTCCGTTTCTGGAGTAACGTAATGCGACGCGCCTGTACTTATGTGCCTGCGCATGTTCCATCGGAACAGAATATGCATATGGCAGGGTCGGACAATAATTGATTGATGGGAACTCATCCAACACCCAAACTTTGACTTTATGCGTTTGATTGTCTGTCCCCTTATAAGTCAACAATAACTCATCCCCAGGGAAAAACTTGTCCTTCGACAGATACAACCTACCATGGAATGTCGGCGCATTGGAACAAGACACTGTATTATCACTGCGGTTTTCTATGATCAGTGAATCTGCTTTTTCTTCATAACCTATATTGGTGTACGCAGGGCCCATTCTTTCATGTGCCCAGTATGCAGGATATTCCATGTCAAATACTTCTCCGTCATACTGTGTGTTACTCTTCTTCAATAGTACGGCTCCTGTTTCACTATCATACAAAACATTCTCTACAACATTTGTTGCTCCGTTATCAAAGTATTCGACAGATTTTAGAATACCATATTTCTGAATAATCTTAGTAGTAACCATGGAGTGGAATGTCATCACTTCTTCCCGATCCGGGAAGAAAGATGTCGGTACAGGTATGGGGAACACACCAATCAACACAGTATTACAACTGATGTCGACACTTCTTCTGTAAGCCCTGTTATAACGCTCCCTGGTATCAACTGTAAAATCCACTTCTTCACCGAGTTTTACATATTGTACCTTATAATTATTCTTTGTTCCTCTTTCCCTGACTACAGCCAGTACATTATTGTCCAGCTTACCATTATTATCCCTGTTGTAATTGTAAGTCACCCGTGAAACCGGCTCCCAAGTGATATTAGTGCCGTCTGACTTGATTTCATAATTTTTAACTTCCTTGGGTTTACCATGCATATCATTAAATCTTAAGGCATACCCCTGGAAGACTTTTACATGCTCTGATTTTTTTCGCAGGTTTTTAGTCTTTTCAGGTGTAGGTGCATCCTTACCGGTAAACTCCACTTCTATCGGAAATTCCTTGGCCGTGTAATACGAATGCTCCTCCACTGACTGAGACGAACGAGCGTTATCAATATGTATGCTTTTTACCGTCACTTTGCTATAACCCACTACAGGCGATGGAAAGAAACCTTCACCAAATGGTTCTTCTTGGAAAAACACAATCGGCGGCATCTTATAATTGGCTTCTGCCAGATAGTGAACGGGCTGTTTGAACGGATTTTCATCCCCGCCTATGGATGGTTCATAACTGGCAACACCACTGCTGATGCCTTTGCCATATCTGTCATCATCTTTGGTATACTCATACTTCTTACCGAAACTCGCATTCTCAGAACTACCTGAGAGGTTATTCCATTCATCGTTGATGGTCAGCTCTTTTACGCGCAAACCGCCGCCTTTCTTGGTTAGGCCAGGACGACACAATCGTACCCATGACTTATCCAGTTTGATATTTTTTGCTTTATCCTGCCCTACAAAACGGGCTATCGGATTTTTCTTGATACTGAGTAATTCATCTTTGGCTGCACGTAACCCATGGTATATATCCATCATGCCACCGTTAGCATCAAAGCCCGGATACAAAACATGCGGTATATAGTAACGCCCGATATTTAAAGCATATACTGTTGCTGGGTGTAACAGGTAATTACCTTCCCCACCGGGATTGATACGCTTTATCTTAATGTACCCAAACTTCGGATCGGTACAAGCTCCCACTTGCTCAATCATCGCATAACCTTTCACATGCTCATACCGTTCCGTACCGGTCAGATCAATATTGAAACTGTAATAAATTTTGTCTTCTCCCTCCAGATAATTGTCTTTTAAGGATAAATTCGGATTCTCCTTATCCGACATTCGCTCAAAATAGATGTACTCATTAACCGTATTTACGTCCTCGTACAGATTCGACTTATAATCCAACACATTACTATTTCCGATACCTACAATCTTGACCATCTGCATACTTCGCTTGTTCTGCACAAAGGAATAATCATCACTTTCATATTTGATTTTTATCTTACCCCCGGATGGTAATTTTATATCTGTCAACTCCCATGGTGCAGCATCTGCATCCAGGTTCGTACCGTCTTGTTTAACGTAAGGAAATTCATAGTTGGTAAGTGCTGAATTGTTCACTTTAAAATTCCCCCAGCGATCTTTGTTTGCGAAATTGTATTTATGATCATCAGAGCTTGTCTGATTTGAATAGGAAAATTCATACGGACTCAGCAGGTTTTTATCAGAACTGCCATATCGCGTATATACTTTTTCTAGCGTCAACTTACCAATATCACCTGCTGTTGCGACCTTATTCGGTATGCCTTTACATAAATTATAGCTGTACTTAAAGACAACTGTTTTTATCGGCGTAGCACTGTTACCGTTGATATACCTGTCGTGTTTATTGTACAGCTTAATAGAGTCCAGTTTGTAGGAATAGGATTCATCTGCCTTGTCTTGTTTTAAACTCTGACATGAACTAAACTTCGTTCCGGAACCCAATACAGCTTTCTTTACACCTAATCCGTCATCTCTTTTTGATACATAAAACTCCGCTACATAATTTTTCGATTCTATAGAACGTACATGCCATTGCTGACGGGAACCGATAATGTAATTGCCTTTATCATCATCCCGATCACTTGTAAAGCCTGCATTATACTGTGCTTTATCTCCCTGCCATGGTGCACGCCACCTGTAGTCATCATCCCATAATGTATAATTAAACTTCACCCAACCACCCATATCATCATCGGTCGGGCCGTCACCTAAAACGTCCACGTAGTCTGATGATAAAACGGAAGACAATAAATAACTATGTGCATACGCAGGCGTAGTAGTCGATGAATAAAATTCCTCTTTGCCTATTCCATTCTGTGCTTTGTCCTGGTTGCCGGGACTGAAACTCACCAGACCTGTATTGATATCTGCATCACTTTCCCGCACACTCATGGTCACTTCCCTGGACATATTATTCATGGCAGGTAAACCATAAACATATCTCCTGCCATCAGTTGTAGTCTGGGTATATTCACTGACATGGTGTTTCTTGGCTTTGTCAGGTGATTCGCTGTACCTCGATTGCGGTACTGCATTATTTAAATTGGGCTGATAAAAATCAGTACTGGCACCGGCAGCACCATATTTTTCATAATGAACAATCTTATCATACTGAGCTATATCCGGAATGGATGCTTCTTCGGCTGTCAAAAATGTCAACAGGTTAGCGCGACTCGTCCTGTCCATTTTATTGTCTTTCCAATATATATGCGCATCACCGAATTTTGCAGGCAGCCATCCCTGTGAGGCTTTTCCGTGACTCAACAGTTCCGACATATTTTCAGCGAGGTAAACAGGCTTTTCGTCATAAATACCACCCACCTGCTGGTTATTGAAAGTCAACTCACCGGCTTGCTTATAAAATATTTTTTCGAAATCAGAACCTGCAACATTCCCCCTGAATTTCAATCTGTTCCATGGGCCGGAATTAGACTCGTTATCGAAAAACACAACATCCGTTCCTACTTCAAACAAATTACCAATACCACCTTCCAGCAAAGTAGAGGTCTGGTGGCTTTTAGGGGATTTTACCAACGGGTCAAAAACACTGCCGATGTCATTTCGGAACGGACGGAAAACACCTCCCGTACCTTGTCCCGAAATAGAGAACACATCATAGGTCATAGATGCCAATGGCAGGTTGCGTAAAGTAGGATTATAATAACCGTCTTTATCCCTGCTAAAGTCCATAATCGCATCTATTGGTGCATTCTCTGCATACATATACCCATAACCTGCCCTTGAACCGTCTTTTTCATATTCCAATGTACTTTTCTGAATATTGAAATGGGCATTGGGATAGGTGTAATACAATTCTCCGCCGAAACGTGTCTGAAACTCAAATGATTTCAACACACTCGGATTGGTTACTACCGGAACATAGTTTTGTAATCCGATCGGAACGGTCGTACTGAAAGAAGCATTATTAGCGCCTACCCTGCCATAACTTGTTTTCTCTGTTGTAGTTGATACACCTGTTTTGGCATCCGTTGTTGTGGTTTTCTCTGTTGTCTTTACATTAGCAAATGTATTCAGGCTAACACCCCAGGAAATGCCCTTCAAGCCGGAACGGGTATTAAAACCCGTACTGCCGGATACAGACATACCGGCTCCCACATCTTGAGTTACACTTTGTTCCAATCGAAGGCTCGCATTAACATCTATATCAGCACCTTCCTGCGAACCCATACCCATATTAATACCCGCACTCGCAAATGGGGTGGACACTGTAGCACCTGTACTGCCACCGATACTTAATCCTTTATAATTATTATAGGCGATATAATTACTGAGGCCTACATTCAGATTCACACCATATTTACTTGCATCAAAACCACCAATCTCCAGCGATACAGTCACACCTGTACCAACTTTAAAATTTTCCTCCGGTTTAATGTATAATTCTTTATCTATGGTCTCACCGTTAAAATCATCCGGTAATCCCCTGACTGCACGATTGATTTCACCGGGATTAATATTCCAGCCAAGCCCCACCCAGCTTGCTTCTTGCTCTACTCCGATGCCACTATGATAGTACATATTAATGGGGTAACCTTCTACGTCCATTAACGGCAGATTATATGTGAAATCACCGGTGAACATATCCACCATTTCTGTCGTTCCGACAGGTTCAAAACTCTGAACCTCCGGTTGGGTTGGCCCCGTGGTCAAGGCATAACTATACACTGGTAATACCAGTTGGTATGCAAAAGACAATATCAGTACTCTTGCTATAAATTTCAGTGTCCGCTTTTTCATAATACCGGGTATTAAAAAATAAGTTTTGGCAGCGCGTTCAGTTCATCTTTGCTGTAACTCGCTTTGATTAAGGGTACATTGTGATATTTATCATTGAAAACGATTTGGACTTCCGCTACACCGTCTACTCGCTCAAACCCTGCTACAATGGTGTTGTAGGGTGTCAGTGCATAATTGTTCTCAAATAAATAAGTTACCGGTTTGTATTCCGCTCCGTCTGCTATCATGGTAATATCCCTTGCAGCTTCAAACTGGTAGTACATATTCATCGCCTCCGCTTTACCATTGTCTTCCATCCGTTCTTGTATCGTCTTGGTTTTTCCACCGCTTTCCTGAATACGTATAAGAAAGAATATATGCTTGCCGATTTCCTGCAGCCTGTTCGTTACCACTGATGCTGATATGGTGTCTGCTTGCTCTGCAAATTGCCGGCTCACCATGTATTCCGGATTAGCATATTGCACCGTATATTCCAGATTACCTGTCTTTACATGTTTTTTATAGGGAGCCTCCGCTTGCTCCATATATTCCAGGTATTCCGGCATATCAAGCTCCTTTGGTTCTCCACAGCCGGCCAATCCCGTCAGGAGTAATAAACTAATGACCGCCTTTCTCATACCTTTCATTTACATACTTTATCAATACCGCTGTCTGATCATTCGATGCAGCACCATACAATACGGTACCGGTTCCGTTTGCACCAATTAACAACTGCATACCTGCCTGTTTACCAAATGCCTCTATATCCGGATTTAGCCTCTCCCATACTTTCTGGCTGATTTTTTCACTTGACTTCGCATAATGTTCTTTGAACGCATATTGTGCATAGGATAATTGGCTGTCAACAGAAGTGATCCTGCTGCCTTCCATTTTCTTTACCAATTGCAAACTGTCAATCACATTCTTTATCCTGGATAAATCCTTATTCAATGCTTCTTCCAATTCCTTTTTCATCTTGTATTCTTTCAGCAACTTGCCAATATCTATATAGGCTACTTCCTGCTTTTTAAACTCCAGCCTTATCAACCATGATATGATAAGCAATACCATAACGACTGTTGCATACAACAGCACCTGTGACCTTTTTGTGTTCATTATTTTATATAAAGTGGGTTAATGTATACAAATGGAATATTGTACTGTTTCGCATCTTTAGTGGTGATGCGGTATACATATTCTTTATTGTGTTGCAGACTTACCTGCTCATAGAATGGTATATCAATTTTATTGACACCCTGCTGAACAGGCAGCTTTGTTTGTTTTATGCGCACTTCTTGTCCTTTCATATCCAATAGTTGTACACCCAATGTATCAACCATATTATCTGACACATATTTCAGTTTAAGACTGCCGACGGCATATATTTTGGTTTCTCCCAGGTGGTTTTCGAATTCATAATAGGATTGAACAACAGGTACTGCAACCAATAAACTGTCGTCAATGATGGTAAACCGCCATGCTTCTGCTCCACCTAAGAGTATACCTTTATAGTAAGCATCTACTGTCCATGCATATGGCTGAAATTTTTCTAACGGTTTTGCAGTCGTGGGATAGATCATGCTGGTTGACATTACCTGATTATCCTGATACACCGGATTGTTCCTGTTAATGGCATTTTCATTATTCTGCCCTTCCTTAACAGGTGCTATCCTGATACGATAGCTTAGCTGGCTGGCAAACGGATAGTTTACTACCCACGAAAACATAGGATTCAGTTCATACAATTTGGCATTATTCTCCGGCTCTATCAGGTTGATCAGAAAAATATCATTCACTGTCTGATATATACACTCGCTGATCGGATCACCCGCATCGTATTCAGGATTGATGGTCTTTATTGATACAGTTACACAATACTCATACGTTCCCTGCGGCAGTTTACCATAGTCCTTGAACAGTTCCTTCAACCCGTTATCTGAAAAACTCCATGCCGCAGACGAACCTCTTTCTTTACCAATCGGGTTATTCCCTGGTTGCAAACGGATGTTTAAGTTGTAGCTGGCTTTGAGTGCTGAATTACGGTAGTGAATACTTCCCTGAATAGCAACATCTTTACTACTCCCGGTATTGTTTAGGATCTCATAGTTAAATGCGTTCTCCGGGTTTAGTTCAACGCCATCTATCTGCGCGAGGTTAACGACAAGAGATGTGCCTTGCGCTCTGCCTTGCCAGGCTATCGCAACCATTAGCAACATCAATAAGATGCTGACTCTTTGGATTATTGGTTTTCTAATTCGCATATCAATACTTTTATAACGCCTATTTCTTTTTAAACTTTGGTGTTTGAGTTTTAAACCTGCACTGCACGCCTAACTGTCCATACCATATATTTTTTATGACCATAGTTCCATTGGCACGTATGCCTGCATAACGACATTGGCTGTATACAGTAAAGGGCAATTTTTCAAAGCGGTAATTTAGCCCCAATGTCGTAGCTCGACGTTGTAAACCGAACCCTGCGTATGCAAGTTCCTGCCCTAGATTCACCATCAATTGTTTGGTTATTCTTTTGCTACCACTCACGCCGCCAAATACGACACTATTGGTAAGCATCGAGCCATCAGGCATATAATAAGGCTGCGAAGACCATCCGCTGTTGGCAGTAAAAGTCAGCTTGGTCGACGTGTATATATAACTAGCCTGTAGTGTGTGCGATTGAAAAGACAATGTGTCTACAGTACTTTTATTGCGGTTGTAACTCAGCACAAACCGATGGTTAGCGGGCTTACGCTTAAACTGGTAGGTAGCCCTCGCTATCCACACAGAACCAAATACAGGCCGTTGGGCAATTGCAAATGTATCTTCCGCTCTTCTAAATGTGCTAAATGGCTTATACGATACTAAGAGGTTGGGGTATTGCTTTGATTTGGTCTGCAAATCAAATCCCCATTTCGTATTATAGCCTGTACTGTAAAAGCTTGTTTGTTGTACCCTGTTGAACTGTACGCCCGCTTTCAAAAAAGATTTAAACAAAGAGAAGTCAGTTGCCAATGTATACCTCTCAATACCAGCTCTTGTATAAGGCAGTGCATTATTTTCAAACTGCTTTCCTACATGCTCCCATTCTGCTTTCAAGTGTACAGGCATCTTCGGCAACTCATATTGTAAGCCGGTTTTAATTGCTGTATGATGCAGGTCTATATCACTGTTGGCACGGGTATTCTTGTATGAATAAGCTCCTTCAGATTCCATCTGTAATCCCTTCACAATTGTACCGCTATGCGTAAGACTAATGATATGTACCGGTTGTCTGAAGCTTGGGATAGATATATCAGCCTTCTTAAATGACGGGTCGTCCAGAATCTGTTTAGTGGGTGTGTACCCGTAATAGATAAGGCCAACCTTTTGCTTGCCAATTGGTTTAAAATCTACCTTTAGCAAATACGTGTTATACCTGTCTACATTTCCACTTCTGGAAACATATTCTGTTTTACCGGCTGTCACTCCTACTTTTAAAAAATCCAGGTCATAGCCGAAATTCAATCCCTTGAGTGTCTGGCCGGATATCGTATAGTTGGACTCATAATCGTTCAGTATGCCAATATTCAGTTTCGTTAAACCACTCAGAAAGGACTTTGCTTTCGACTCCGGCAGAATGTTACTGGCTGCCTTCACCAATGATTTGTAAGAATAGTCCTTAGTATCAGTAGCTTCCTGTATTTTTGAATAGTTAAGACTGGAATCAAAGTACTGCGCATTGCGATACTGGCTTAAGAGCTTTTGATACTTAGCAATTTTAGCCTGCGTTTCCTGCATTTGCTGATAACGCTTCTTGATCTCATTCTTGTCTTTTCTGAGTTTAGCAGTAGTAGCACTATCTCTACCTTCGGCTAACGTCTCCACATCACCGCCACTAGCCATCAGTTTATCTCCGCTGATACGATAATTTGACTGAAACTGATGCGCTGCTAATACTTGTTGTTGTTGCAATTGATTGAGTAATGCGGTCGTGCCACTGGTCATACCTTGTCCCGATGCCCCTACACGCTCATACATGCCTTTATAATTGCCGACTTCCTTGTTCAGTTTCTCTTTCTCTTTCTCCAGGTCATAACGCACCCTGATATAACTCGCCTTAGCTTTCCTGTTTTTATCTTGGGTGGTATAATACCCCTCTATCACTACAGGCATATTTAGTATCTCCGTGTGCAGATCACCCCTCAACTCCTGATAATTATTATCCTGTGCAGAGTTTGGCTCTTGCCCATTACTAAAGTTTCCAATAACATCTATACTCCCTTCTATCTGCTCCTCTTCATTTTTATCCCTTTTCGTATTTGCATTCTTAAACTGGGAACTAACTGAAGTAAACTGAGGTAGACTCGTCTGTACCAACGAAGCAGGATTATTTTTTAGTACTTGTTGCTCGTTGAGAACTGATAATTTCATTGTATTGATGTCCTGCTGCAGCACATAGCCCATAAACCAGCTTTTATAGTAAATAGCACTATAGGTAGCGCCGTTGCGCGTTACTTCCTGTGTACTAAGCCCCTTTATCTTATCTGCTTTCTTGCGGGTATAT
>Ga0209792_1000587_pt1 | contig 23969 bp, 29 predicted proteins | sample EBPBio142005_DNA_FD_185860 | JGI IMG/M metagenome (GOLD analysis project Ga0209792, IMG submission 185860) | Wastewater treatment Type I Accumulibacter community from EBPR Bioreactor in Madison, WI, USA - Reactor 1_6/14/2005_ DNA (SPAdes)... | ecosystem: Engineered > Bioreactor > EBPR >... | reverse complement strand
GCGCAGTTCGAAGGCCGCATCGCGGGCTTCCTTCAACGAGACCAGAGCCAGAGAACCCAGACCAATATCTCGCCGTCTGCCGTTCACAGTAGCGCGGAGCTGCCAGTTGCCTTTGTTCTGTCCCGTCCGCTCCAGATACAGGCCGTCGCCGTCACTGTAGCGCCCGGGTTCCTTGAGGTTTCGAATCTGCAGTGGCGTGAGCCGGCCCATGATCGATCATCCTGTTCCGCCCCCTCAATCTCCCCCACACTCCAAGCCGGATCTGGGGAGATCATTGAGAACAATATAAGAACATAGCAAGCGCGATCAAGACCGAAAAATCGCAGAATTCTGCGGCTTTCAGAGACTAGCCGGGCTTTCCTGGGATGACATAGGTGGCGGAGCGGGAGGGATTCGAACCCTCGATACGCTTTTGACGTATACTCACTTTCCAGGCGAGCGCCTTCGACCACTCGGCCACCGCTCCGCACGATGTCTGAATCGGGTCGGGCGAAGCACGACATGGGAATCAGACGTTTGATCCAAACCACCTGGAAGGCGCGCCCTAGCCGCTGCGCGGGGGCAGCGCAAGCGTTGCGGCGGAGCGGCCATCAGCTATGCTGGGGCGCATGACCCGTCCGTTCGGAACCGCGCCCAGCCTCGCTGAAATCGAAGCGCTGGCGCTTGATGCGCTGACGCGGTTGCCGGCAGCGTTTCGGACGCACCTTGACGGCGTGGCCGTGCTGATCGAAGATTTTGCCGACGCAGAGACGCTTGCCGCCATGGGTATTGCCGATCGCTTCATGCTTACCGGGATTTACGAAGGCGTACCGGTGGGGGAGCGGCATTCCGCGCCAAGCGGGACCATGCCCGACCGGATCCGGCTGTTCCGCGCCGCCATTCTGGACGAGTGGATCGCGCGCGGGGATGAAACGCTCGAACACCTGGTGGCGCATGTGCTGATTCACGAGATCGGCCACCATTTCGGACTGTCCGATGCCGATATCGAGGCGTTAGAAGACATGGCCTGAATTCACGGCCAACGTCATGTGAAATTCAGTGATTTTCCTCCGATATCGCCTCGTAATAAATTGATTTAAATAGATAATATCATAGCGATCGAACATTTTGTCCCCGCAGGGTGTAAACTTTCGCCCGCGAAGGTTGCCACCGGCGTGAATCTTCGTTGCCGCCGCGACGATCGGACACGGCGGGTGCGCGATCTTCGCAGATCGCAGCGCTGTAGGAAAGTGCCGCGCACCCTTTCCCCAGCGCCAGCGTGGTGGCAAGATGCCGCGATGCGCACGATCTACCGCCCGCTCGCCGCCCTGATTGCCGGGGCCCTGATCCTTCAAAGCCCGGTCGCACTGGCCCAGGCCTCTGCCGCGCAGGCCGCAGGCAAAACCCGGCCGAGCCCGCTGGCCCCTGGCGAGATCGTCGCGCAGTCCCCCAAGCGCGACTGGGTGGCGATCCCGGCCAGCGATCTGCTGGTGATGGACCTTGCCCCCGACGCAAAGGGCAAGCCGCGCCGGGTGGTGATCCAGCTGATGCCCGCGCCGTTCAGTCGGGGCTGGGTGGGCAACATCCGCAAGCTGGCGGCAGCGCGGTTCTGGGATGGGCTGTCGATCAACCGGGTCCAGGACAATTATGTCGTGCAATGGGGCGATGCGGATGCGGAGGACAAGGCCAAGGCCAGGGCCTTGCCGTCCGGGCTGACGGTTATTCCGGAAAGCGATTACATTACGAACGACCCATCGCTCTTCCGTCTCAGTCACATGATTATCGATCACAAGCCTGATCTGCTGGCCGACCCCTATTGGCGGGGCCGCGGATATACCTTTGTGAACGGAATGCCGATCGCGATCGACAATATTCGAAAGTCTGGGCTGCCCGATCCCAATCCACCGGCAGCCTGGCCCGTTCACTGCTACGGCATGGTCGGCGTCGGCCGCGATCTCTCTCCGAATACGGGCACCGGGGCCGAGCTTTACGTGGTAATCGGCCACGCCCCGCGTCATCTGGATCGCAACATTGCACTCGTCGGCCGGGTGATCGAGGGGATCGAGCACCTTTCCAGCCTGCCGCGCGGCACCGGCGGGCTTGGGTTTTATACAGCTGCCGAAGAGCGCACCGGGATCACCGCGATCCGGATTGGCACTGACGTTGCAGACCTGCCGACTTACGAATACCTCTCGACCGAAAGCGAAAGCTTCGGGCGCTATGCCGACGCCCGCGCCAACCGCCGCGATGACTTTTTCATCCGCCCGGCCGGCGGGGCGGATATCTGCAATATCCCGGTCCCGGTGCGGCGCACGCAGTAGCGCCCGCGCACGGGGCCGATGGGCGTTCATCATGAGGGGCCCATGTTGGTCGGCCCTGGATTCCCGCGTTCGCGGGGATGAAGCGCGATAGCATAAATCCGTCCTTCGTGCCGCTGCGGGCTCGTGTTAACGCGCGGTCATGACCGAACGGATCACGCACACCGGCCCGTTGTGGCGCTGGACCAGTCCGACCGGCCCGGCCGCCTGGCATTTCCTGACCGTCGACGGTGCTGCGGGCGAGGCGCTGTCCGCCACGGCGCTGATGCGGCGGATGGAGCGCAGCCTGGGCGGGTTCGGCTCGCTCAAGGTAACCGCGACGCTTGGCGACAGCACCTTCAAGACATCGCTGTTCCCATCAAAGGAGCTGGGCTGGCTGCTTCCGGTGAAAGCCAGCGTGCGCAAGGCCGAAGGGGTGAGCGAGGGCGATGTGGTGGAGGTGATGCTGGAAGTCTAGGGGCAATCAGATCCGCTCTGCCTCGGCCACGGCATCGCTGGCGCGCAGCGCGCTGACGATGCGGGTCAGGTGCGCCAGATCGCTGACCTCGATTTCGATTTCGTAGGTGGAAAACAGCTCGTCACGGGCCACGTTTTCAAGCGCGGCGATGTTTGCCCGGTTGCCGGCGAAAATCCCGGCAGCCTCCGCCAGGGTGCCGGGGCGGTTGTAAAGCACCACGCGGATCCGGCCGACCGCGCCGGTCGTCGTTTCCCCCCACGACAGGTCAAGCCAGTCCGCATCGACCCCGCTGGCCAGCGTCAGGCAATCGATCGCATGCACTTCCACCCCCTTGCCGGTCTGACGAATCCCGACAATCCGGTCACCCGGAACCGGATGACAGCATTCGGCCAGATGAAAGGCCATGCCGGCAGTCAGCCCGCGGATGGAGATTGCGCGTTCCTGCTTGGGCCAATGTTCCGGTTCGGCCAGGTCGGCGGTGCTGCCGGGTACCAGTGCTTCCATCACGGCGCGATCTTCCAGCTTGGCCGTGCCGATCGCAACCATCAGGCCTTCCTCGTCCACCAGCCCCAAACGCTTTACCGCGTCTTTGACCGCCTTCTTGCCAATCCGGGACGGCAGCCGCTCGGAAATTTGTTCGAACAGCTTGCGGCCGATCGCAGCCACTTCTTCGCGTTCCTTGGCACGGACGGCGCGGCGGATGGCGGCGCGCGCCTTGCCGGTAACGACAAAGCCCAGCCAGGAAAGCTGCGGGGATGCATTCTTGCTCTTGATGATTTCTACCACGTCGCCGTTGGCCAGTACCGTGCGCAGCGGCATATGGCGGCCGTTGATCTTGGCTCCGACCGCAAAGTTGCCAAGGTCCGAGTGGACCGAATAGGCCATGTCGACCGGGGTGGAACCCTTGGGCAGCTGATGCAGCGCGCCCTTGGGGGTGAAAGCGAAGATCCGGTCCTGGTAGATCGCGAGCTTGGTATGTTCGAGCAGTTCCTCGGCATCGTGGCTGGCGTCGACGATTTCGATCAGATCGCGCAGCCAGCCGACCTGCCCGTCGGGCCGCTCGCCCTGTTTGTAGGCCCAGTGCGCGGCCAGACCGAACTCGTTGAGTTCGTGCATGTCGCGGGTTCGGATCTGCACCTCCATCCGCATCGAATTTTCAAAGATCAGGCTGGTATGGAGCGAACGGTAGCCGTTTGACTTGGGGGTGGAGATGTAATCCTTGAAGCGGCCCGGAATCATCTGCCAGGTGGTGTGCAGCACCCCCAGCGCACGATAGCTGTCCTGCGCGCTGTCGGTCAGCACGCGGAACGCCATGATATCGGTGATCTGCTCAAACGAGACATGGCGCTCGGCCATCTTCTTCCAGATCGAATAGGGATGCTTTTCGCGGCCCGAAACCTCGACCTTGAGGCCGGCTTCGGCCAGCGCCTGCTTGATCGACAGGGCAATGGCATCAACCTGCCCGCCTTCGCTGCTGCGGATCGCAGCCAGCCGGCCGGTGATGGTGGCGTAGGCTTCGGGTTCGAGCTGCTCAAACGCCAGCAGCTGCATCTCGCGCATATATTCGTACATCCCCACCCGCTCTGCCAGGGGGGCATAGATATCCATCGTTTCGCGGGCGATGCGGCGGCGCTTTTCCTCGCTGCGAATGAAGTGCAGCGTGCGCATGTTATGGAGGCGATCGGCCAGCTTGACCAGCAGGACGCGGATGTCCTCGCTCATCGCCAGCAGGAACTTGCGCAGGTTTTCGGCCGCGCGCTCGCTCTCGCTCATCGCCTCGATCTTGCTGAGCTTGGTCACGCCATCAACCAGTCGCGCCACTTCCGGGCCGAACAGCCGCTCGATCTCCTCGGTGGTGGCCAGCGTATCCTCCACCGTATCGTGGAGCAGGGCAGTAATGATCGTTTCCTGATCAAGCTTGAGCTCGGTCATCAGGCCGGCAACCTCGACCGGATGGCTGAAATAGGGATCGCCGCTGGCCCGCTTCTGCGTGCCGTGTTTTTGCACGGTGTAGACGTAGGCGCGGTTGAGCATGGCCTCATCCGCATCCGGATCATAGGCAAGAACACGTTCGACAAGTTCGTACTGGCGCAGCATGTGCCGCCTAGATGGGGGCGAAATGGTCCGCAGGGCAAGCCCAAAGCAAAGGGCGCGCCTGCCGGAATGCAGACGCGCCCTTGTCAATCATGCGATTGCGGCTTTTAGCGGGTCGCAATCCGCGCCGCGCCAAGCTGTGCTTCGACCCGGGCGCGCTGGTCTGGGGTGGCGGTATCCGGGATCATGGTAACGCCAATCGCGAGGCGGCTGCCATCCAGCTTGCGCACCAGCAGTCGCAGCCGGATCACCGGGCCGCCGTTGACCTGCATGGTCGAATGAAAGGCTTCGGCAGGGCCGCCGGCAAAGCTCGACGGTTCGCGCTTGGTGAACGGCTTGGCGCCGGCCGCTCCGAGGATGACGTTCGCGATTTCCTCGTTCGTCGGCATCGGCTCGCCCGGTCCGCCGGTGATCAACCGCAGCAAGACCGCGCCAGCGCCGTCATCAGCGAATATCACCAGATTGCCGTAGTCGTCGTAGTTTTCTTTCCAGCCGGACTGCTTGGCCACTTCAATCGCGGGAACCGAATCGGTCGGGATCCGCAGCGACTGGGCAAAGGCAGGCGCGGCCAGTGCGCTGAGGGCGGCAAACGGCAAGAAAAGTCGGGTAGCAAGATTCATCGGTATTCCCCTGGTTAACGCCCGGGCAGTGGCGCGTTGTGCCCCTGCTATCGCCCGCGACGGCTTGCGGGAAGCCTAAAAATGCGCCGGTCAGCTCCAGCTTGCCTCCGGGGGGAGGCTCATCAGGATGGCATCGACATTGCCGCCGGTCTTGAGCCCGAACAGCGTGCCGCGATCATAGACCAGATTGAATTCGGCATAGCGCCCGCGCCATTCCAGCTGCTGGCGCTTGTCGGCATCGCTGAACGCCGTACGCATCCGGCGGCGGACAATCTGCGGGAAAATGTCCAGAAAGGCCTCTCCGACGTCACGGGTAAAGGCAAAGTTGGCTTCGAATGCCGCCTCGTCTTCGCAATCGAGATGGTCGTAGAAGATCCCGCCCACCCCGCGATGAACCCCGCGGTGCGGGATGAAAAAGTACTCGTCAGCCCAGGCCTTGAACCGCTCGTAATAGTCGGCGCCGTGCCGGTCGCAGGCAGCCTGGAAAGCGGCGTGGAAGGCGGCTGTGTCCTCTGCATAGGGGATCGGCGGGTTCAGATCGCCGCCCCCGCCGAACCAGGCTTTGCTGGTGGTGAGGAAGCGGGTGTTCATGTGCACGGCGGGCACGTGAGGGTTGGCCATATGCGCCACGAGGCTGATCCCGGTGGCGGTGAAGCCCGGATTATCCGCCCCGGCGCCGTGAATGGTCTTGGCGAATTCCGGCGCGAACTGACCATGGACCGTCGAAACGTTGACGCCCACCTTTTCGAACACCGTGCCCTTCATCACCCCGCGGGTGCCGCCGCCGGGCTGAGGATTGCCTTCCTCCTCGCGGTTCCAGGTCAGGTATTCGAACCGGGCCGCGCTGCCGGCCTCGGCCTCGATCTGTTCGAACGCGGCGCAGATACGGTCGCGCAGGCTTTCGAACCAGGCGCGGGCACGGGCGGTTTGATGAGTCCGGTCTTGCATCACGCGCCCTTGCCAAGCGAATCCCGTTCCGGCAAGGGAAAGCCATGGTTCCCTTTTCGTTCGCAGGTGAGGAGATGGCACTGGCTGGTGGCCTGGCGCTGCACTGGCCGCGCGAACAGGCTCTGCTGGTCGCCGATCTGCACCTCGAAAAGGCCAGCTTCTATGCCCGGGGCGGACAGATGCTGCCCCCCTATGACAGCCGCGAAACATTGGGCCGCGTGGCCGATGCGGTGCGCCTGACCGGTGCACGCCGGGTCTTTTGCCTGGGCGATAATTTTCATGACCAAACCGGGGCGGAACGGCTGGAGCCGCACGCCGCCGGGATGCTCGCCGCACTGGTGCGGATAACTGACTGGGTGTGGATCGCGGGAAACCACGATCTTGGCCATATCCCGGGCGGGACCGCGGTGGACGAGCTGACGGTCAGCGGGGTGGTGCTGCGGCACGAAGCCCTGCCCGGCGAATCCCGGCCCGAATTGTCCGGCCATTTCCACCCCAAGCTCAGGGTCGCGGTGCGCGGGCACCGGGTGGCCCGGCCCTGCGCGGTGGCCAGCGAGCGCAAGCTGATCCTGCCCGCCTTCGGGGCGCTGACCGGGGGGATGGACGCTGCTGATCCCGCGATTATCGCGGCCTTGCAGCCGGCCCGCGCGGTCAACGCCTTGCTGGGCGTGCGCGGCCAGCTGATCCGGTATCCACTGTGGCGCGCCGCATGAGCGCGCTCGCCCCCGAGCGATGAAGTCCCGGCTTGGGACGCCGCGGAATCGGTGGTTGCATCCGATACCAGCCTGACGCAGCGCAGCGGCATGTCTGTCCGCGCCATCCTGATTCCTTTTTTCACCGTTTTGACGGCCTCCCCAGCCCTGGCGCAATCGGCCGGTTCGGTCGTGCCGGAACCGTCCTCGGTCGCGCTGTTCGGGCTGGGCATTGCCGGGCTTGTTATCGGCCGCCATTTTTCCGGACGGCGCCCCAAAGACTGAGCCGCCGCTGCGGCTGCCTGCTTGACCTGACCGGTTCGGAACCGCATGTGGCTGGCATGGATAGCCTGTCCCGCCTTGCCGCCACCATCGCCGAGCGCCGCGGCGCCGACCCCGAATCCAGCTGGGTTGCCAGGCTGCACCAGCGCGGCGTGCCGGTGATGGCCCGCAAGCTGGGCGAGGAAGCGGTAGAAACGGTCATCGCCGCCCTGTCTGGCACGCGCGAGGAACTGATCGGCGAGGCTGCCGACACGCTGTTTCACCTGCTGGTCCTGCTTGATGCCAAGGGCGTGTCGTTGGCCGAGGTCTGCGCCGAACTGGATCGCCGCGAAGGAACCAGCGGAATCGCCGAAAAAGCCAGCCGGAGCGAATAGATGCCGATTGACGCCACCCAGCCCTATGACGACCAGAACATCTTCGCCAAGATTCTGCGCGGTGAAATCCCGAACAAGACGGTCTACGAAGACGAATGGGCGCTGGCCTTTCACGATATCAACCCGCAGGCCCCGCTGCATGTGCTGGTGATCCCGAAGGGGCGCTATGTCAGCTGGGACGATTTCTCGCAGACGGCAGCGGCGGATGAAATCGCGGGTTTCATCCGTGCGGTCGGCCACGTCGCACGCACGGAGGGTCTGGTCGCGCCGGGCTACCGCCTGCTCGCCAATATCGGCGGCCACGGCCATCAGGAAGTTCCGCACCTGCATGTGCACCTGTTCGGCGGCAAGCCGCTTGGGCCGATGCTGGCGCGGTGAATTCTGGCCCGTTCCGCACTACGCTCTGCCTGATGAAACGGGCGATTAACGCGCTCACCTGAATGACTGGCCTTGCCCTGCGACTCGTGCAGTTGCTAAGGCCTTGCAGGCATGACGTCATCGCCCGCCTTTCCCTCAGGCCTGATCGAAGGTTCGCTGCACCGTTTTGCGGTACGCGCCTATTTTGAGGATACCGACCTGTCAGGGGTGGTTTACCATGCCAATTACCTGCGCTGGTTCGAACGCGCCCGGTCTGACTTCGTCCGGCTGCTGGGAATTGACCAGCGCGCGGCGAACGAGGCAGGCGAAGGCGCCTTTGCCGTTGCCGACCTGACGATCCGCTATGTTGCTCCGGCCCGACTGGACGATGGGGTGATGATCGAAACTATTTGCACCGACCTTGGCGCGGCGAGCTGCCGGATGCAGCAACAGGCCATTCGCGAGGATGGCCTGTTGCTTGCCGAAGCCAGCTTTCGCGTCGGCTTCGTCGCTCCCGGCGGCCGCCCGCGCCGGATGCCACCTGCCTGGCGCGCAGCCTTCGCAGCCATCGTACCCAAAGGATAAACATGAGCCACCTCGTTCTGCTTTCCGCCGCAGCTGCCGCGCCGCGCCACCTTGATCCGATCAAGCTGTTTCTTGATGCCGATATCGTGGTTCAGGTGGTGATGGCCGGGCTGGTCCTGGCATCCATCTGGGTCTGGACGATCATCGCCGGGTTCAGCCTGCGTTATGGCAAGTTGCGCAAAGCCTCTGAAACCTACGAACGGGAATTCTGGAAGGCACCGGATATTGACGCTTATCAGGCCGAACATGGCAATGGCGACATCCCCTCTGCGCGCGTAGCCGCTGCCGGTATTGCCGAATGGCGCCGCTCAACCGGAGGCAAGGCGATTGACCGCGATGGCACCCGCCAGCGGCTGGCCCAAGTGATGGACAGCGCAATTGCCGCAGAGGCTGACAAGTTGTCTGAGCGGCTCAATTTCCTTGCCACGGTCGGTTCCGTCGCGCCGTTCGTGGGCCTGTTCGGCACGGTCTGGGGGATCATGAACAGCTTCTTCCAGATCGGTCAGCAGCAAAACTCCTCGCTCGCGGTGGTAGCGCCCGGTATTTCCGAGGCACTGTTCGCCACTGCTATCGGGCTGTTCGCAGCCATCCCGGCGGTGATCGCCTACAACCGCTTTTCGCACCGGGTCGATCAGCTGGAAGCGCGGCTGCAGCGGTTTGCCGATCGCTTCCACGCCAGCCTGAGCCGGGAACTGGAAGCGCAGTAATGGCAATGGGCCCGACACCCGCACGCCGCGGCCGCCGCGGTCGCACCCCGATGGCAGACATCAACGTTACCCCGCTGGTGGATGTGATGCTGGTGCTGCTGATCATCTTCATGGTCACCGCCCCGCTGCTCAGCGCCGGGGTGCCGGTGGACCTGCCAGACAGCAACGCCAAACCGCTTAACCAGAACCCCAGCGAAATCGGCCTGTCGATCACGGCGGATGGCACCATCTACCTCGATAGCACCCCGGTCGATCCCGGTATGCTGGCGCAGCGTCTTGCCGAAGTTCCACCGGGGCCGGATGGCAAGCCGCCGCAAGTGACGCTGCGTGCCGATCGCAGCCTTGACTATGGCCGGGTCATGGCGGTGATGGGTGAACTCAACCGCGCCGGATTCAGCGCCATCGCGCTGGTCACCGGCGGTTCAGTTCCAAGCCCTTAGCGAGGAACGATGGCAAGCCGCGCGCTCAGCAAGGAAGAAATCGGCGGGCTGGTGCTGGCCGCGCTGGGCCACGCCGCCCTGGTCTGGGTGCTGGTCAACGCCAAGCCGCCCGAACCGCTGCCCCCGCCCGAGCGGATGACCGTGACGCTGAGCGAGGATACCGGCGCGGTCTCAACCTCGCCCAACCCGCAAGCGGATCCGGCTGCAGACAGGGGGCCAGAACTGGGTGAGCCTGCCCCGGCGGCAGAGCCAGAGCCGCAGCCCGAGCCGAAACCCGAACCGGTGGCCAAACCGCAGCCGCCCCAGCCCCGGCCCAGCGTCGCCCCGGCGCCCGTGGCCAAGGCACCGCCCCGGCCGCCGCAGCCCGCACCAAAGCCGCCGACAAAATGGCCATTTGATCCGCCCCGCCAAGCGTCCAAGGCACCGCCCAGGGTGGCCCCTGCGAAGGCCGCAGCCACGCCCGCCCGGGTCACCCCCGCCAAGTCACCGCCTGCCCGCCCCGGAGCGAGCAGCTTTGACGCGGCCTTCAAAAGCGGCATCCCCGGCGGCAGTGCCAAGGGCAAGGACAAGGTCGCGCCGGCAGCCCAGGCCTCGGCGCAGCAGGTTGCTTCGTGGTCGTCATCGATCAATGCCAAGGTGCGCGGGCCATGGATCGGCTGTCCGATCAGCGGGCTGGACGCCAACAAGCTGCGCGCGACCGTGCGCTTTACCCTCGACAAGAGCGGGCGGGTACTGACGATCGAGCCGTTCGACGTGACCGGAATTACCGATGCCAATCGCCCCCAGGCCAAGCCTTTCAAGGACTGCGCGATCCGGGCCATCCGGCTGGCCGCGCCGTTTACCGGACTTCCGCCCGAATTCTACGATCAGTGGAAATCGCGCAAGTTGAACTTTTCCAAGCAATAGGACGCCGTGCCATGAAGAAACTGATCCCGGTCTTGCTGGCGGCTGCTTTTCCCGCTTCGGCGCTGTTGGCCCAGCAAGCTGCGCCCGTCCCGGCACCAACCTCAACCGAAGTTGAGGAAGACGTGGTGGGCACGCTTGATAACGACGCCAAGATCGCGATCCCGGCCTTTGCCACCCCGTCCGACGTGCCGACCCAGACCAGCGCAGGCAGCACCTCTACCCTGGGGTTCTCGGTCGCCAACGTCATTTTCGCGGACCTCAAGAACAATGGCCTGTTCAAGCCGACTGGCCCGTCCAGTCTGCCGCGTCCCGCGCTTGGCCAGGTGCAGGCGCCTGACTACGGCGGGTGGCGCGGACGCGGCGCGGACATGCTGATCCAGGGCTATGTCCGGGCCGAACCGGGCGGCAATATCACCGTTGGCTGCTACCTGTATGACGTGGCCCTGGGTGAACAGCGCGCCAAGGCCGGATGGACGGTTGCGCCGGGCGAATGGCGCCGCGCCGCGCACAAATGCGCCGACATGGTCTATTCACAGCTATCGGGCGAAAATCCGTTCTTCGACAGCCGGATCGCTTATATCGCGGAAACCGGGCCGAAGAACCGCCGGCTCAAGCGGCTGGCGATCATGGATTCGGACGGGCAGAACCATCGCTATCTGACCACCGGGCAGACCACCGCCCTCACGCCGCGCTATGCCCCCGATTACAAGTCGATCCTGTACCTGTCCTATTTCAACGGCCAGCCGCGGATCTACATCTATGACCTGGCGACCGATCGCCAGCGGCTGCTGGTGGAATCGAAAAACCCGCTGTTCGCGCCGCGCTGGTCGCCGGACGGGCGGTGGATTCTCTATTCGATGGCGATCGGCGGCAATACCGACATCTACAAGATGCCATCGGGCGGCGGGGCGCCGGTCAAGCTGACCGACGCGCCAGGCATCGATATCGGCGGCTCGTTCAGCCCGGATGGCCGCCGCATCGTGTTCGAAAGCGATCGCAGCGGCAGCCAGCAGGTCTATGTGATGAATGCCGACGGCACCGGGCAAAAGCGGATCAGCTTTTTCGGCGGCCGCGCCGCCACGCCTGAATGGTCGCCGCGCGGTGATCAGATTGCCTTCACGCACATCGCCGGCAATTTCCGCATCGCGGTGATGGACCCGGCAGGCGGAAACCTGCGCTATCTGACCGACAGCTGGCAGGATGAAGCACCCACCTGGGCGCCCAACGGCCGGGTCATCCAGTTCTTTCGCACCGCCCGGAATTCGGGCAAGACAGCGGTCTGGCAAGTTGACCTGACCGGCCGGAACGAACGCAAGCTGGAAACGCCGGTGGACGGCAGCGATCCCGCCTGGGGCCCGCTGCGGCCCTGACCTGCCACCCGGGGGCAAAACGACGCAGAATGCAAAGGAGAAGCCGATGAACAAGCGCCTGACCATGACCATGCTGCTGGCCTCGGCGCTGGCGATGTCCGCCTGCGCCAAGAAGGCCCCGCAGATCCTGCCGCCCGATCCCGGCGGTACGCCCGGCCAGTCGTCCTCATCAGGGGGCGACAGCAGTGCCCCCGTCCCCGGCAGCCAGGCCGATTTCGCGGCCCAGATGATGGGCCAGGATACCATCCTGTTCGATACCGATCGCTACAACATCGACGCCACCGACCAGACCGCGCTCGCCGCGCAGGCCCAATGGCTGCAGCGCTATCCGGCCAAGCGGGTGACGATCGAAGGCCACGCCGACGAACGCGGCACCCGCGAATACAACCTCGCGCTGGGTGAACGCCGCGCCAATGCGGCCAAGAACTATCTGATCAGCCTGGGGATCGATGCCGGCCGCTTGACCACCGTCAGCCATGGCAAGGAAAAGCCCGTTGCGCTGGGATCGGATGAAGCCAGCTGGGCCCAGAACCGCCGCGCGGTTACCGTCACGATTGACTGATACAGGGGTTCCCGCGCTGCTCCTCCATCAACCGGGGAGCGCGCGGGGTTTCAGTGCAGCGCCGGCAGCAACCGGCTGATCTTGGGCAGCGGCGCAAAGTCCGCCCCGATCGGCACCTGCATGCGCGCATCGCGTGAAAGCTGCGCTCCGGCCTCCTGGCCCAGCAGCACAAAGCTGACCATGGCCATGACCGATACGGCAATCGATAGGGCGAGTTGCTTGCTCATCGGCTCAAATCCTTCGCCGCACTATATGGCTGTCCGCAGCCGCGGGTTCAATACGTTACTTTGCCTCGCCCCGCCAATAACTTTGGCCCCTTGCGAAAACAGCCTGCACTGGCCTATCGCGGGCAGCTATGAGCCGCGCCACCAGATCGAACAATTGGGGTTTCCCCCGCTGGGGCGGCTATGGCGGCAGCCGCGAGGCGACGCAGGTTCGGCTGTGTGACCGGCACGGCTGCGGTGAACCGGGCGATTGCCCCGCCCCGAAAAGCCCCAACAGCCCCGAACGCTGGATGTTTTGCCAAAAGCACGCCGCCGAATACAATTCCGGGTGGGACTATTTCGCCGGGCTCGACGCCGAAGAGGCCGCCGCCCGCGAGGCGGAGGAAACCCGCGACAATTCGGGTTATCACGAAGCGGCGCACTATGGCTGGGCCGGATCGGGTGACGGCAGCCGCAGCCGCGACGAGCTGCGCGCGCTCGATCTGCTCGAACTGACCCCCGATGCCGATTTCGACGCGATCAAGAAGAGCTACCGGGCCAAGGCCAAGCTGGTCCACCCCGATGTCCGCCCCGGCGATGAGGACGCCGCCAAAGCCTTCCAGGCGTTGCAACTGGCCTACGAAGTACTTCGCGCCGCCGAAGAACGACGGGAGTGGAAGGGGTGAGATATCTATGGATTGCGGGCGCAGCATTGGCGCTCGCCCATGCCAGCGCGCCAAGTGCCGAGACGGGTCGATCCAGTCTGTCTGCGAACGATTATTCCGCCGATGCCGCAGAATTCGACAGGCTGATTGCCGAAAACTATGCCTATCTGGAGGACTTGCCTGGCATGGCGCCGCCACGTTCGCCCGAGCTGGACCGTCGTCGCACTGCCGTTCGTGATGAGAGCACCTTGCTGGCTTACATGGGGAGCGTGATTACCGGTCTGGCCGACCATCACGCCATTACGTCCAGTGCATTTTCTGACGATTGGGCACTCGTCCCCACCTATACCGATCTGTGGATCATACGGCAGGGCGACGATTTCGTTGTCGATGCTGTTCGTGCCGACAGCCCCGCCGAAAAGGCCGGCATCAAGGCCGGTGACACGCTGGTGGCGGCAAACGGCGTTCCTTTCGCAGCAGCGGTAACGGCGTTTTGGCAAGATCTTGGCCTGGGGCAGAGCCAGATGCGCGATGACTATGCCGCGCGGCTGATCGCCGCCGGCCGGCGCAATGCCGATCGCCGGCTGACGATTTCCTCAGCCGGCAAGGTCCGCGATATCACGCTGCCTTCGTACTATTCATTGCCCCAGCAGGAGGAAGCGCCGGTTACGGTAACACGTAATCGTGGTGAGCCTGTCACAATCCATTTCAACAACCGGCTTGGCGACTACGAGACGATCGCGGCGTTCGATCGCGCCATGATGCAGGTTAGCCCGACCGAATCGGTACGGATTGATCTTACGGATGTGCCAAGTGGCGGAAACACAACGGTTCTACGCGGAATTGTAGGTCGTTTCATCGATCGCCCGGTCGCCTACCAGCGCCACGACGATCCCGCCGAGTTGCGGGCCACCGGGGTCGGTCGACGGTGGATAGAGTACGTCCTTCCCCGAGGAACGCGCCGACACCGTGGCCCGGTGGAAGTGCATGTCGGACGTTGGACAGGCAGCGTCGGCGAGGCGATGGCGATGGCATTCATGGCAATTGGCGCCAAGGTTTGCGGGTCAGGTATGGCCGGCCTGAAAGGCGCGGTGACCGATTACAAACTGTCCCGAAGCGGGCTTGGCTTCAAACTGCCGACCGAGCGGCTGAGCGCCACCTCCGGTACACCGCGAGAGAAGATCACGCCCCCACGATGCGGGCAGAACCGTACCGGCCGATAGCCGGATCAACGCTCCCGCGCCGGAAGCCGTTTGATTGAGCCGGAGAAGGCCAGCACCGGACGCTCTTCCGCTTCGGCGCCGTCGTAGATGATGCCGCGCACGAACACCATCGACAGCCCGGCACGAACCACCTCGCCGCGCGCGACCAGCAGCTTGCCCGGCACCGCGGCATTGACGAATTCGCAGTTGCAGGTGACGGTTACCCCGTGAACCTCGTTGTTCATGCCGCCCGCAATCATGAACAGCGCATAGTCGGCAAAGGTCATCAGCGAACCGCCATGGATATTGCCCCCGGCGTTGCAGTTCTTCTCATCCGGCAGGAACCCGCAGATCATCTTCTTGCGTTCCGGCTTGCAATAGAACGGGCCGGTGTGATCCTCGAACGCGTCGGACGGTTCATAATGATACCACCCGGCCCATGGACCTTCGCTGACCTTTTTCAGCCCGGCACGGGTCGGCTCATCCTCAAGCCCTTCGGGGAGCAGCTTGTCTTGCGGTTCTTCGGACATGCGATGTCCTTAGGGGCAGAAAATCAGCCGCGCCAGACATAATGGGTCAATTGCCGAGCCGCGTATTGAAGGCGGCATGTTCCTCGGCGAAAACCACAACCCCGTCGAAGCGTTCGGACCAGTCAGCCCGGGCGGGCTTGAGACCGAACAACCGCGCCCACACCGGCCCGGATTGCCGCAAGCTGGCGCGATCGAGAAACACACTGGCCGGATCGCCCGGCCGGATGGCGATCCGCTCCAGCCAACCGGCCGGCGCTTCTGCCAGCGGCCGGATTTCGCGCCCCCACCGCTGGGTGCCGGCCAGCGCGGTCGTGGCGAGTGCATAGCTGCGCGGGCCGTAAGCGGCGGCCACATAGCTGCCGAGATTATCGACGCCCGCAAAGCCATCTGCACCTTGCGCATTCTTCGCAGCATGGACGTTGGCGGTCCAGATGATCAACCTGGTCCCCCGCGGCAGCTTGGTCCGCAGGTTTTGGAAATTCCTGAACATCGCCAGATCGCGCGCGGCAATATAGGGACCGGGCCCCCTGGATGTCACCGAATCCAGAAACCCGGTGAGGCTTTGCAGCATGAGCCGCTGTTCTGCTGCAACCGCGCCGCGCTTTCCAGCCAGGCGGCGCGCGATTGCCGCCGTGCACTGGCCCGATTGCAGCTTTTGCCCCTCGTCAAGATCGCCGCGCATCCGCGCTTCTACCACCAGCCGGCAACGCTCGACCTGCGCAGGATCCAGCCCCTCGCTCAGTTCCGCAATCATTCCCGCATTGGTGTAGGACTGGCCCAGCCCGCCAAGCTGAAAATCGATCCCGCCCAGGAACAGTCCTTCATTCGCCCGTGCCGCCAGATAGGGCAGCAGCGGCGCAAACTCGCGGTTGAAGCGCCACAGCCCGCCAACAGCCGTGCCGACCTGCTCCGGCGTGACCGGTTGGCCCGCACGCCGGGTCCGCCAGATCGGGACAAATTCCGGCAAGCTCGCTTCGAACAGCACCGCGCGAAAACCGCACTGCTCGATCAGGCGGGCCACCATCGCGGCCTTAAAGGCATCGCTGTGGCCGTTGCCGTGCGCGGCTTCGCCCAGCAGCACCACCTGCTTGTCGCAGACGGCCGCTGTTGCCTCCGCCACCGCCGCGCTGTCTTGCGGCGGGACCGGCACGTGCGGCGGCGCCGCGCGTCCCGGTGTGGTCCCGATCAACATCAGCGCCGCCGCGGCAGCCAGCAGCTTGTCAACAGCAGTGCGTTTCATCACCGCCATAGGGTAACACAGCCCCCAGGTGAGATCAAACGGCGGCGAGCGCCTGTTCGAAATCCGCGATCAGATCGTCGGCATTCTCGATCCCGATCGAAATGCGCACCAGATTATCCGTGATCCCCAGCGCCGCCTTGCGCGCGTCGGGCACGGACAGGTGAGTCATGCTGGCCGGGTGGCTGGCCAGCGTCTCCGTCCCGCCAAGGCTGACCGCCAGCTTGGCGATCCGCAGCGCATCGAGGAACCGGAAGCTCTCCGCTTCGCCGCCCTTGATGAACAGGCTGAAGGTGCTGCCGGCACCGCTGCAATGGCGGTTGAAGATATCTTGTTGGCGGGGATCGGCGATCATGCCGAGATAGCCCAGCCCTTCAACCTTGGGGTGGTCGGCCAGCCAGGCGCAAACCTTGGCAGCGTTCTCTCCCGCCCGGCTCATCCGCAGTTCCACCGTCTCCAGGCTGCGCAGCAGCATCCACGCGGTATGCGGATCGACGATCCCGCCCATGGTGTTGCGCAGCATCCGCACCGGATCGATCCAGCGCTTGGCCCCCGCGACCGACCCGGCAACCAGATCCGAGTGGCCACCGACATATTTGGTCAGCGAATAGACCGTGATGTCCGCCCCGTGATCCAGCGGGCGCGACCACAGCGGCCCAAGGAAGGTATTGTCGATCGCGATCGGGCAATCGGCGCCCAGCAAGGCATCGCGGGCATCGCGGACCGCCTCGACATCGACCAGCGCATTGGTGGGGTTGGCCGGGCTTTCAAGGTAGATCATCGCCACCTTGCCGCCCTGGCTATCCGCCTGGGCTTTGGCTGCGGCCAGAACCGCGTCCAGTTCTTCGCGCGTCGCACCGGCGGGAAAATCAAGATAGGTCACGCCAAACCGGCTGAGCGTCTTGGCGACAAAGCCTTCGCTGGCGGCATAGAGCGGGCCGGAGTGCACGATCACGTCTCCGGCATTGCAGAAGGTCATCAGCAGTACGCAGATCGCGGTCATCCCGCTGGAAAAGACCAGCGATTCCTCGGCCCCGTCCCACAGCGCCAGCCGCCCTTCCAGGATCTGCTGGTTGGGGCCGTTGAAGCGCGAATAGACCAGCCCGTCGGTGCCGCCGGGACGCTTGCCGGTGATCCCTTCGAAGAACCGCTTGCCATCGGCCGCGCTGGGAAAGGCAAAGGTGCTGGTCAGAAAGATCGGCGCCTTGAGGCTGCCTTCGGACAGCACCGGATCATAGCCGTGCCCCATCATCAGCGTGGCTGGCGAGAGTTCGTGGTTGCCGATATGAGTCACGGCGGCTTTGGGCTTGCGGGCGGGCGTAGGGGTGTCTGCCATGATCGGCATCCTTCCTTGGTTCACGCTCCCAGGAAGGCGGGAGCTCACGGCGGCGTCGGGGGCGCTGGCGCGCCTAACCTCCGCAGACGCGCATCTCCTCCCGGACCGGGATAGAGGCGGTCTTAGCCAGCGGGCAAACTGATTTCAACTGCAACCGGTTGATTGTTGTCAGTCGTCGGTGATCAGGCTGCGCTCGCGCGTTTCGGGCAGCAGCAGCGTCGCCACGCCGGCCATACCGATCACCACGGCGACATAGATGTAGAACAGCCATTCCACCCCCGCCCCCTTGAGCGCCAGCGCCACCATCTCCACCGTCCCGGCGAAAACCGCGTTACCGATCGCGTAGGGCAGGGCCACGCCCAATCCCCGAATATGCGCGGGGAACAGCTCAGCTTTCACCAGCGCATTGTTGGCGCTGTACCCGCTTTGCAGGGTCAGCGGGATCAGGATCAGCAGCGCCGCGATCACCGGCGATGTGGTCTGTTCAAGCAGCAGGAACACCGGGATCGCCGCCAGCGCGCCGCCGATCCCGAAGATCAGCAGCATCGGCTTGCGCCCGAACCGGTCGGCCAGCGCGCCGAACAATGGTTGCATGGCGGTGAACCACAGCAGCGCAGCGGCGACGATCCAGGTTGCGGTCGCCTTGTCGAAGCCCACCGTGTTGAACAGATACTTCTGCATGTAGCTGGTGAAGGTATAGGCGCTGAGCCCCCCGCCCGCGGACAGCATCGCCACCAGGATGCTTTCGCGGCGATGGTCGCGCCACAGCATCCGTGCGGTCGATACCGGGCGGTCCACTGCCTGATTGGTGAACGACGGCGTTTCAGACAGGTTGCGGCGCAGCAGATAGACGCCCAGCGCCAGCAATGCGCCGATCACGAAGGGCACCCGCCAGCCCCAGTCGGTAAGCTGCTGCTCGGTCAGGAACGCCTGCATCACCACCGCCACGGCGATTGCGCACAGCTGTCCGCCGCACAGCGTCATGTACTGGAAGCTGGCCCAGAACCCGCGATGCTCCTTGGGCGCCATCTCTGACAGGTAGGTCGCGCTGGCGCCGTATTCCCCGCCCAGCGACAGCCCCTGCAGCACCCGCGCCAGCAGCAGCACCGCCGGGCCGAACAGCCCGGCCTGGGCATAGGTTGGCGCGATCGCCAGCAGCAGCGAACCGCTGAACATCAGGGCGACCGACAGGCTCAACCCGGCCTTGCGCCCGCGTGCATCGGCGAAACGGCCCATCACCCACGCGCCCAGGGGGCGCATGACAAAGCCCGCCGCGAAGATCGTTGCGGTGCTCAGCAGCTGGGCGGTGGGATCGGCCTTGGGGAAAAAGACCGGCGCGAAATAGATCGCAAACGAGGCATAGGCGAACCAGTCGTACCATTCGACCAGATTGCCGGCGGAACCGCCGATAATCGAAACCAGCCGCTGGCGGGGAATCGCCAGCCTGGAACCGGTTCGCCCTCCGCTCATCCTACTTGGGCGAAAGCACCATCAGCATCTGGCGGCCTTCCATGCGGGGATAGCTTTCGATCTTGGCGATCTCGGCCACATCGTCCTGGACCCGCTTGAGCAGGTTCATGCCAAGCTGCTGGTGCGACAGTTCGCGGCCGCGGAACCGCAGGGTCACCTTCACCTTGTCGCCATCCTCGATGAAGCGATTCACGTTACGCATCTTGGTTTCGTAATCGTGGTCATCGATGTTGGGACGCATCTTGATCTCCTTGATCTCCTGCGTCTTCTGGCTCTTGCGCGCGGCATTGGCCTTTTTCTGGGCCTCATACCGGAACTTGCCGACATCGAGGAACTTGGCCACCGGCGGATCGGCATTGGGCGAGATTTCAACCAGGTCGAGGCCGACATCGGCCGCCTGTTCGATCGCTTCGCGGGTATACATGACGCCCAGATTTTCACCGTTCTCGTCAATGACGCGAACCTTGTCGGAAACAATCATCTGGTTGTAGCGCGGTCCGCTCTTCACGGGGGGCGTCATCGCGCGCCGGGGTGGGGGTGCTATAGTATTCTCTCCTGTTGCAGCCAGTGCTCGCGCGGCTCCTTAAAGCGAATCGCCGCTTTAGGCAATCAGCCCGATTCCTATCCGCGCGCGGGCAACCCGGCCGCGCGCAAGGCGGCATGAGCCTGCGCCACGGTATAGGTTCCAAAATGAAAGATCGATGCGGCCAGCACCGCGCTGGCATGACCCTTGGTCACGCCCTCGACCAGGTGGTCGAGCGTGCCGACCCCGCCGCTGGCGATCACCGGCACCGCCACCGCATCGGCGATGGTGCGGGTCAGCTCCACGTCATAGCCGCGCTGCGTGCCGTCGCCGTCCATCGAGGTGACCAGCAGCTCTCCCGCGCCCAGTTCGGCCAGCTTCACGGCGTGCTCCACCGCGTCGATCCCGGTTGGCTTGCGCCCGCCATGGGTGAAGATTTCCCAGTTGCCGCGCGGGGTACGCCGGGCATCGACCGAGGCGACAACGCACTGGCTACCCATCCTCTGCGCGATATCGGCCACCACTTCGGGCCGGGACACCGCCGCAGAATTGACCGCCACCTTATCGGCGCCGGCCAGCAGCAAGGCGCGGGCATCTTCAACCGAACGGACGCCGCCGCCCACCGTCAGCGGCATGAAACAGACTTCCGCGGTGCGCCGCACCACAGCGAGCAGGGTGCCGCGCCCTTCGTGGCTGGCGCTGATATCCAGGAAGCACAGCTCGTCCGCCCCGGCCGCATCATAGGCCCGGGCCTGTTCAACCGGATCGCCGGCATCCTTCAAATCGACGAAGTTGACGCCCTTGACCACGCGCCCATCGCGCACGTCGAGGCAGGGAATGACACGGACACGAACGGTCATGCCCGGTTCGCCATCGCAATCGCGGCCGCCAGATCGAGCCGTCCTTCATAGAGCGCGCGGCCGGTGATCACGCCCTCGATCCCTTCATGGGCATGCAGCGCCAGCACGTGAATGTCGTCCAGCCCCTTGACCCCGCCCGATGCGATTACCGGAATATCCACCCGCCGGGCCAGATCGACCGTCGCGTCGATATTGACGCCCTTCAGCAGTCCGTCGCGGCCGATATCGGTGAACAGCAGGCTGGCCACCCCGGCATCCTCGAACCGGCGGGCCAGATCGACCACGCCCACGTCCGAAACATCGGCCCAGCCTTCCGTAGCCACCATGCCGTCCTTCGCGTCCACCGCCACGACGATCCCGCCGGGAAACTCGCGCGCCATATCCTTGACAAACGCCGGATCCTTGAGCGCGGCCGACCCCATAACGACCCGGCTGACGCCCAGATCGAACCAGCCCTCCACCGCCTCGCGGGTGCGGATCCCGCCGCCCAGCTGGACGTGGCCGGGAAAGGCTTCAAGGATCGCTTCCACCGCCGTGCGATTCTCCGCCCGCCCGGCAAAGCTGCCATCAAGATCGACCACATGAAGGAACTGCGATCCGGCTTCGGCAAACAGCAGCGCCTGCGCCGCCGGATTGTCGCCATAGACGGTCGCGCGGCCCATATCGCCTTCCGACAGGCGCACGACCTGCCCGGCCTTGAGATCAATGGCAGGAAAGATGATCATGTCAGGGTTTCCACTCAAGAAAGCGGGCAAGCAGGGCCAGGCCATAGGCCTGACTCTTTTCCGGGTGGAACTGCACACCGACAACATTGTCCCTGGCCACCGCGGCAACCAATCCGCCGCCATGGTCGGTCATCGCCGCGATATGGCGCCCGTCGCTTGGCGCGAAGTGATAGGAATGAAGGAAATAGGCCTCTCCAGCCTCGAGCAGAGCGGCATGCCGCGTCAGCGCAACATCGTTCCAGCCCATGTGCGGCACCTTGATTGCCGGATCGGTGCGTACGATCAGGCGCACTTCGCCGCCGATCCAGCCCAACCCCGGGGTCACGCCGTGCTCAACCCCGCGATCCGCCAGCAATTGCATGCCCACGCATATCCCCAGAAACGGGGCGCCGCCAACCTGAACCCGCTCGGCCATGGCCTCAACCAGATGCGGGATTGCGCGGAGACCCTCGGCGCAAGCCCTGAAGCTGCCCACACCGGGAAGGACGATCCGGTCCGCCGCGCGGATCACAGACGGGTCGGCCGTAATGGTGACGTTCTGCGCACCGGCGGCGTTCAGGGCATTGGCGACCGAGTGAAGATTGCCCGCACCGTAATCAACCAGCGCGAGGACTTCAGCCATGATCTTTCTCCCGCTCGCGCGGGGGCATCACCGGCCCGCCGCAGACAGCACTGGCTACCCACCAAGAACACCCTTGGTTGATGGAATCGCACCGGCCTTGCGCGGGTCAAGCTCAACCGCTTGCCGCATCGCCCGGGCAAAGCCTTTGAAAATGCCTTCGCAGATGTGGTGATTGTTGGTGCCGTACAGCAATTCGATGTGCAGCGTAATTCCCACCGCCTGCGCGATCGACTGGAACCAGTGTTCGAACAGTTCGGTGTCCATCTCGCCCAGCCGTTCCTGGGTGAACCGGGCGTTCCAGACCAGCCAGGGCCGGCCCGAGATATCCAGCGCAACCCGGCTCAGCGCCTCGTCCATCGCCGAATGCGCCTCGCCATAGCGGCCGATTCCGGCCTTGTCGCCCAGCGCCTGGGCAATCGCCTGACCGATCGCGATCGCGCTGTCTTCGGTGGTGTGGTGCTGATCGACGTGAAGGTCGCCCTTGATCCGGCAGGTTATGTCGATCAGCGAGTGACGGCTGAACTGCTCGATCATGTGATCGAGAAACCCGATCCCGGTCGAAACGTCATAAAACCCGGTGCCGTCGAGGTTTACCTCAACAAGGATATCGGTTTCATGCGTTTTTCGGGCGATTCTGGCGGTCCGCATGGGGGCGGCTATAGGCTGGAAAATGACCGGTGCAAGCGCTTTGCCCTTGACCCATCGGAGCGGCAACGCCACTTGTCCCTCCATGAGCGACACCGCGCCCGATAGCCTGATCCCCTATGACGAAATCGTGCAGGAGGCCCTGCGCGCTGTGGTTGGCCGGGTGCTCGGCCAGGTGGAGGCCAGCGGCGGCATGTTGCCGGGCGATCACCACTTCTACATCACGTTCAAGACCGGCGCCCCCGGCGTCGATATCCCGGCGCACCTGCGCGAGCGGTTCCCGGACGAGATGACCATCGTGTTGCAGAACAAGTTCTGGGATCTCGTGGTTGACGACGATCTGTTCTCGGTCGGGCTCTCGTTCAACCAGATCCCGTCCAAGCTGGTCGTGCCCTTTGCGGCCATCACCGCGTTCGTTGACCCGGCTGTCGATTTCGGGCTGCAGTTCCAGGCCGTGACTGCGGATGACGACTTGCCCGATCACGATGAGGCCGAAAACGACGCCCCTGCCACCACCAGCGAGGATGGCTCCAACGTGGTGACGGTGGATTTCGGCCGCAAGAAATAGCCATGGCCAAGGGTATCGTCAGCAAGGGCAAGCGTGCGGCGAAGGGGGCGCTTGAAACGGCCGCAGACAAAGCCCCGGCCCCCAGCCCCAATCCGATGACCAATCTGATCATTGCCGATCTGGCGCTGCGCGGCGGTGGGCGGCTGCTGCGCCACGCGGTGGAACGGGTGGTGCTCGGCACGAAATACAGCCCGGACAAGGCCGGCAATCTGATCAAGGGACGGTCCATGGCGCAAACCCTGGTCGGCACGGCCGTGGCCCGGATCGCCACCCGATCGGTGCCCGGCGCGATTCTGGTGGGCGGCGGGCTGCTGGCAAAAGCGCTTTACGATCGCCGCCGGGGCAAGACCGCAGCGCGTGAGAGCGGGCGCAAGGCCGTCGCCAGGCAGGCACAAAAGGGTGAAGCCAAGGGTTGATTTGCACCCCCACCTTGCGCCATCAGCGCACATGCCTCACGCCAGCAAGCAATCCGATGACACCCTTCAGCGCCGCGGCCTGATGTTCATCCTGTCCTCACCGTCCGGGGCAGGCAAGACCACGATCAGCAGGATGCTGCTGGAACGGGACGGCGAGATTGCCTTGTCGGTCTCTGCCACGACGCGTCCCAAGCGCCCTGGCGAGATCGACGGCACGCATTACCATTTCGTCGACCAGGCTGAGTTTGACCGGATGGTCGAACAGGATGAATTCTA
>Ga0209792_1000582_pt1 | contig 24142 bp, 21 predicted proteins | sample EBPBio142005_DNA_FD_185860 | JGI IMG/M metagenome (GOLD analysis project Ga0209792, IMG submission 185860) | Wastewater treatment Type I Accumulibacter community from EBPR Bioreactor in Madison, WI, USA - Reactor 1_6/14/2005_ DNA (SPAdes)... | ecosystem: Engineered > Bioreactor > EBPR >... | reverse complement strand
CGGCCCTCTCTCTGGTGCCCGTCGTCTACACCCACCTGCGCAAGCCCAAAACCACGTCCTGACATGAGCGAACGCCTCACTCCCGATGTCTGCGTCGTCGGCGGCGGCTCGGCTGGCCTGGTCGCTGCCGCGGGTGCGGCACAACTCGGCCTCGAGGTCGTGCTGGTCGAGCGCGCATTGATGGGCGGCGACTGCCTGAACTTCGGGTGCGTGCCTTCCAAAGCGCTGATCGCGGCGGCGAAGGCCGCGCAGGCGCAGCGCAGCGGCGGCGCGTTCGGCATCGCGCCGGTCGAGCCGCGCGTCGACTTCCCCCGCGTGATGGACCATGTGGCCGAAACGATCGCGGCCATCGCGCCCAACGATTCGGTAGAACGCTTCGAGAAGCTCGGCGTGCGGGTTCTCAAGGAAGAGGCGCGCTTTGTCGGCCGCGCCGAAATCCAGGCCGGTCCGCATCGTATCGCGAGCAAACGCATTGTGCTCGCAACCGGCTCGCGTGCCACGCTGCCACCGATCCCCGGCCTCGCCGAGACGCCGCATTTCACCAACGAGACGATCTTCGTCAACCGCACTTTGCCGGCGCACCTCCTGATCGTCGGTGGCGGCCCGATCGGCATCGAGATGGCGCAGGCGTTCCGGCGGCTCGGATCCCAGGTCACGGTGCTCGAAGCGGCGACGTTCCTCCCCAAGGACGATCCGGAACTCGCCGCCATCGTCGTGGCGCAAGTGCGCAAGGAAGGCGTCGACCTCCGCAGCGGCGTCAAGATCGATCGCATCGAACGGTCGTCCGATGGCGTCGTCGCCGTTCTTGGCGGCGGAACACGAGTTGCCGGATCGCATCTCCTGGTCGCCGCCGGTCGCTCTCCCGTCACCGAGAGCCTCGATCTCGACAAGGCTGGCATCGCCCACACCAAGCACGGCATCACCGTCGATGCCTCGCTGCGCACCTCCAATCGCAACGTCTGGGCGATCGGCGACTGCAACGGGCTCTACGCCTTCACGCATATGGCCGGCTACGAAGCCTCGCTGTTCATCCGCAGCGCGTTGTTTCGGGTGCCCGCGAAACTCGATGCGGCTATCGTGCCCTGGGCAACCTACAGCGATCCGGAGCTGGCGCAGGTCGGCCTCAGTGAACTTGCGGCACGAGAAAAGCACGGTGATGGCATCCGGGTGTTGCGCTGGAAATTCGCCGAGAACGACCGGGCACAAGCCGAGCGGGCGACCGACGGTCTGGTCAAGATCGTCACCGATACGCGTGGCCGCATCCTGGGTGCGGCCATCGCCGGACCTCAGGCGGGCGAGCTGATCCAGCCATGGTGCCTGGCGATCTCGAAGCGGCTCAAGATTTCAGCCCTCGCCGGCTTCGTGCCGCCCTATCCCACTCTCGGCGAAGCCGGCAAGCGCGCCGCCGGTAGCTACTTCACTGAGACCCTGTTCGGCCCACGCATGCGAGGGCTGGTGCGCCTCCTGGCGCGATTGCCGGTCTGGTAGCCACGAACCACAGTCGTCGGGCCCGCTCGTCGGGGACAGTGCCGCCGCTGTCCGGCTGATCACCGGACCGGAATCGCATCAGGCGTATTCACACGGAGCCGGCAGGCATTCACAAAGAAGTGCCCTTGGACTCCCGCTGTTTTCGTCCGCCATCGCTGTCGCCCGCTAGGCCCGATGGGACGACTTGGCTAGACTCCATCGCAATGACCGCCGACGTCACCGCACCGGCCCAGTCCGTCCGTCCCGTCCGCCGCAACTTGGCCTTCGGATTGTCGTGGCGGATTCTCGGGCTGGTCGTGGCCGCCGTCATGCTGGCGGAAGTAGCGATCTTCTTGCCGTCGATTGCCCGCTTCCGGTTGGTCTATCTCGAGCAGCTCATCGAGCGCGGCGCCCTGGCGGCACTCGCCCTCGACGCCACGCCGGACAACATGATCGACGAGAACCTGAAGCGCACGCTGCTCGATCATGCACGCGTCGACGCCGTGGCGCTGGTCGAGCCCAACCGAGCCAAACGAGCGCTGATGAACGTCGAACCGCGGCCGGAGATGCCGGGGTTCAAACTCAAGGACCGTAGCGCACTCGGCCTGATCTGGGATGCACTGTCGGCCATGTCGCACGACGGCTCGCGCTACATAAGGGTCGTTGGCGGCTCGGTGCGCCTGCCGAAGGCCAAAGTGTGGATCGTGGTCGACGAAATGCCGATGCGCGCCGCGATGTACGACTATGCCGGCCGCATTCTCGTGCTATCGATCATCGTCGCCCTCTCGACAGCGGCACTACTCTATCTGGCATTGCGCTGGATGGTGATCAGACCTTTGCAGAGCCTGTCCGTCGACATGACGGCCTTTCGCCGCGCACCGGAGGATGTCGGCACCGAGCGGCCGCCGACCCAGCGCAACGACGAGATCGGCGTCGTCGACCGCGAGTTCCAGAATCTGCAGCGTGAGCTGCGCGCCTCGCTGCGTCAGAAGTCGCGCCTCGCCGAAGTCGGCGCCGCGACCAACAAGATCAACCACGATCTGCGCAACATGCTGTCGACGGCGCGGCTGCTGTCGGACCGGCTGGCGCGCAGCGACGACGAACGCACGCGTTCGCTGGCCCCCACCATCCTCAACACGATCGACCGTGCGGCACGGCTCGCCAGCGATGCCATCGAGTATGTGCGCGAGCAGCCGACGCCCAAGCTTGCCGAGGTCGATCTCGCCGATCTGGTCGCCGAAGTCGGCGTCATCCTGCAGGAGCAGGGCGAGGATCGCGACCCCAACCTGCTGCGCGTGTGGCAGAACGAAATCAACAACGATCGCGTGATGGCCGATCGCGACCTGCTGTATCGCGTGTTCCTCAATCTCGGACGCAATGCCTTCGAGTGCGGCGCGACCTCCGTCACCGTCCGTTGCCGCGCCGATGGCCGCTTCCTGCTGATCGATGTCGTCGACAATGGCCCGGGCATCCCACCTGCCGTCGCCGGCCAGCTCTTTCAGCCCTTTACCACGGGTGGCCGCGCCGGCGGCGCGGGCTTGGGACTGGCGATTGCCCGCGACCTCGTGCGCCTTCACGGCGGCGAGATCACTCTGGCGGAATCGAGCGATCAGGGTACGACCTTCCGCTTCACCCTGCCCTTGAGTTAGGTCTCGGCCTTCACGCGCACGAGGAAGGCACGGATCCGTTCCGCGTTGCCGCCGAGATCCGACTGGCCGATTCGGCTCTTGGCGCGGATGTCGATGCGGCTGCCCGCGCCCTGCGGACGGATGCGGACCACGATATCGTCGCGGAAGCCGAACCATTTGCTGGTCGAGATGGCCTCCAGGCGTCCTTCGGCCGGTACCCGCGCGACGATGTCCCAGCCGAGCGCCTGCGCAGCCTGATCGACGCGACGGAAGGCTTCGGCCGGCGGTACCGCAAGGACCAGTGGCTCAATGTCGGGAAAAGCTGCCTTCTGCAGGGGTGCATTGACGGGAGGATACGCCGGAGGGTTGGGCGCACCGCGGCGCAGGGGCAGCGTTGCGACCAGCGGCGGCGGGTTGGTCGTGTCGGTCGTGATGTCGTTGATCGCGGGCAGACTGTGCGCCTGCAGGAACCAGCGCAGCGGCACCCAGGACGTCGCAACGCCGATGACGATGGCGAGGAAGGCCGCGACGAAGCCGCGCCGCCTGTCGCCCGGCCGCGACGGGATGATCGTGGCGAGCCCCAGGGCCACGCCGGCGACCGCCATGTAGAAGCCGTAACGGAAGACGGCGATGGCCGCCTCGACGTCCAGACCGAGGAAGCGATGCAACGGGCCCGGGGCGGCCACGATCACGGCAGCCACGCTGGCCAGAATGAAAGCCACACGCGCCAGCCTGTGGCTTATCGGGTTGGTCGGCCGAACAAACATCCACGCTCCGCTGATGCTATCGTAACCGCGAAACGAATCCGACGCATCCGCTCGACAATCTGCACTTCATTCTCTATGCGGCGACGATGACTGCTGCCGACACAATACGGCGCCGCGCCATGGCGGCAGGACTCGTTGCCATCGGCCTCTGGGGCATGCTCGCGGCGCTCTCGGTGCTGGCAGGCCCCATCCCGCCGTTCCAGATGGTGGCCATGACCTTCACCGTCGGCGCGACGATCGGGATCGTGCGCGCCCTGAGGCGCGGTGTCGGCTGGGCCGGACTGGTCGGCTGGCCGGGGCAGGTCTGGCTGCTCGGGATCGGCGGCCTCTTCGGCTACCACGCGCTCTACTTCGCCGCCCTTCAGCTCGCGCCGCCGGCCGAGGCCAACCTCGTCAACTATCTCTGGCCGCTGCTGATCGTCCTGCTCTCCGCGCCGCTGGCGGGCGAGAAGCTGGGCTGGCCGCATCTTCTCGGCGCCCTCATGGGGTTTGCCGGCGTGGCGCTGCTCGCCTTCGGGCGCGGTGTGCACTTCGCAGGTGATCATATGTTGGGCTATGCGCTGGCCCTGGGCTGCGCGCTTACCTGGTCGCTCTACTCCGTTCTGTCGCGCCGCTTCGGCGAGACCCCGACCGATGCGATCGCAGCCTTCTGCGCGGCGTCGGCCGCGCTCTCGCTGGTCTGCCACCTCGTCTTCGAGAGCACCGTCTGGCCAGCCACGCCGACCGCCTGGCTTGCCGTGCTGGCGCTCGGCTGCGGCCCGGCCGGTACCGCCTTCTACTTCTGGGATCACGCGGTGAAGCGCGGCGACATCCGGGCGCTGGGGGCGCTTTCCTATGCGACGCCGATCCTCTCGACCGCCATCCTGATCGCCTGCGGCCTTGCGGAGCCGACGGGCACGCTTCTGATTGCCGCTCTGCTGGTCACCGTCGGCGCTGTCCTCGCCTCGCGCGAGCTGTGGAAGCGCTAGCCGGGCGCCCAGCCCGGTGGCGCGAGTTCGAAACCGGCGAAGTCGAAAGCGGGCGCCACGGTGCAGCCGACCAGGGTCCAGTTGCCCAGCGAGCGCGCCGCCTGCCAGACGCCGCGTGGCACGACGATCTGAGGTGTCTCACCGAGGCCAAAGTCGCTGCCGAGCCGCAGATGATGTGTCGTCCTGCCGTCGTCGCTCATCGAGAGTTCGAGCGGTGCGCCGGCATAGTGATGCCAGACTTCGTCGGCATCGACGCGATGCCAATGGGAGCGCTCGCCGGCCTTGAGAAGAAAGAAGATCGCCGTGCTGGCGCCGCGGCCGCCCGGGCTGGTGGCATCGGCCGACCGGAAAGTCTCGCGAAAATGTCCGCCCTCGGGGTGCGGCTGCAGTCCGAGGCGGGCAATGATCTCGTCGGCCGTCACGTAATCAGGCCGGCGGCGGAACGGTGGCCTTCATCGACGGCAGCTTGCCGAAGGTCGTGAACCACTTGGCGAGCTTCGGCCGCTTGGCGCGCCAGTCATGGCTGCCGAAACGGAAGTCGAGATAGCCTAGCGCGCAGGCGATGGTGATCGTGCCGATGGTCGGCTTGCCGCGGAGCGCCTTGGCTTCGGCTTCGAGCTGGTCGAGGACGCCGTCGATCTTCTTCATCTGGCCCTTGGTCCAGTCGGGCCAGCGCCGTTCCTCCGGCCGCAGGAAGTCTTCGTAGCGCGCCAGCAGCGCCGCATCGAGCAGGCCGTCGCCCATCGCCTGCTGGCGCAGCGCGACCCAGCGGTCGCGGCCCTTGCGCGGGAACAGTTTGCGGCCCTTGTGCTGGTGGTCGAGGTACTCGCAGATCACCGGCGAGTCGAAGAGGTCCATGTTCTTGATCGAGAGCGCCGGGATCTTGCCGATCGGATTATGCTTGTCGACATCGGCATTGGGCGCCACCGGCGTCAGCGCCACGTTCACCATGTCGATCTTCTTGTCGAGCCCCGTCTCGAGCGCCAGTACCCGAACCTTGCGGGCGTAAGGCGACGACGGGGAGTAATAGAGCCTCATCTTGGCCATGGTCGGTCTCCTGTCTTCCGGTCGCGTCAGGCGCCGGCCATCCGGGGAATCTCGGTATCGTTCAGCCGCACCAGCCGGGCTGTATCGACGAGCTGCTGCCAGGTGGTGGTGTCGATCGGCACGCCGTTCTTCTCGCGATCGAGCTTGCGCGCACGCTCCGGCTCACCGGGCACCAGCACCTCGTCGACACCGGGCTGCGGCTTGGCCGACTTCACCCAGCCGATGAAATTGTCGACCTCGTCCTCGTAGAAAGCGGTGCCGCCCATCGCATCGGGATCGATGATGATCGACAGCATGTTGTTGATGATGTCGGTGCCGTCCTTCTTGATCGTCCGCGGGCTGTGGGTGCGGCCGCCGGTGAGCGCACCGGCCAGCAGGTCGCAGATCACCGCGAGGCCGCCGCCCTTGTGCAGACCGAACGGCAGGATGGCGCCGTAGGGCGCGTTGTACATGACGCCCGGCTCGGTCGTGGCATTGCCCGCCGCGTCGATCAGCAGGCCGGACTCCATCTGGACCTTCTTGTTGTTGGCGACACGCACCTTGCCCATCGCCACCTGGCTGGTGGCGAAGTCGAGCACGATCGGCTCCTGGCCCTTGCGCGGAATGGCCGTGCAATAGGGGTTGGTGGTGAAGCGCGCCTCGGCGCCGCCGAACGGCGCGACAAGCGACTTGTGGCCGTGCACGTTCACCCAGTGCGTGCTCACCATGCCGGCGCGGGCACACTGCTCGCCCCAATGGCCGATGCGGCCGATGTGATGCGAATTCTTCAGCCCGACGACGCAGACGCCGTGCTTCTTCGCGCGCTCGATGCCGATGTCCATCGCCTCCTTGGCGATGACCTGGCCATAGCCGGCGCCCCCCTCGACCACGATCACTGCGCCATTGTCGCGGTCGATCTTGGCGTGGTGGTTGCGCTTGCAGGCGCCTGTCGTGGTGTTCTGGATGTAGTGCGGCATCATGCCGACGCCGTGGCTGTCGTGGCCGAACAGGTTGGCGAGCACGAGATGGTCGGCGACCAGCTTCGCTTCTTCGGCCGAACTGCCGTCCGCCCGGCAGATTGCCATCGTGAAGCCATGCAGGCGGTCGGGGTCGATCCGGACCTCACCCACCGAACTTTGCCCCTCGGCCATATCCCTTCACTCCCCCGGTCTACGCTTTCGGCGCGCAAGGTTCCGCGTCGTCCCGGCCCTGTCAACGAAGAAGCGCCACCCTTTGAACGCCTGGAAAAAAGACGCCCTGATTTCGCCCATCTGGCCGCCCAAACCCCGCCGGATCATCGCCTGAGGTCTCCGCCCGTGGTAGTGAGCACGAAAATCCTCTCTCGTTCTCCGGGAATCGCGCATCGAATGCGATCTCTAGCCCGCCTCGCCTTGTTCCTGCTGCTGCTGGTCGGTGTTGCGGACACAGCTTCGGCCCAAATAGCGCCGCAGCAGCCCCAGCGTCCGTTCGGCCAACTCACCGACCTGTGGACACGTCAGCTCGACCGCATTGCCACCCGCACGGAGCAGGCGGGCCTGCTGCCGGTCGAGATCGACACGCTGCGCGAACAGGCGACCGACGTGCGGACCGCGGCGATGGCGGCGGCGACGCTGGCGCGCAACGACCTCGCCGACACCAAGAAGTTGCTGGCGCCGCTGGAGATCAAGCCGGGTACCGATGCGCCGCCCGAAACCGACGACCTGAAAGAGGAACGCAAGCGGCTGACCGACCAGGCGACGCTCAACGAAAGCCGGCTCAAACAGTGCGAAGTGGTGATCGCGCGTGCCGACCAGCTGCTTGAACGACTGACCAAGGTCCGCGGCGCGCTGGTGTTCCAGAATTTGATGCGACGCGATCTCTCGCCGCTGTCGGGGGAGGTCTGGACGAAGATCGGACCACAGCTCGGCGCGGCAATCGAAACACTGGGCACGGCTATCGCGACCTGGACCCGCAACGGCCTTACCCCTCTCCGCAACCAGGATCTCGTCCCGCTGGCCTTCTGGGCGGCGGTCACCATCGGCCTCTGGTGGTTCGGCCGGGCGCTGCGCCAGCGCTTCGGCCGCAGTGGCACGCACGTCAACCTGCAGCGCTATCGCACCATCGCCACGGCCATCGACGGGCTCGGCCTGGTGCTGGTGCCGATTCTGGCGGTCTGGCTGGTCAGCAGGCTCCTTCTCGCGACAGCGCCGCCGGCGCCTCTCGACAGGCTGGTACCTGAAGTAGCGATCCGCCTGATCTGGCTTCTCCTGGTCTTCGGCATGACGGGCGCCGGCCTGTCGCCGGGCCGGCCGGAATGGCGGTTCATGCCGCTCACCGACGACAGCGCGCAGCATCTGTCGCACGCGTTGCGCCGCCTGATGACGGTCGGCGTGCTGCTCGATCTCGTCTACATCGGGCTTAGCCGTGGCGAAGACCAAAGTGCGATTGCTCCCGTCGGAGCCCTGATCCTCACCACGTCGGTGGCGCTGCTGGCACTGCCCGCACTCTCCAACCGTTCCTGGCAGGCCGCACGTCCCGAGGGGTCGGATCTGCCACCAATGATCGGCGGCACCTGGTGGTCGGTCACGCGCCTGGCGTTGACCGTGCTGGTCCTTTCGTCGATCGCCTTCGCCCTGGCAGGCTATGCAACGCTCGCCTCGCATCTCCATGCCGCGATCTCGGCCAGCTGCGCCCTGATCGCGATCGCACTGCTGCTGCATCAGCTGGTCGCCGATCTGCTCGAAGCCGCCGCCGCACCGGATACGCCGCCGGGCGCCTGGGTCCGCCGCCGCTTCGGCCTGCCGGCCGACTCCACCATCCGCGGACAGCACCTGCTGCTGCTGGTGTTCGATACGGCACTGGTGCTGCTGCTGGCGATCGCCATTCCGGCGGCGTGGAACGTCGATATCGACGCCATCCTCGACGGCTTCGGCCAACTGCTGCGTGGCGTGAAGGTGGGCGGCGTCACCATCTCGCTCGGCAATGTCGGCATGGCGATCATCGCCTTCGCCGTCTGCATGCTGCTCGCCCGCCTGGTGCGCAGCATCGTGCGCGACCGCGTGCTGCCGACCGTCGACGCGCCCTTGCCGTTGCGCCAGTCGATCGATGCCGGCCTCAACTATGTCGGCGTCATCGTCGCCATCCTGATCGGCATCGGCGCGCTCGGCGTCGACTTCACCAACCTTGCCATCGTGTTGGGCGCGCTGTCGGTCGGCATCGGCCTCGGCCTGCAGAACATCGCCAACAACGTGATCTCCGGCGTCATCCTGCTGGTCGAGCGGCCGATCAAGGCCGGCGACTGGATCATCGTGAACGGCCATGAGGGCTTCGTCCGGCGCATTAACATCCGCGCCACCGAAATCGAAACCTTCCAGCGCACGCATGTCATCGTGCCCAACAGCGCCTTCCTGCAGAATCCGGTCGTCAACCGCACCTATTCGGACACGTCGAGCCGCATCGAGCTCAAGCTCACCGTGCCGCTCAACACCGACGTCGCCGTCATCGAAGGTCTCCTGCGCGAGGCCGCCCTGGAGCATGCCCGCGTGCTGCGTGTGCCGGCGCCGATCGTTCGCTTCGTCCGGATTGCATCGAATGGCCTCGAATTCGAGCTTTTCGTCTTCGTGGCCCGGCTGGAAGACCGGCAGGTCGTGACCAACGATCTGAACCGCACGTTGCTCGCCAGGTTGATCGACAAGAAGATCATCGATCCGGCCCCCGCGTCGGAGCTCACGCTGCGCGGTCTCGATCGTATCGGTGTCGCACTGTTGCAGGGCGATGCCGGGGCGGACTCGAAGAGCGGCCACAAGGACGGCCTGCCGGAAAAACCTGCGGAGAAGTCGGGCGATGCCGACGCGCCGCCGAAGGTCTGAGGCGCCACGGCGCCGCTGGCCGCTCTATGCCCTGTTCGCCGCGGGCGTGCTGGCGGGGGTGGCCCTCTGGGCCTATGCGCCATCGTTGCCTGCCGAAACATTGATCGCGCGCTACACCAACGACCGCTCGCACTTCATCGATGTCGGTGGCGTGCGTGCGCATGTCCGCGACCAGGGCAATCCCGCCGGTGTGCCCATGCTGCTGATCCACGGCTCGAACGGATCGCTGCAGGTATGGGAGAGCTGGGCGCGCGAGCTGGGCGCGGACGCCCGCGTGATCTCCGTCGACCTGCCGGGCCATGGCCTGACCGGCACCTGGCCGCGCGACGAATATACGGTCGAAGCCTACGCCGACTTCATCGAGGTGCTGATCGACAATCTTCACCTCGACAAGGTTGTCCTCGTCGGCCACTCGCTGGGCGGCGCCATCGCCTGGACCTTTGCCGCAACACGCCCCGATCGCGTCATCCAGCTCGTCCTGGTCGATTCCGCCGGCTATCCGCGGCAGGACGACGGAGTGCCGCTGATGACGCGGCTGGCGCGTACGCCGGTGCTGGGCGACATCGGCATCTACTTCAAACCCGAGAGCCTGGTGCGACGCTCGCTGCGCGATGCCTATGCCGATCCGGCGCAGGCGACACCCGAACGGATCAAGCGCATGGCCGAGCTGCAGCGCTTCCCCGGCAATCGCGAAGCCACTCTCCAGCGGGCCCGCACGCAGGAGCCGCTCGACCCCACACCGCTGCGCCGCATGGACGTACCGACCCTGATCCTGTGGGGCGGCAAGGATCGCTGGGTGCCGGCCGCCGATGCCTTCCGTTTCCAGAACGACATCAAGGGCGCCACGCTCGAGATCTTCGGCAACCTCGGCCACAACCCGATGGAAGAGGATCCGAAGGCGACCGCTGCCGCCGTCGCCGCGTTCATTGCCGGCGCCCCGCTGCCGCCGCAGCCCGCGGAGCCCATACCGCCGCCCGAACCGGACCCTGCTGGAGCCGACAACGCGGTGCAGCCTTCGGTGATGCCGGAGAAGGACTAAGCTTCGAGCAGGGCCTCGACCCGAGCATCGACGAACGCGGCATCCGTGGGATTGTCGCGGGGATTGCCGGCGCGATGGCCCCATACCGAAGGGATCTCGACCAGCTTGCCGTACTTGAGATGCGGCAGCTCGGCGCGATTGTCGTCGGTCTGAAAATAGAGATCGGTGGCCGACGGCATCAGCAGCACCTTCGCCTTGATGCCGGCCAGCGCCATCTCGAGGTCGCCGCGGTAGAGATCGTTGGCCGAGATGTCGCCGTTCTGCCAGGTCCAGAGCTGGGCCAGCAGATCGCGCATGTCGCGTCGCAGGAAGTTCGCCTCCCAGGAACGCACTAGGAAATCCTCCAGGCTGTCGAAGCCCAGCCCGCGCCACATCTCGCGGCGATAGAAAGTCTGGCTGAGCGCCCAGCCGGCGTAGATGCGCCCCATGGCGCGCAGCCCGTCCTCGGGTGTGCGGGCGCCCAGCAACGTGGTGCGGATGCCTTCGAGAAAGACGAAGTTGTGCGGCGCCGTGCGTGCCGAGCCGCAGTTCACCACGATGCGCTCGACAGCATCGCCGAACAACGCGGCCCAGTGATAGGCCTGCTGCGCGCCCATCGACCAGCCATAGACCATCTTCAGCCGGTCGACGCCGAACAGCTCGTTCAACAGGCGGCGCTGCTGCAGGACATTGTCGTAGGTCGTGACCTGCGGGAACTCGCCCGGCGTGTTCGACGGCGACGAGGAGAGGCCGTTGGTGAACATGTTGGGAATGACGACGAAATAGCGGCTGGGGTCGAGGCAGTGTTCCGGGTCGACCAGCCATTCGATGTCGGTGTGGTGGGCGCCGTAGCTCGTCGGATAGAGAATGACGTTGTCGCGGCGCGGCGCGAGCGTTCCGAACGTCTTGTAGACGATACGTGCATCGCGCAGCGTGCCGCCGCGCTGCAGCGGCAGGTCACCACATTCGAAGACGCCCTGGCTGGTTCGCATATGCGCTTGCCCACTAGGTGATGGGCGCCCAGAGCCCTTCCTTGTAGGCATGCTCGGTGGCGGCCTCGCGCTGCTTCTTCTCTTCCTCCGAAAGGCCGACCTGGTCGCCGACCATGCGGCTGATCGACGGGAAGGTGCCCTTGGGCTGGGCATAGTCGCCGGTCCACAGCCGCGACCGCAGCAGCGCCTTGGCGCAATGGAGGTAGGCCTGCCGCACCGAGACCACGATGGCGCATTTCGGAGCCTTGCCCTGCACCGCCATCGACTCCAGCAGCGCCGGATCGACCGAAAGACGGGCGGTGCCCGCAATCCGTACCGTCTCGCTGACGCCGGGAAGCAGAAAGATCAGGGCGATCTCGGGATTCTCGAGCAGGTTCTTCAACGTATCGAGACGGTTGTTGCCGGGTCGGTCGGCGATCGCGACCGTCTTCTCGTCGAGCACCTTGAAGGCACCGGGCGGATCCCCGCGCGGGGTAACGTCCTGCTTGCCCGAGGCGTCGGCCGTGGCGATCAGGCAGATCGGCGACAGCCCGATGAAGCGACCCATATGGACGTCGATCCGGCCGATGTCCTTTACCGCGGCGGTCTTGGAGACCGGCGCATAAGAGCCGACCAGGGCCGCCGCACCATCGGCATCGAGCAGGGCAGGTTCCCGCGGCGGCGCAGAAAATGGCATCGAATCAGGCATTTGTCAGATCTCCAACCTAGGCACGCAAAGGCTATCAGCCATGTCATTCCTTGGAAACCATTGCCCCCGACGAGTCGTTGGTCTGGCGGACACCCAAGAGAGGAGGACCAGATGAGCGACTACAACCCCAACGATCTGGGTCCCAACCGCGGCCGTTATGGTCAGGAACCGGGATACCAGACCGAGAGCGGCAACTCGGGATTCGCGCTTTTGGCCATTCTGGCCGGCGTCGCCTTGGTAGGCGGGTTCCTTTACTTCGCCAATCCGCAGAATGCCAACGAGCAGCAGGCCCAGTCACCGCCAGCTACCGAACGGTCGCTGACCCAGCCACCGGGCGCAAACCCCAACACGGTCCCGGGCATCGACACGCCCAAGCCGCCGGCTTCGGCAGCGCCGATGGCCCCGGCCGCGCCGGCCGAGCCGCGCCCGTCGCCGCAGGAGTAGGGCATGGCGAGTGACGATCTCCGTCCGCCCAGCCGAGGCCTCTACCTCGTCTTGGGTGTAGTCGCGGTCCTCGTGATTGTGGTCGGCATGCTGTTCATGTCGGGCACAGTCGACATCCGCAAAGACACGGCCCGTGCCCCGCTCGATCCGGCGCCGACCGCATTGCCCGCCGACGAGCCGCGGACGCCGGCGATTCCCATGCGTCCGGCTCCGACGGAGACCACGCCGACCCCCGACCGACCCGCACAGCAATAGGCGGGGGATACGCAATAGGACAGGTAGGGTGGGAACAAAAGGACAGGTAGGGTGGGAACAAAAAAAGAGCCCGACCGCGAGTTCCGCGATCGGGCGCACAGGCCTTAATCTCTGCACGTTCGAGTTAGCAGTTTGTCAGACGGCGGACCAGACGGTCCGCCATTTTTTTCGTGCATAGCTTGATTGCATCTTATCAACGCCAAGCGCCCATCATCCGGAAGTGGGTGTCACCGGAGCAGGCGGCGCAACGATGGGGCGGGCCACCCGGCCACTGTCGACGGTAAGCCGCCAGGGAATCGGAGCAGAGCGGCCCATGGCCGCTCCCTGGGCGGCCAGGCAGCGCTGGAAGACCGGATCGAACATGTCGTCATTGCCGCCACCGCCGCCGATGCGGCAGGGGCCGGGCGGCGGCATGCCGGGCTGCGGGACTTTGGCCCCATAGTCGATCAGCGAAGCGGCATCGATGTAACGCGCAACGTTGCCGCGCTGCCGGCCGACGGTGAGCAGCGACTCGACGCTGGAACGCAGGAGCTGGTCGATGGCGATAGAGGCCGTGCGACCGGCGATACTCAAAAGGTCGAGGCCGTCCTTGCCGGTGCAATCGCGGCCAACCTTCATGTCGCCGCTGACCACGATGGTGACGTCGAGCCGACGGCCTTGTAGTGCCGCCTGCAGTTCGCGCGTGAAGAAGACATGCAGGCGGACGCCGCCATCGACATAGAGATTGTTGTCGATGAACTCCGGCGGAAAGCCGATGGGAAGCGCCGCCGAGGCCATGATCGCGGCCACCATGCGCTGCCGCTTCTGCGCCATGGTCATGTCCTGGCGCGCCGCAATCGCCGTGAGGTCGAAAACCTCCGGCACGCCGCTGTCGAGATTGGTCGCCATGACGGCGAGCGTACGCGTCATATTCTCGGCGGCGATCGCCTCGACCATCTCCTCGTCCAGGATCTCCTCGACCTTCCTTCTCAACGGCGCATTGTCGTAGAGCGACGTGGCGGTGAGCAGCGAGAGCGTCCCGCGCGAGGTGAAGACGTCCCTATTGCTGAGGTTGGCGTACATCTCGCGCAGTTTGGCCATGCGTTTGGCGTCGCCGAGGAAGATCACGGGCGCGACCATCGAGCCGGTGCTGACGCCGGTGACTACGTCGAACTTGGGCCGCGGCTCCGCGCCGTTTTCGCCCCAGCCTTCGAGGAACCCGGCCGAGAAAGCTCCCCACGCCCCGCCCGCCGAAACCGAAAGAATGCGCGTCGGCGGCGGTGGGGGTGGCGCGGTCAGGCGTGGTGCCACCATGGGCGGCGGGGCCGGCGCCAGTGCCCGCTGGCGTGCATCGGCCTGAGCCGCGATCTTGTCGCGGAAAGCGGCTGTGCGCGGCGTAGCGGGCGGCGGCGGTGGAGGCGGTGGGGGCGGCGCCGGGGCGGCAGCGACACGACCACCACCAGGCGGCACAGGCGGAAGCTGCGCCTGTGCGTCGATGACACTCTGATAGATATCCGGCCAAGGATAGGGCGAATGCCCTGCCGTGGCGATCGACTTGCAGACTTCGCCCTGCAACGACTCCGGTCGCGGTGAACCGCAGCCAACCAACATCAACGCCATGGCCACGATGGCGATCCGACCTACCGACATGTCCCTCTCCCCAGAGGATTCGAACTCAAGTGTGCGGACTAGGCGGGCCGGGCATTCGATGCCCAGCCCGCACATCCCAACTGTCAGGATTTCTTCTTCTTCGCCGCCGTCTTTCTGGTGGCTTTCCTCTTGGCCGCCTTCTTCTTCGTCACCTTCCTCTTTGCCGCCTTCTTGGCTGCCTTCTTTTTGGCTGCCTTCTTCTTGGCGGCGTAGTTGCCGGCGACAATTCTGGCCCTCGCCATGTTCGGCGCGAAAGGATCTTCGTCAGGCGGATCCTCGCCACCCGAGCCTGGATCGTCTTCCTCGGTACCGTCGGTTTCAGGCGTCTGCAGGACGATCAGGGTGATGTACTTGGCGGGGTCCTGCGGCAGAGGGATGGCATTGGCCACCACGCGCAGATCCGTTCCCGTCACGGCGGCAAACTTGATCGACTGACAGTCCACTCCAAGCAGTGCGGTCCTGATGTACCTCTTGATGTCTTCGGCGGCATCGGGTCCGCCGCCGGGAGCACTGTTCGCCTTGGTGTGCAGGACTTTGAGGAAGCCCCACCATCGCTTTGATTTGGGCGTGGCGGGCCCACCCGAATCGCCCCAGACACGCATGCGTCGCGCGATCTTGTGCAGTTTGAGTCCCGCGGTGCCCGCGTCGAAGCGCTTCATGCGCGCGGGCGTCGTTCGAATTTTGTTGATGCCGCTGTTCGGGCCCGTGTCGCTGAACTTGAAATCCAGCCTGGAGACAATCCTCTGGATCTGCTTGTCGTTGAGCCAAAGTCCCATCGTCTGATCCCCCGCTCGAACTATGGACGCGCGACTCTCATTGCCTCGCGACGGCCGACGGTCGCGTAGCGACGGCCGAGCGATCTGCCAAAGACGGTCCGCAAGCCGCGGGTCGCGGCCCATTCGTCGGCGCGCTCCTCGGAGCTCAACCAGAAGTAATGAGGATGGGCGGGAGCGCCGCCCAGATGGTGTCCGGTTTCATGCGCCATCACCCAGGCGATGCCCGCGATCGAGAGACGGCGATGCCGTGCGAGACCGCCGTAGAGGCGAATCCGTTTCCGGCCATCCAGCACGAAGGCCTGCGCGTTGCATGTCGACGACGTCCAGAGGATGTCGAAACGGATGTCGGGGAAGCGCGCGGCGAAGCGCCCGACGATCCCTTCGACCCGGGTGCGATGCCTATAATCCAGTAAAGATCGTAAATTACGCTTCGGCGTTACTGAGCCCAGGATCATGCCAAGGTCTCCACCGATCGATGCCGGACCTTAGGGCGAGGTCAGGGGAGAGTCTACAACCTCGACGATTCTCCGATGAGACTCCCATCTTGGCGAAAGGCCCGCTAAGCTAGACTCGCGCTGCACCACCGTCGGGGGAAGACGATGCGTTGCACGAGTTGTGAAGCCGACAACACAGCGAACAGCCGTTTCTGCATCTCCTGCGGTGCGGCCCTCGGGCAGTTGTGCCTGGCGTGCAATCACCTCAATGCTGCAACCGCCCGGTACTGCACCCAGTGCGGCACGGCCGTGCAACGCTCGCCGACGGCCGCTTCCCACAACACCTTCACCATTCGGGGCGAGCTGAAACAGATCACCGTGCTGTTCGCCGACGTCTTCGGCTCGACGGAATTGATCGAAGCGCTCGACCCCGAGGAAGCCGACCGCCGCCTTGCCCCCTGCATCGAGACGATGAAAGAGGCCGTGCATCGCTTCGACGGTACCGTCGTCAAGATTCAGGGCGATGGCGTCATGGCGCTGTTCGGTGCGCCCAACCCGCAGGAAGATCATGCCGTGCGCGCCTGCTGCGCCGCCCTTGCCATGCAGGCCGCTTTCAGAGCCTTGCCGGCGGAGACACCGCCCGTCCGGGTCGGCATACACTCGGGCGAGGTGCTGGCGCGGGTGATCGCCAACGACTTCTCCAACGAGTTCGATGCGACCGGCCTCACGGTGCATATCGCCAATCGCCTGCAGAACCTGGCGCCTCCCGGCGGCATCGCGCTCTCGTCGGCGACCCTGCGCGGCGCCCGTCAGTTCGTATCCGTCGAGTCGCTCGGCACGCAGCCGATTCGCGGCCTTTCGGCGCCGCTCGAGATCTTCCTGCTGACCGGCCTGCGGCGCGGGCCCAACAGCCAGCGGTTCAGCAATGAGATCGGCCGCTCGGAATTTGTCGGACGCGACACCGAGATGGCGGTGCTCGAGCGTGGCCTGGAACGGGCCGACGAAGGCGACGGATGCGCGGTCGGCCTGGTGGCCGACGCCGGCATCGGCAAGAGCCGGCTCTGTTTCGAATTCACCGAACGCTGCCGCGCACGCGGCATCCGCGTGCTCGAAGGTCTTGCGCTTGCGCACAGTCGCGCGACGCCCTTCGAGCCGGTCATCGACGTGATGAAGGCTCTCTTCGAGATGACGCCGGACGACGAACCGGAACGGGCCCGCGAAAAGATCGTCACGGTGCTGCAGTCGCTGGGCGTCGACCTCGGCGCCGACCTGGCCCTGCTGTTCGATTTCCTGGGCGTTGCCGATCCCGCCGCGAAGCTCTCCCGCGCCGATCCGGTCGTGCGGCGCGAACGGCTGAACGGCCTGTTCCGCCGGCTCATTCGCACCGCCGGCGCAACGACGGCCGCCGTCATCCTGCTCGAGGATTTGCACTTCCTCGATTCCGGCAGCGAATCGCTCCTTGAGGTGCTCGCCGAGTCGCTGCCCGGCACGCGTATCCTGCTCGTGGTCAACTTTCGCCCCGGCTATGCCGCGGCCTGGATGCATGGCGACCACTACGACCAGGTCTCGCTGGCGCCATTGCGGCGGGCCGCGGCGGATCAACTGGCGTCGCAGCTTCTCGGCGACGACGAATCGGTGGCGCCGCTGCTGGCGTTGATGGCCGACCGCGCGCGCGGCAATCCGCTGTTCATCGAGGAGCTGGTGCGCAAGTTTGAGGAGAGCGGCGATCTCGTGGGCGAGCGCGGCGTCTACCGACTGCGGCGATCGCCCGACATGCGGCTGGTGCCCGACACGGTGCAGGCGATCATCGGCGCGCGCATCGACGGGCAACCGGAGGCCGAGAAGTCGATCCTGCAGACGGCCGCGGTCATCGGCCGTGAATTCGCCCTGCCCGTGCTCGCGCGGCTGGTCGGCGGGCTCGCCTCCCAGCTCGGCAGCGTAATGCATCGTCTGGCCGGCGCCGGTCTGGTCTACGAGGCCGGCACCGGCGGCGACGACCTCTATGCCTTTCGGCATCCGATGGTCCAGGACGTCGCCTATCACTCGCTGCTTTCCGAGAAGCGCCGCAACCTGCATGCCGCCGTGGCCGCCGAACTCGAGAAGACCCTGCCCGATCCCAACGGCGCCCAGGCAGGCTTCATCGCCTATCACTGGGAGGAGGCCGGCAATCCGCTGCAGGCCGCCTCGTACAGCATGAAGGCGGGAACCTGGCACGGCACGCGCGACGCCGCCCAGGCCCTGCAGGCCTGGAAGCGCGCGCATCGTCTGTTGAGCGGCCTGTCGCTGCAGGGGCAGCAGCGGTATCCGCTGCTGATGGCCAGCGGTCAGATCGTGAACCTCGCCTGGCGCGAAGGGCTGACGGCCGTCGATATCGAGCCTTACTACACCGAGGCCCTGACGATCGCCCGCGAGCTGGGCGACATGCGGGCCATCACGCTGCTGACGGCGGCATATGGCCGGGTCCTGGCGGCCAGCGGCTCGGCCGAGGAGTATGTGGCCACCGTCGACGACGTGCTGGCGACGGTCGACGACAGTGTGCGCAATGCCAGCCTGCGCGTCGTCCTGACGGCGATCCTGTGCCACGCCCTCAGGCTGTCGGGAAGCCTGTCGCGCGCGCTCGAAGCCAACGATCGCGCCTTGGCGCGCGTGAAGGACATCGACGACATCGACCAGCAGACGCTGGGCTTCAGCATCGCCATCTGGATCAACGGCATGCGCGCCCAGATCCTCGCCATGATGGGACGGTTCGACGAGGCGAGGCCGCTGCTCGACGCGCTGATCGCGGCCGACGAGACGACGGTGGACGTGTTGCACAGGCTGCTGGCCCACGCGACCCAGTGCGACATCGCGTGGGCGCTGGGCGATCTGGAGTTGCTCGACTTCCACAGCAAGCAGGCGCTGCAGCTCGCGGAGCGCAGCGGCAATCCCTACCTGTTGGTCTACGGCAAGGGCTATGCCGGGCTGGCACAGGCCATACGCGGCGCCCATTCCGACGCGACGACGACGCTCAGCGATGCTCTGGCCTACGCGCGCCGCCGCAATGCCGGGCTGGAGAACGAAGCGCGCCTGCTGGCCGACCTCGCCCATGTCCAGCTCCGCGCCGGCCTCGTCGATCGCGCGCGCGACACCGCCGAGGAAGCAGCCGCAGTGGCCCGCCGGCGCGGCGCGAAGGTCTGGCTCGCCTACAGCGAGTGGCTGATCGGCGGCCCGGCGTCGGCGTCTTTCAACAGCCTTGTCGAGGCGACGGGTGCCGAGCTGCTGCGACGTCTCTCGCATCCGCGCGCATAGAGCCCCTCTATAGAAACGGGCGAAGCGCCTCGCCCAGCCGACGAAAGGTCTCCTTGCGCGCGGAGGTGCGCCGCCAGACAAGTCCGATACGGCGATGCTGAGTGCCGTCCGCCATGGGCCGCACCGCGACGTCGAGGCCTCTTACGATGCCGGCGTCCAGCGCCATCTGCGGCATCAGCGTGACGCCCAACCCGTTGGCGACCATCTGCGCAAGCGTATGAAGGCTCGTGCCGTTGAAGGCGGTGTTGCGCCGCGCGCTTTCAAGTTCGCAGGCGGCCAGCGCCTGGTCGCGCAGGCAGTGGCCATCCTCCAGCAGCAGCAGGTTTTCGCCCGCGATGTCGGCGGGCGTCGCCGCGCCGGTCGCCGGCAGGCGATGATCCGCGGGATAGACGACGGAGAAGCGATCCTCGCCAAGATCCATGACCTCGAGATCGCCCAGCGCAAAGGGCAGGGCCAGCAGCACGGCATCGAGTTCGCCCGCATCCAGCCGTTCGAGCAGCCGCGCCGTCTGGTCCTCGCGCAGATAGAGCTGCAGCTTCGGAAACGTCTCGCGCAACCGAGGCAGGGCGCGCGGCAGCAAAAACGGGCCCACGGTCGGGATGACGCCGAGACGCAGCGGCCCGGCCATGGGTTCGCGCGCCGCCTGCGCCACGTCCATCAGTTCCTCGGCACCCTTCAGCAGATCGCGCGACCGATCCGCCACGTCGCGGCCCAGCGCCGTGGGGACGACCGTACGTTTGGTGCGCTCCAGCAGGGGAGCACCCAACAAATCTTCCAGCTCCTGGATGCCGGCGCTCAGGGTCGACTGGCTGACGTTGCAGGCCGCCGCTGCCTGGCCGAAATGGCAACGGTCGACCACGGCAACCAGATACCGCAGTTGCCGCAAGGTGGGGACGGTCCTCATATAAAGTAAATAATCGCTTTTTCCGATTAATCAATTCGGTATTTTGCGGTTTGATAAATATTAGAACGATCCTAAGTATTAGTCCGACGCCGGGTTCAGCCGTCGCCCTCCCGGCGCGACCGAACACTCAAGGAGTACCGATATGTCTCTGATCAACACCGAAATTAAGCCGTTCAAGGCGACCGCCTATCAGAAGGGCAAGTTCGTCGACGTGACCGACGCCAACCTCAAGGGCAAGGGCAAGTGGTCTGTCGTGTTCTTCTACCCGGCCGACTTCACCTTCGTCTGCCCGACCGAGCTCGAGGACCTGGCCGACAACTATGCCGAGTTCAAGAAGCTGGGCGTGGAGATCTACAGCGTCTCGACCGACACCCACTTCAGCCACAAGGCCTGGCACGACACCTCGGACGCCATCGGGAAGATCGACTACGTGATGGTCGGTGACCCGACCGGCACCATCACCCGCAACTTCGGCGTGATGATCGAGGAAGCCGGCCTTGCCGACCGCGGCACCTTCGTCGTCGACCCCGAGGGCAAGATCCAGATCGTCGAGATCACGGCCGGCGGCATCGGCCGCGACGCCAAGGAGCTGCTGCGCAAGGTCAAGGCTGCCCAGTACGTCGCCGCCCATCCGGGCGAAGTCTGCCCCGCCGCCTGGAAGGAAGGCGAGAAGACTCTGGCCCCGAGCCTGGATCTGGTCGGCAAGATCTAACGACAGCCGCTCACCAAACCTCTCCCCCGATGGCGGGGGAGAGGACCGTGACCAGAATTTTTCCGGAGTAACTTCAATGTTGGACGCCAACCTCAAGACACAGTTGCAGGCATATCTCGCGCGCCTGACGCAGCCGGTGGAGCTGGTGGCGTCTCTCGACGACAGCGCCAAGTCGCGTGAGCTGCAGGAACTGCTGGAAGAGATCGCCACGCTCTCCGACAAGGTGACCTACGTGCGCCGCGACGACGACGCGCGCCGGCCCTCCTTCGCCATCGTTCGCCTGGATAGCGAAGGAAAGGGTACCGACATCTCGGTGCGCTTCGCCGGCCTGCCGATGGGCCATGAGTTCACATCTCTCGTGTTGGCACTGCTGCAGGTCGGAGGCCACCCCAGCAAGGAGACGCAGGAGACGATCGCCCGCATCCAGGGTCTGGAAGGCGAGCGGACATTCGAGACCTATTTCTCGCTGTCCTGCCAGAACTGCCCCGACGTGGTGCAGGCGCTGAACCTGATGAGCGTGCTCAATCCGAAGATCCGCCACACCGCGATCGACGGTGCGCTGTTTCAGGACGAGGTCGAGAAGCGCGGCGTGATGGCCGTGCCCTCGGTGTTCCTGAACGGCCAGCCCTTCGCGCAGGGCCGCATGAGCCTAGAGCAGATCCTGGCCAAGCTCGACACCGGCGCGAGCGCGCGCGCCGCCGAAGAGATCGCGGCCAAGGCAGCCTTCGACGTGCTGGTGATCGGCGGCGGCCCGGCAGGCGCCGCAGCGGCGATCTATGCCGCGCGCAAGGGCATCCGTACCGGCATCGCCTCGGAGCGCTTCGGCGGCCAGGTGCTGGACACGATGGGCATCGAGAACTTCATCTCCGTTTCCCACACCGAGGGCCCAAAGATGGCCGCGGCGCTGGAGAGCCACGTGAAGGACTACGAGGTCGATGTGATGGACCTGCAGACCGCCACGAAGCTGATCCCGGCCTCGCAGCCCGGCGGGCTTGCGGAGGTGCAGCTCAAGAACGGCGCCAGCCTCAAGGCGCGCACCGTGGTGCTCTCGCCCGGCGCCCGCTGGAGGCAGATGAACGTTCCGGGCGAAGCCGAGTATCGCAACAAGGGCGTGGCCTACTGCCCGCACTGCGACGGCCCGCTGTTCAAGGGCAAGCGCGTGGCGGTGATCGGCGGCGGTAACTCCGGCGTCGAGGCGGCGATCGACCTCGCCGGCATCGTCGCCCACGTCACCTTGATCGAGTTCGACAGCCAGCTGCGGGCCGACGCGGTGCTGCAAGCCAAGCTCGCCTCGCTGCCCAACGTCACGACCCTCGTCTCTGCCCAGACGACGGAAGTGCATGGCGACGGCGCCAAGGTGACGGGCCTCTCCTACAAGGACCGGCAAAGCGGCGAGACGAAGCAGGTCGAGCTGGACGGCATCTTCGTGCAGATCGGCCTGGTGCCCAACACCGAATGGCTGAAGGGCGCGATCGCGCTCAGTCCGCGCGGCGAGATCGAGGTCGACGCCCGCGGCGCCACCTCCGCCACCGGCGTGTTCGCTGCCGGCGATGCGACGACCGTGCTCTACAAGCAGATCGTCATCGCCATGGGCGAAGGGGCGAAGGCCGCGCTGTCGGCATTCGACTACCTGATCCGCAACGAGCCGGTGAACCTCGCCAAGGCGGCGTAGACAACCACCGCACCGATCGAAGCGAAGGGAAGCGCGGTCTCGACAGAGACCGCGCTTTCTGTTGTCCGGGCAATCAGCCCGGCATCTTGTCGATGAAGCCGACCACCGAGGCGAGCCGGCCATCGGGCGCCAGCGTGCAGAAGTCGACACCCTCGACGACCGACGGCCCCGCCGCCGGGCCCAGCGACCAGGTGAAGCGCAGCGCACCGTTGTGATGGTCGACCTTGGACGTCCGCTTCAGCACGAAGCCCGGGAACTTCGCCTGAACGCCCGCCAGCATGGCATCGATCCCGGCGGGACCGTCGCCCGCCATCACCGGATCACGATAGGTCGCCTTTTCGGCAAAGGACTTGGCAACGGCCGCACCGCGACGGCCGGCATCGGTCTCGTTCCAGGCCGCGACGTAGGTCTCGACGACGGTGTCGGGCGACGAAGGGAAGTTCGACATGGCTTGCTCCTTGGGATGGTTGTCCGCGAAGGAGATAAGCGCGAGAACGGGCGGCCGGCGATTTCCTGGGAGGTAATCGGCAGGACTAGGCCGAAATGGGTTGCGCGACGGCCTCGGTCGAGCCAGGCGCCGCCTCCGGCAGCAACACCGTGAACCTGGCCCCGCCTTCCGGCTTGTTCACGGCGACGATGGAGCCGCCCATTTCCTCGACGATGCGCTGGCAGACGGCGAGGCCGAGGCCAGTGCCCTTGGCGCGCGGCTTGGTCGTGACGAACATCTCGAACAGGCGTGGCAGGACGTCGGCAGCGATGCCGGGGCCGTTGTCGTCGACAGTGATGCGCACGGCGTGGCCTCTCGGCGTCGGCTCGGCGCGTGCAGTAACGGCGATCACCATGTCGCGACGCAGCCCCTCGGGATCGCTCTCGACGAGAGCGTCGCGGGCATTGTTGATCAGGTTGATCATCACCTGCTCGAGCCGGCCGACATGACCCAGGACCGATGGCAGGTCGTCTGCCTGGTCCAGAGTGAGCGCGATGCCGGCATGGCGTGCAGGCGCAGCCGTGAGGTCGACGGCGCTGGCCAGAGCTCCATGCACGTCGAACGCCGAAGGCTTCTCTGCAGCCGTCGCCCGCGAGAAGGCTCGCAGCTCGCTGGTGATACGCACCATGCGATCCACCTGCTTCAGGACGCGCTCGAACTTGGCGGCGACGGGCGCTGGTTCGACCGACCGGCGGGCAAGCGTCGCGGCCTCCAGATCTTCCAGCGCAGATTCGGCGGCGAGCGTGATCACTTGCAGCGGCTGGCTGACCTCGTGGATCACCGTGGCGGCGATGGTGCCGACGCTTTTCAGGCGCTCGGCGTCGAACAAGGCACGCTCGGTCTCGCGGCGCACCGTGTCGTCGACGCCGACAAAGACGATCTGACGTACCAGGCCCTCGGCGTTCAGCACTGGTCTGGCGGTGATTTCGACCACGCGTTCGCGACCCTCGGCATCGGCCACCGTGAGCGTGCCGCGCGCGGCCGTCAGCGCCTTCTCGGTCCAGGACCGATCGAGCCAGGCCGCCAGGATGAAGGGATCGATCGGTCGCGCGAAGACCGTGTGCAGCGAGCGGCCGACGGCCTGCTCGGACGAAAGCCCGCTGAAAACCGAGAATTCGTGGTTCACCATCAGAATGTCG
>Ga0209792_1000581_pt1 | contig 24147 bp, 29 predicted proteins | sample EBPBio142005_DNA_FD_185860 | JGI IMG/M metagenome (GOLD analysis project Ga0209792, IMG submission 185860) | Wastewater treatment Type I Accumulibacter community from EBPR Bioreactor in Madison, WI, USA - Reactor 1_6/14/2005_ DNA (SPAdes)... | ecosystem: Engineered > Bioreactor > EBPR >... | reverse complement strand
CGGATTCGCAGGCGGCGCGGATCATCCGGTAGACCGACAGGAAGCCGTCCGGCCCGCCATAATAGGGATCGGGCACATCCTTCGACGCTCCGTGCGCGAAATCCGTGAGAAGATGGATTCTGCCCCAGTCGCGCGGGCTGGCGCGTGATTTGAGATCGGCCACGTTCGAGCCGTCCATGCCGAAGATCAGGTCGAACCGCTCGAAATCCCCGTCGGAGACCTGCCGGCAGGTCTGGCCGGAAATGTCGATGCCGTGCGCGGCGGCGATGCGGATCGAACGCGGGTCCGGCGCCGAGCCGACATGCCAGCCGCCGGTGCCGGCCGAATCGATCACATAGTTCGCAGCCTCGCCGCGCTCCTCGACGACGGCGCGGAAAACGCCTTCCGCCAGCGGCGAGCGGCAGATATTGCCGAGGCAAACGAACAGGACGGCGATTCGAGGCTGTGCGGTCATGGCCGAGGCGCTATGTTGATGTGGTGGTATCTGCCGCTGTTAGAACGGGAAAGGGCCGATGGCGAGAGAGAAACTGGACATGACGGCGCTCGACAAGGCGCTTGGCGCGCTGGACGGATGGTCGGCGGCGTCTGACGGCGCATCGATCAGCAAGACCTTCGAGTTCAGGAATTTTTCCGAGGCCTTCGCCTTCATGACCCGGACCGCGCTCGCGGCCGAGAAAATGGATCACCATCCTGACTGGTCGAATGTCTATAAGACGGTGCAGGTGACGCTGAACACGCATGACTGCGGCGGCGTGACCGAGCTCGACATCGAGCTGGCGCGGCGAATGAACAAATATGCGGGCGCATGACCCGGCGGATTGAAAACCGCGCGAGGTGACCCACATGAATCGCGGGTCAGGAGGCTTTCGATGAAACAGGTCGAGATCGACGAGATCCTCACGCCGGGCAATGCGCGCCAGAACCGGCAGCGGGAAGCGAATGTGCGCCGCGATTTCTTCGCGACCGCGCGGCGAGCGGCGCGGCACATTCCGTTCATGGACGAGGTGGTCGCCGCCTATTACTGCGCGCTCGACCCAAGGACGCCGATGCGGCCGAAGGGCGTTCTGCTCGCGGCGCTGGCCTATTTCGTCCTGCCCTTCGATTTCATTCCCGACTTCCTGATCGGCTTCGGTTTCTCCGACGATCTCGCGGTGCTGACCGCGGCGATCGCCTCGATCCGTTCCCACATCAAGCCGGAACACCGCAGGAAGGCCGAAAAAGCGCTCGCGGGACCGTGAATGGCAAGTCAAACTCTTGCCGCTTTCCTGCGTCTCTTAGCGCCTGATCGGAGGCGCGGGGCCTGCCAGACGCTTGAACGGCAAACGACAGCCCGACGCTGCGGCGTGGTAACTGTTTGGTAACCGGAACCTAATCAAACTAAGTCAAAGGCGCGGCATCGGCCCCGATGGCCGCCTGTTCGGCTTGGAAAAATTGCGGCGGAACATGATGAAGAAGACGATTCTGATAGCGGCTGCGGGCCTGATTGCGTTGGGCGGTGGCTTCGCGCAGGCTCAGAGGGTCAACGAACTCGGCCAGAAGGGGTTCTGGAAGCTCTATTCCTACAATGACGACAAGGGCAAGGTCTGCTACACGCTGACCGTTCCGACCGACAAGCAGCCGCCGACGCTGGACCATGGCAAGGGCATGTATTTCGTCGTGACCCAGAAGCCCGGCCAGAACGTCACGTTCGAGCCGCAGTTCAATGCCTCCTACAATTTCCAGGAGAATTCGAAGGTCGAGGTGACCGTCGACGGCAAGACGTTTTCGATGTTCACCAAGGGCAACCGCGCCTGGGTCGAGAACGCGGCAGAGGAGCCGGCCCTGATCGCGGCGATGCGCGCTGGCGCCGACATGAAGGTCGCCGCAAAGTCCGGACGCGGCAATCCGACGAACTATGTCTTCTCGCTCAAGGGCATTTCGGCGGCGCTGAAAGACATTTCGGCCTGCAAGTAAGCCCGGCTATCTCGGCAACTGCGCCAGCCCGGCGAAAATGACGCCGGCGGCCTCGGCCGCCATGCGCGGCGTGTCGGTGGCGAGGTGCCGCAGCACCAGAGCGGGCTCGCGAAAACGGACGGTCAGCGCCTCCGCCAGATGTGCTGCGTCGACCGGGTCGCGGCCTGCGATCAGGCCGGCGGCGGCGCAATCCGTCATGATCTTCTCAAGCTCGGCGCTCAGCCGCGCCAGATGGCGTTCCACGACCGCCGTGTTGGTGATGCCGAGATCGAGGTAGGATTTGAACAGGCGCGGGTCGGCGAGCGCCTTGTTGCGCTTCAATTCGTACTGGCGCGCGATGAAGCGGACGAACCGCTCGGCCGGATTGTCCGGGGCGGCGGCCACAGCCACCAGTTCGGCTTCGATGCCGGCCAGCCATCGTTCGCCGAGCGCTTCGAGAAGCGCCTGTTTGCTGGCGAAGAACCGGTAGGCATAGGACTGCGACATGCCGACCGCCGCGGCGACATCGGTCACGGTCAGCTTGGCCGGCCCATGGCGGGCCAGCAAATCCTCCGCGGCCAAAAGCATCTGCTCTCGGACCGTTGCCGGGTCCGGTTTCGGCCGCGCCATTCGATATGCCCTGCGTCGCGGCCACCGCCGGTGATAGCCGGTGCTGCGATATTATTGATTTCAAAGCGGATTTATCAGATTTCACTATAGAGTAATAAAAGATAGAATTTATCACTCATGCATCATCATAATCAGGGCAATCGGCTGCGACGAGGCTGCGCGTGACGTTTGCACCGATTTCTGCTAGGCGCGTCGTTCAACTGGCAAAAACTGCCCTTCAGCACCACATTCGCAAACCATGACCGTGACCCTTACGACCGCCAAGGCGACGCCCGCGCCTGGCACAGGCCTCTCGCCCGAAAATCCGTCGGCGGCGAACGGCAAGCCGTCGATTGCGAACAGCAAGCTGTCGCCTGCGAACGGAAAGCCGTCGCTGATCGGTATGAGCCGCGAGGAGATGGCGGAAGCGCTGATCGAAGCCGGCGTGCCGGCCAAGCAGGCGAGGATGCGCGTCCAGCAGCTCTGGCACTGGCTCTATGTGCGCGGCGTCTCCGACTTCGCGCACATGTTCAACATCTCGAAGGAGCTGCGCGCGACGCTGGCGGAGCGGTTCACCATCGGGCGGCCGGAGATCGTCGAGGAGCAGATTTCGAACGACGGCACGCGCAAATGGCTTTTCCGCTTTCCGCCGCGCGGCGCGGGGCGACCCGTCGAGATCGAGACGGTCTATATCCCCGAAGAGGGGCGCGGGACACTGTGCATCTCCTCGCAGGTGGGCTGCACGCTGACCTGCTCCTTCTGCCACACCGGCACGCAGAAGCTGGTGCGCAACCTGACGGCGGAAGAAATCCTGACCCAGCTCATGACGGCGCGCGACCGGCTGGGGGATTTCCCCGACCGCGATACGCCGGCGGGCGCGATCGTGCCGGCGGAAGGGCGCAAGATCACCAACATCGTCATGATGGGCATGGGCGAGCCGCTGTATAATTTCGACGAGGTGAAGAAGGCGCTGCTGATCGCATCCGACGGCGACGGCCTGTCCCTGTCGAAGCGGCGCATCACGCTCTCCACCTCGGGCGTGACCCCGGGGATCGCCAGGACAGGCGAGGAGATCGGCGTCATGCTGGCGATCTCGCTGCATGCGACCAATGACGATCTGCGCGACATGCTCGTGCCGATCAACAAGAAGTATCCGCTGAAAGAGCTGATCGCCGCGTGCCGAGCCTATCCAGGCCTCTCGAATGCACGCCGCATCACGTTCGAGTATGTGATGCTGAAGGACGTGAACGACTCGCTGGACGACGCGCGCGCGCTCGTCGCCTTGCTGAAGGGCATCCCGGCCAAGATCAATTTGATCCCGTTCAACCCCTGGCCCGGCACGAATTACCAGTGCTCGGACTGGGAAACGATCGAGAAGTTCGCCGACTTCATCAACAATGCCGGATACGCCTCGCCGATCCGCACGCCGCGCGGCCGCGACATTCTCGCCGCCTGCGGCCAGCTCAAGTCCGAGAGCGAGCGGCTGAAGAAGCATGAGCGGCTGGCGCTGGAAGCGATGATGATCGCCGGACATGGCGAGGAATGAGCCGGCCGCCGCGCCTCCAACCTCGTTTACGCCATGATCGCCGGTAGTCTGGGCGGCGTCGCCTATCGGGCGATCGCCGGACGTCTCGCCGGCGCGTGGGTCAAACCGGCTGCAACGACCTGATCGATACACGATGAATGTCGCGCTCAAGATCGCTGTCATCGCGGCTGGTTATGTTGTCGCGGTCATCGTCGCAACGATCGTGACCGTCGCCTTTGTTCTGGCGCCGTCCGCCCTGCCCGACAACGGTGCGTATGGCACGATCTACGGCAATCTGGATGATCTTCCGGCCATGCTCGCCGTCGGCTTCATCTGGACTTTTCCCTGCGCGCTGCCCGGTTTCATCGCCGCCATCCTCCTCGGCGAGCGGCAGGGCTGGGACGGCTGGCTCGCCTACGCTCTGGCCGGCATGGCGAATGCGGCGCCGTCCTTCGCCATATTCGCGGCGGCGATCGGATCGCCGTTCGAGACACCGATGATGGTCGTCGGCGCATTCCCCGGCGGTTTCGCCGGCGGCGCGGTCTACTGGTTCACGGCCGGGCGGCTGGTCGCGCGATGGCGCTATGTCGCCGCCGAAGCCGCCTAGCGCGCCTGAGCGGTCAGGATCTTCAGGGCAAAGGCCGAGAAGATGCCGGCGAACAGGTAGTCGACGATCCGCGTAACCCGCGGGCTCTTCTTCAGCAGGCCGGCGAACTTGTCGGCTGCGATGACCATCGGCGCGGTGACCGGGATCGACAGCGCGACGAAGAAGACGCCGAGGAAGAACAGTTTTCCGGGCGCGTGCGGATCGCTCGCCGAGACGAATTGCGGCAGGAAGGTCATGAAGAACAGGATGATCTTCGGGTTCATCAGGTTGATGCCGAGGCCGGTGAGAAAGTTCTTCACGAGCGAGCGCGGCGGACGCGGGGTCGCATCCGGCGAGAAGGCCGAGCCGTGGCGGATCGCCTGCCAGGCGAGCCAGATCAGATAGCCGGCCCCGAACACTTTCAGAACGAAGAAAGCTTCCGGCGAGGCGACGATGAGCGCCGACAGGCCGACGACGACCAGGGTCGTGTGAACAAGGCAGCCGAACAGCGCGCCGGCCATGCAAGCAAAGCCTGACGCGCGGCCTTCCGACAGCGCGCGGCCGACGAACAGGGTCATGTCCGGACCGGGCGTGATCGCGATGATGAAGGTCGCGATGGCGAATTGCGCCAGCGTGGCAAGGTCGGGGACATAGGTCATGGTCGGAACCTTGTTGACGCGGGCTGTATAGTGGCGCGCCCGCCCGCCGCAAAGAGCGACCTGTTGGGCCAGCGCCTTGCCCCTGCGGCCAATCCTGATAAGACGACGCCGATCAAATTCCGGGGACGCGCATGTCGAAGTGGAAGAACGTCAAGAAGGTCGTGCTCGCCTATTCGGGCGGGCTGGACACGTCCATCATCCTGAAATGGCTGCAGACCGAGCTCAATGCGGACGTGGTGACCTTCACCGCCGATCTCGGCCAGGGCGACTCCGACCTCGAGCCGGCCCGCAAGAAGGCCGAGATGATGGGCGTCAAGGAGATCTACATCCGCGACGTGCGCGAGGAATTCGTCAGGGATTTCGTTTTCCCGATGTTCCGCGCCAATGCGGTCTATGAGGGCATCTACCTGCTCGGCACGTCGATCGCACGGCCGCTGATTTCCAAGCATCTCGTCGAGATCGCGAAGGAGACCGGGGCCGACGCCGTCGCGCATGGCGCGACCGGCAAGGGCAACGACCAGGTCCGCTTCGAACTGTCGGCCTATGCGCTGAACCCGGACATCAAGGTGATCGCGCCGTGGCGTGACTGGTCGTTCAAGTCCCGCACGGACCTGATCGACTTCGCCGAGAAATACCAGATCCCGATCGCCAAGGACAAACGCAACGAGGCGCCGTTCTCGGTCGATGCGAACCTCCTGCACTCGTCCTCCGAAGGCAAGGTGCTGGAGGACCCGTGGGAAGAGCCGCCGGAATATGTCTACCAGCGCACCATCTCGCCGATGGCCGCGCCCGACAAGGAGACCGAGATCGTCATCTCCTTCAAGAAGGGCGACGCTGTCGCGCTGAACGGCAAGGCGTTGTCGCCGGCCTCGATGCTCGCGGCGCTGAATGAACTCGGCCACGACAATGGCATCGGCCGCATCGACCTGGTCGAGAACCGTTTCGTCGGCATGAAGTCGCGCGGCGTCTACGAGACGCCCGGCGGCACGATCCTGCTCGCCGCCCATCGCGCGATCGAGTCGATCACGCTCGACCGCGGCGCGGGGCACCTGAAGGACGACATCATGCCTCGCTATGCGGAGCTGATCTACAACGGCTTCTGGTATTCGCCGGAGCGCGAAATGCTGCAGGCGCTGATCGACAAGAGCCAGGAGGACGTCGAAGGCGACGTTCGGATGAAGCTCTACAAGGGCAATGTCATCGTCACCGGCCGCCGCTCGCCGAAGTCGCTCTACCGCAACGACCTCGTCACCTTCGAGGACGACCGCGGCGCCTACGACCAGAAGGATGCCGAGGGCTTCATCCGGCTGAACGGGCTGAGGCTGCGCACGCTGGCGGCGCGGAGCCGATCCTAGGAGCCTTCTATCCCGAAAAGCGGCTCGAGCTCTTCCCAGGTTTCGTCCATTGCGAAGGACGGGCTCAGGAACGGAATGCCGAAATGGCCGTAGAGCGGCGTCAATTGCCACTCGGCCGTTTCCTCGTCCATCCCGGCGACCTGATTGAGGTAGATGACTGACGCCAGCCCGGTCCGGTCCGCGCCCGACAGGCAGTGGATGAGGATCGGCTTCGGCGCCTTCTTCATCAGGTCGACGAGCGCCAGGGCGCGCTCAGGGCTGAGGCGCTGTGACGACGACATCGGAAAGTCGACCAGTTCTATGCCGCGCGACGCGGCAACGCGGCGCTCATCGTCGTACCAGCCCGGATTCACCTTCGTGCCGCGCAGGTTCACCACGGTCCTGATACCGTACTGATCGATGCGGCGTTCGAGTTCGCCGGGAGCCAGTTGCGCCGAGCGATAAAACTGACCGGGCAATATTTCGTGAAAATTCGACGTGAACGCCGCCTGATAGCCGATCAGGACGAGCGGCGCCATCAGGACTATCGCAGTGACAAGGATAAGACGCTTGATGACGGACAAGGGCGAAACAGGGGCTAGAGGCGGACGCCTCCTGCAGCGCCCGTATTGCGGCGAAACTTGGTCTTGCCGTGTGAATGTCCCGTCATGCGGATGCAGACGGGACCGTTTCACACGCCCGCCGGCTATTCGCCGTCGATGGCGTCGGCCATGATGATGATGGCCTGCTGGTAGACCGAAGCCGAGTTCCAGCCGGCGATGGCGCCGCGATTGGCGCTGGCAGGGCCGCCGCTGTAGCCGTGGCCGCGCAGGAAGTTGGCGGTGGACCTGAGCGCGGCATCCCTGTCGCGCAGGTTGCCGACGCCATATTGCAGCGCATTGCCCGGCAGGAACTGGGTGTGTCCCATCTCGCCATGCGCCGCCCCGACGGACGCGGACGTCAGAATGCCGCGATCGACCAGCTTCAGCGCTGCGATCGCGTGCGGGGTGAAGAAGGCGGGACGGCGGCAGTCGTAGGCGAGCGTCGTGATCGCCGAGATGGTGTTCTGCTTGCCCATGGCTGCGCCGAAGCCGGTCTCCATGCCCCAGATCGCCAGCAAGGGGCCGGCCGGAACGCCGTATTTCCGCTCGATATCGGCAAACAGCGAGGCATTCTGCTGCTTCAGCTTCTTGCCGCGCGCGATGATCGCCGCTCCGCCGCGCCGCTTCATGAACGAATTGACGTCGCCGCTGAACGCCTTCTTGACGGCGCGGTCGACCCTGATGGTCGCGGCCGCATATTGCGCGCCGGCCAGCGCCTGAAGGCCCCTGGTCTTGACGCCCGCGGCCTTGGCCTGCTGGGCGAAGTCCTGCTTCCAGGCGGCGAAGCCGCCGGCATCGTTGCCGCACGACTGCGCATAGGCGCTTCCGGCGACGAACAGGCTTGCGACGGCCGCCGCGGCGAGGGTGGTCAATTTGAACTGCATCCGCATCTCCGATCGATCGTTTCCCTTTGCGCGGCGCGGGATCGAACGCGCCGCAACGTCAGGTCCGCGCTAGCAATACCGGGAATCACGGCAAAACTGCAACGGGGTGAAACGAGGTGTGACCGCGGGACGGGCTAAACCCGGAACCCTGGCGCTGATGTTCCGTTCCCTTTGTGGAAGGGGCCAACAACAGGAGATTTGTCATGAGACATATCACAATGCTCGCGGCCGCAACTGCGATTGCACTTGCCGGTACAGCCTACGCCCAGGAGCCTGCTCCGACCGACACGACGCCCAAGGACACGACCAACAGCGCGGGTGGAGGCGCCGTCGTGGGTGGCACCGCCGGTGCGATCACGGGCGCGGTTGTCGGCGGGCCTGTCGGCGCGGCCATCGGTGGCGTGGCCGGCGCGGCCATCGGCGGTTCCGCCGAGGCCATGACGCAGCCGCCGCCCGAAAACGTTACGACCTATATCCGCGCGAACCGCGTCGAGCCCGTCGTGGTCGAGGGCGATGTGGTGGTCGGAACCACCCTGCCGGAAACGGTGGTGCTGTCCGAGGTTCCCGACTACGAATACCGATATGTCTATGTGGACCAGCGGCCAATGCTGGTCGAACCGAAGACCCGGAAGGTCGTCTATGTGATCGAGTAGGCGTAGCGAATAGCATTTTCGTCGCCGGGCAGGACCGCCCGGCGGCTTCCATATCGGGGGTCCTTTTGAAGCTGTTTTCCTGCCCGACATGCGGTCAAACGCTCTATTTCGAAAACTCCAAATGCCTCGGTTGCGGCGGCGTTGTTCTATACGATCCCGAAGCCGAAATTTTCGTCGCCGCGGGCGATGGCGTCTTCGAATGCACGAATGCGGAGGATGCGCTGTGCAACTGGCGAGCGCGGGGCGAGGGGCAATTCTGCAGCGCCTGCGAACTCAACCGCACCATTCCGGACCTTTCCATCATCGGCAATCGCGACCGATGGATTCGCGTCGAGGCGGCAAAGCGGAGGCTGATCTATGCGCTTTTGTCCTTCGGCCTGCCGGTTGGACCCAAGCAATCGCCGGGAGACGAGGTCGGCATTGCCTTCGATTTCCTCGCGCCCGGTCCCGGCGGGGGTCCCGGTGGCGAGCACATCCTGACCGGGCATGAAAGCGGATTGATCACGCTCAATGTGGCCGAGGCGGATTCGGTCGAACGCGAGCGCATGCGGATTGCGATGGGCGAAAGCTACCGCACCCTGCTCGGGCACTTTCGCCATGAGATCGGCCATTATTACTGGGACCGGCTGATCCGGGACGACGCCGGGTGGCATCAACGGTTCCAGTCGATGTTCGGCGACGAAAGCGTCGATTATGAGCAGGCGCTGCGCGATTACTATTCGCACGCCGCGAATTCCGGCTGGATGGAAAGCCATATCTCCGCCTATGCCGCCAGCCATCCGTGGGAAGACTGGGCCGAAACCTGGGCGCATTACCTTCACATCGTCGACACGCTGGAGATGGCCGATGCGCTCGGCATGTCGATCCGCGCGATGCGTACGGAATCCGGGCCGCTGGTCACCCCCGACGCCATCGGCGACGACGGTGCTGAAATCGCGCCGCCGCCGACGGGCCATCCCTTCGACCGGTCGCTGGAACGCTGGATCGTCCTGTCCAACGCCTCCAACTCCATCAATCGCTGCATGGGCCTGCCGGACCTCTATCCGTTCGTGATCTCGAAAGGCGTGGCGGCGAAGCTTGCCTTCGTCGACGAGCTGCTGGCGGCCAAGGGGAATCGCCCCGCGCCTTGACTTTGCCGCGCTTTTCCGGTTTGAAGCGGCCAATTCCGCGACGAGTTGAAAACTCCGAGCCGCCGACCGGGACCCCTAGAGGTATAAAACGATCCCGGAGGCCAACACCCGGCAGCGCTATGCGCCCCCGGGTGCTTTTTGGTTTTGGCGTTTCAAATCGCGGATCGAGCACCTACCTCCCGGAAAACAATCCGGGAAAGAGGACGAACGAATGTTTGAATCGCTTCAGGAACGCCTCGGCTCAATCCTGAACAATCTGACCGGGCGCGGCGCGCTGTCGGAGGCGGATGTCTCCGCGGCGCTGCGCGAGATCCGCCGCGCGCTGCTTGAGGCCGACGTGGCGCTCGAGGTCGTGCGCTCCTTCACCGACAAGGTGCGCGAGAAGGCTGTCGGCGCGGCGGTGCTGAAATCGATCAAGCCCGGCCAGATGGTCGTCAAGATCGTGCATGACGAGCTGGTCGAGATGCTCGGCGCCGAAGGGCAGGGCATCGACCTGAACGCGCCGGCGCCGGTCGTCCTCATGATGGTCGGCCTGCAGGGCTCGGGCAAGACGACGACCTCGGCCAAGATCGCCAAGCGCCTGACCGAACGCCAGGGCAAGAAGGTGCTGATGGCGTCGCTCGACACGCGCCGCCCTGCCGCGCAGGAGCAGCTTCGCCAGCTCGGCGAGCAGACCAAGGTCGCGACGCTGCCGATCGTCGCCGGGCAGACGCCGGTTGATATCGCCAAGCGAGCCGAACAGGCGGGACGCCTCGGCGGTTATGACGTCGTCATCCTCGACACCGCCGGCCGCACGCATATCGACGAGCCGTTGATGGTCGAGATGGCCGACATCAAGACGGCCGCGAATCCGCACGAGATCCTGCTGGTTGCCGACTCGCTGACCGGCCAGGACGCGGTCAACCTCGCCCGCTCCTTCGACGAACGCGTCGGCGTGACCGGCCTGGTGCTGACCCGCATGGACGGCGACGGCCGCGGCGGCGCGGCGCTGTCGATGCGCGCGGTCACCGGCAAGCCCGTCAAGCTGATCGGCGTCGGCGAAAAGATGGACGCGCTGGAGGAGTTCCATCCCAAGCGCATCGCCGACCGCATTTTGGGCATGGGCGACATCGTCAGCCTGGTCGAGAAGGCGGCGGAAAACATCGACGCGGAAAAGGCCGCGGCGATGGCCAAGAAGATGCAGTCCGGCAAGTTCGACCTGGACGACCTCGCCGACCAGCTTCGCCAGATGCAGAAGATGGGCGGCATGGGCGGCATCATGGGCCTGATGCCCGGCATGAGCGGCATGAAGGACAAGATGGCCGCCGCCGGACTGGACGACAGGATGTTCGGCCAGCAGATCGCCATCATCCAGTCGATGACCAAGGCCGAGCGGTCAAACCCCGACATACTCAAGCACTCGCGCAAGCAGCGCATCGCCAAGGGCTCGGGCACGGATGCGGCCCAGATCAACAAGCTTTTGAAGATGCACCGCCAGATGGCCGACATGATGAAGGCCATGGGCGGCAAGGGCAAAGGCGGCGGGCTGATGCGCGGCATGATGGGCGGGCTCGCCAACAAGATGGGCCTCGGCGGTCTGATGCCGGGTGGCCCAGGGGGTATGGGCGGCGGCATGCCCGACCTGTCCAAGATGGACCCCAAGCAGCTCGAAGCCCTGAAGAAGCAGGCGGAAGCCGCCGGCATGAAAATTCCTGGCGGCATGCCCGGCCTCGGTGGGGGCGGCCTGCCGGGCGGTCTTCCAGGATTGGGCGCCGCGCCGCGCCTGCCCGGACTGGGCGGCCTGCCCGGGCTGCCGAAAGGCCCGAAGAAATGACCGCAACCCTCGAAACGCAGCGCCTGACGCTCCGTGTCTTTGCGCCGGGCGACGTGGAAGCGTTTGAGGGCTTCTACGCCAGCGAAGCGTCGCGTTTTGTCGGCGGACCGGAAAACAAGGTCGCGACCTGGCGGCGGATCGCCTCCTATGCGGGCTGCTGGTTCCTGCGCGGCTACGGCAAGTTCGTCGTCGTGGAAAGGGCGAGCGGGGCGACGGTCGGCATCGTCGGACCATGGTATCCGGAAGGCTGGCCGGAGCCGGAAATCGGCTGGACCGTGCTGCCCGAATTCGAGGGCAAGGGTTATGCTGCGGAGGCTGCGGCGCGAGCCTTGCAATACGCTTACGACGAACTCGGCTGGACGACTGCCATGTCCGCGATTTTCCCCGGCAATGACCGTTCGGTGAAGCTGGCCAAACGTCTCGGCTGCCGCTTCGACGGCCTGTCGGAAATCAAGCCCTATGGCGAACTCGAAATCTGGCGGCATCGTTCGCCGGCCGAGTTTCGCGCGGCACAACAAGTGGGATTGCAATGAACGACGCCGTCAAGTCCGACGCCGCGCGCGCGAAGGAAATCCTCGCCGGCTATCGCGCCTCGATCGACAATATCGACGCGGCGCTGATCCACATGCTGGCCGAGCGTTTCCGCTGCACTCAGGCGGTTGGCGTGCTGAAGGCGACGCATGGCCTGCCACCGGCCGATCCCAATCGCGAAGCCGAGCAGATCGCGCGCCTGCGCCGGCTGGCGAAGGACGCGCAGCTCGATCCGGACTTCGCCGAAAAGTTCCTCAACTTCGTGATCAAGGAAGTCATCCGCCATCACGAGCAGATCGCCGCCGAAAAGCCGGCAAACAGATAACCCATCAGACCATCAGTGAGATATCAGGAGTAGACAAATGGCACTGAAGATCCGACTGGCCCGCGCGGGCTCCAAGAAGCGTCCCTACTATCACATCGTCGTCGCCGACGTGCGCTCGCCGCGCGACGGCCGCTTCATCGAAGCGGTCGGCGCGTGGAACCCGCTGCTGCCGAAGGACGGCGGCGAGCGCGTGAAGCTCGACGCCGACAAGATCAAGGGCTGGATGGAAAAGGGCGCGCTGCCGACCGACCGCGTGGCCCGTTTCCTCGACGAGGCCGGCCTGTCGAAGCGCGCGACCCGCAACAACCCGACCAAGGCGCAGCCCGGCAAGAAGGCGCAGGAACGCGCCGCCGCGCTGAAGAAGGCGCAGGACGACGCGGCTGCCGCGATCGCCGCAGCCACGGCCGAGCCGGCAAGCGCCGAGTAAGGCGTTCTGTTCTGACAGATGTAAACGGCGGGCCAAAAGCCCGCCGTCTTCGTTTGCCGGGATCGGCGGCCGTATCTACTTGTCGAGGAACGTATTGATGATCGTTCCGGCCTTCTCGGGAAACTCCCAGAACATGTTGTGGCCGGCGCTCGCGAACGCCTCGAACTGCGCGCCCGGATAGGCCTTCTTCAGCCCGTCCTGATGCTTGGCGTCGAAGAGCTGGTCCTGATCGCCCCAGAGGATGAGGACAGGCGCCTTGACCGTCGGCGTGATCGCGGTCAGGTCGGCCACCGCCAGGCCCCACAGCACGCCCTTCCAGACATGGATAGGCACGGCCGCGCTTTCGGCGCGCTCCCGATCGATATAGTCGCTGTCGACCGGATTGGGGTTCCAGTACCAGTCTGTCATGAACTTGCCGTCCGGGTCGATCGGGGGGCTGAGCGGCATGATGTTGTCCCAGAGCCAGCTTCCCGGGCCGCTGCCCACGACGGTGGTGGACGAGATGAGCACGAGCTTGCCGACCTTGTCGGGGTAGCGGGCCGCGAGCATCTGGCCGGTGAGCGAGCCGAGCGAATGTCCGATGACGTCCATCTTCGCGAAGTCCATCGCATCGATGAACAGCGCGGCGTCATTGGCGAAATCGGTGACGGCGTAGCAGCAATCGGGCGCGTCCGACTTGCCATGTCCGCGCAGGTCGATGGCGAAGATGTGCCGATCCTTCAGGAAGGGGGCCAGCAACGACCAGCTCCGGCTGTTGTCGGTGTAGCCGTGGATCAGCAGCGTCGGCTTGCCGTCACTGTCGCCCATCTCGACATAGGCGAGGGAAACGCCGTTCGGAAGCTTGACTGTCTTCTTGGCGTCGGCCCACTCGGCCTGCGTGGGCACGGGAATCTCCGTCGCACCAGCATAACTCGATATCAACGCGGCCAGAACCAGTCCAAGGGCTGCAATCACGGTGCGCATCGGCCGTCCTCCTTCAGGGCTGCCGGCTAGCCTAGCCGCGAATGACGCCGCCGATTTCCGGCTGGCGACGTGCAATCGTCGCTTTACGACGGCGTCGCGCCGGGCTTGACCGGGACGCCGCGCGGTGAAAGCTATCGGCCATGCGCCACCTCACCACCATCGGCTTCGATGCCGACGACACGCTCTGGCAGAACGAGCAGTTTTATGCGCTGACCCGCGAGCGCTACTATGAACTGCTGAAGGATCATGCCGATCCGGGAAAGCTGGCTGCCGAGCTGGACCAGACCGAGCGGCGGATGCTGAAGCTCTACGGCTTCGGCGCCAAGGGCTTTATCCTTTCAATGGTCGACACGGCGATCTCGGTAACCGACGGGAAGGTCCCGGCACCCGTGATCGCCGAGATCATGGATATCGGGCGCGGGATGCTCACGCATCCTGTCGAACTGCTGCCGCATGCCCGCGAGGCGGTGGAGGCGCTGGCCGGCCGCTACAGATTGGTGCTCGTCACCAAGGGCGACCTGTTCCATCAGGAAAGCAAGGTCGCGGGGTCGGGCCTCGCGGAGTTGTTCGATGGCGTGGAGATCGTGTCGGACAAGAGCCGCGCCACCTATGAACGCGTCTTTTTCCGCCATGGCGACGGGCCGGGCCGCGCCATGATGATCGGCAATTCGCTGAAATCCGACGTGCTGCCGGCGATCGAGGCCGGTTCGTGGGGCGTCTTCGTCCCGCACGATCTCACTTGGGTCGTCGAGCATGCCGACGAGCCCGACGGCCATCCGCGATTCCGCAAGATCGCGCATCTGGGCGAACTGGCGGATGTGATCGACGAGGTCGGTGACTCTAGGGATTAGGCCATGTCGGTGCGGGCGAAATCGTCGCCCTTGTAGAGCAGCTTCGCGCCAAGCCGTCTCGCGCAGGCATAGGAGAGGCAGTCGGCGAGGTTCAGTTGGGCCGGGTGACCGCGGCCCTTGCCATAGCGGGCGAAGGCGTCGATCGCGAAGGCGGTGTCTTCGGGCAGCATTGCGACGACTTCGACCTCGGTCTCGCGCAGCAGTGCTTCAACCGAAGCGCCGACCTTGAGTGGTTCCTGGCGGAGCAATGTCGATAACCGCATCGTCGCCTCGACGACCACGAGAGGCGATGTGACGCGGTCTTCGGCTGATTTCAACTCAAGAACCCAATGCCCTGCATCCGGCTCGCGGCCCATTATTGCGACGAGGACCGATGTATCAACAAAGGTCACTCATGACCCCACATTGCGTCGATCTCGTCTTTGGTCATGTCGCGACCGCCACCGGGCGACATTCGATGAAGCTCGTCAACAATGGTTTTGATCCGATCTTCGAAGGGTGTTTCGCGATGGAGTGCATCCTCCAACGCGGTGATCACCGCGTCAGTCATGCTCGTGTTGCGCTTGTTGGCCAGTTTCCTGGCCAGCTCATGCGCGCGCTTGTCGCGTATCTGGAGGTTCATCGCACAACTCCTGTCATGACAAACTAGCATATTTGTCATGACAAGGCCAGAGCGGTGTGCGCTACGCCGCCTTCCGGCGGGGCTTGAGCAGTCCGCGCTCGATCATCAATTCGGCGATCTGCACGGCGTTCAAGGCCGCGCCCTTGCGCAGGTTGTCGGAGACGATCCAGATATTCAGGCCGTTGTCGACCGTCGAGTCCTCGCGGATGCGCGAGACATAGGTCGCGTCCTCGCCGGCGCTCTCGATCGGGGTGATGTAGCCGCCGTTCTCGCGCTTGTCGACGACGAGCACGCCCGGCGCCTCGCGCAGGATCTCGCGGGCCTCGTCCGCCGTGATCGGCTTCTCGAATTCGAGGTTCACCGCTTCCGAGTGGCCGATGAAGACCGGCACGCGCACGCAGGTCGCGGTCACCTTGATCTTCGGATCGAGCATCTTCTTGGTCTCGGCGACCATCTTCCACTCTTCCTTCGTGGTGCCGTCCTCCATGAACACGTCGATGTGCGGGATGACGTTGAAGGCGATGCGCTTGGTGAACTTCTTCGCCTCGACGGGATCGGCGACGAAGACCGCCCGGGTCTGCTGGAACAGTTCGTCCATGCCTTCCTTGCCGGCGCCTGACACGGATTGGTAGGTGGACACGACGATGCGCCTGATCGTCGCCGCGTCATGCAGCGGCTTCAACGCCACCAGCATCTGCGCGGTGGAGCAGTTCGGATTGGCGATGATGTTCTTCCTCGAATAGAGCGAGATCGCGTCGGGGTTCACCTCCGGCACGATCAGCGGCACGTCGGCGTCGTAGCGCCAGGCGCTCGAATTATCGATGACGACGCAGCCCTGCTTGCCGATCTTCGGCGACCATTCCTTGGAGACGGAACCGCCGGCCGACATCAGGCAGATATCGGTGTCGGAGAAATCGTAATTGTCGAGCGCCCGCACCTTCAGCGTCTTGTCGCCATAGGACACTTCCGTGCCCTGGCTGCGCCGCGAGGCGAGCGGCACCACCTCGTCGGCGGGAAAGCCGCGCTCTTCGAGGATATTCAGCATTTCCCGGCCCACATTTCCCGTGGCGCCAGCGATCGCTACCTTGAAACCCATGTGATCATCTCCTGTTCCCCTCCGCTCATCGGGCGTCGCCTTGCGGTTCCACCCTGTCCGCCTTGGGCCGGACCCGGGAGGGGTTTGAGCAGGCCAAGGGAACTCAGACCGTTTTGACGGTCGTTTTGGCCGAGGTTTTGGTGGAACGGGCGTGCGCGCGGATACGGCCGGCCGAAAGGCCGGCGACGTCGACTGCCAGGAAGGCAAGCAGCAGGCCGCGCATGAAAAGCTCCGTAACGCGAGGGCGTATGACGGAGAACGGCATCGGAGTCAATGCGACCTGCGGCGGGTGCTACTCGTCCGGAACCCAATAGTCGAAATAGAGATCGGACGATCCTTTGGACCGTCTGACGAATTCATCCCAGGCGTCCTGGCTGCCGCCCTCCCGTTTCATCGCGGCAAAGTCGATATTGGATTGAAAAACGCGTCCTTTGGCCTTTTCATCGAGCGCTGCCCGGATGGCCGGCAAGGGATGGACCCAGGGATCCGGTTTCACAGCAAGGGCCCAGGGTTCGTTGGCCGGGATCATCGCAACGAACTCGTCCTTTGCGACGCCGTCGCGCCCAAGCCAGTCCAGATTGGCGTAGGCGCTGTCCACCGTTCCTTTCAGCGTTGCGTTGTGGCTTCCATGATGGCCAACCTTGTAGAGCACGGTTCGACCCAGCAATTCCTGAACCGTGGTCGAGCTGCCGTCGTCGAGCTTGATCGGGCGGTCGTCCCACGACAGCCAGTTGCCGTATTGCGCATCCCCGGCGAACAACAGCACCTTGCGGGACGCGGTCAGTTCGAGCGCGAGCACAAGACTTGAATTGTTGACCTCGACATTGATCTTCCGGGCGAACCAGTCGAGGGCAAAAAGCCAATCGCGCTCGATCCGGCGCCATCCCAATGGATGCCCGTCGTCCTTGCCGTAGAGAAATTCGAAAAACCTGGCGTTCGAATCCTTCGTCTTGCCACGCAGGCTGTGGCCGGCCGCAAAGGGCATGTAGTCCTCGCCGGCGTCTTCGTCGCTGTCCGTTTCGGTCGCGGGCAGCAGGCCTCCGAGGCCGAAGGAGAACCCGAAACTGAGACCATGTCCCTTGTCATAGACGCGGTCGCGTTCGCCGGCGGCTTTCGGCTCGTCCTTGTTGAGTTCGCTTCTGGAGCGAGGCGGACCGAGCGAAATCACCCGGAGCCCCGGCACGCCGGCCACGTCGACGGCTTCATGCGGCAGAAAATATTTCCGCTTCTTCTCGTCGGGTACTTTCGCCGTCAGGTACCGCATCGCCGCGGCGACGGATCGCTCCATTGTCGCCTTGCTGATGCCGGTCTTCCCGGCGGCTCCGAAACCCTCCAGCGCGAGCATCTCGTCGATCCCGGCGGAGAGGCCGGCCTTGTCGAGTTGCGCGCCGAGGCGTTTTCGGGCCTTTCGCAACATGCCGACCGCTTCGTCATGGCCCTTGCGTACCTTGTCCGCAAGCTCGTCCTTGGGGTTGGCGGTCCAGCCCAGCCACAACTGTCCGACATCGATCGCATCGAACAGCGGCTGGTCATCGAGCTTGGCGGTAAACAGGTTCACATGATCCTGGTGCTCATGCGTGACGATCAGGATATCGATACGCCCGCCGGTCGCCTCCACGATGTCCTTGATGACGTCCTCGACCTTGGCCGTGATCTCCGACCCCGGTTTGAAGCCGCAATCGATCAGCACGTGGAAAGCGTCTCCGTCCTGCCCGCGCATGGTCAGCAGAAAACAATCGCCGTGCCCCTGCCTGTACATGCGGACACGGACGCCATTCCTGGGTGCCTTGAGCTTGGCCATGGCGCTCCCCTAATGCCGGTGGGCGACAGCGAAGGGCGCCCGCATCTGATGAGGGGCCTCCGGGCCGGCGAATGATGAAAGTTGATCGACGGTGCTGCCGAGTATGAACTGCCGAACCGCGTCCAGCCGGCGGTCGCTGGTGATGTCGCCGCGCGTTCGGGCGGCCCAGCGGATTTGCCGAGTCCGCTGATTGACGATGATCGTGCAGCCGCGCCGGAACAGAAAATCGCTGTCGTGCGGCTGACGGCCGGGAACGGGCTTGCCCTGATCGGCCAACGCCTGATCGGCCTCGCTGAAGAAGCCGCGGCGGCGCTGGGTGATTTCGATCACGAGATCGGCAACCAGATTGGTCTTGCTGCCACGCCGGAGCGCCGTTCGAACCGCATGGACCTCGAACTTGCAGTTACCGTTCTTGTCGCGGCCTATTGTCTTCGGCGCGGCGGGATCGGTGACGATGCCCAGCCGGTCCAGCACCTTGCGCCCGCCTTCGTCCGACAGCCATTTGTGTATCTTCCATCCGTTCTCCCGCATCGCCTTGAAGACGGCGCCACGCTCGGTCTCGTTGTCCCATTGGAGCGCCACGTCATCGAGGGATGCGCTCTGCTGACCGGTTTCAATCGGGCCTTCCAGCAGCAACCCCTCCAGGGACGCGTTCCGGATCGCCGAGGCGCGAATCCCATAGAGGGTGAAGGCCTGAAGGATCGCGGTGCGATAATTGTGTTCGTCCTCCGGGTAGAAATCATAGTCGGATGTGATGAGCGCGCGCAGATAGTCGCCGAAGGTGATGTCGACGGGTGGGCAATAGTCCAGCGCCCTGATGCACATTTCGAGGACGTGTTTGGCCGATTTGGAGGCCTCGTCGGCGAGGCGATTGACCAGATCGGGATGCAGCGCGCCCTCCGGCAGGACGCCGGTACCCTGTGTCGCGATGCGCAGCAGATCGACGACCCTCGATTTGTAGATTTTGAGAAAGGCCTCGAACACGGCGGCGACCAGTATCGCGCCCCGGTCATGGGCTTCCTGGGCCTTCAGGAGATAGGAGGGGTTCGGCTTGTAGCGGTGCCAGTTGCCGTCCTTGTCGGTGAAGCCGAGAGCATCGCGCAGGGCGCGGCCGCGATCCGTCGCCGCGCCGAACTGCTGGGCGAGCTGGCCCAGCATGTTCTGCTGCTCGAGGTCGCCGCGGGTCCTGGCGATCTGGTCGCGCAGCACTTCGGGGTTGGCGAAATGCTGGAAGATCGCGACGATGTCGGCGAAGCCCTCGTGGAACGCCAGGACATCGATGTTCGTCGCTTCCGAAAAACGCTCGTGCAATCCATCCAGAAGAGCATGGGTGACCTCATGGGCGATCACGTCGTGGGACAGGCATGTGAAGACCGTCGTCCCGGGGACCACGACCTTGGAGGTCTTCGGAGCGGGAAAGTATCCGAACAGGACCGAGACGGTGTCGGGTGCATAGTATGCATTGGCTTCGCGCAGCGCGTGAGGGTAGATGCGCAGCCTTTCGACGAACTCCCTTTCGACGCCGTCATCCTTCTTCACCCAGCGTCCGCCCCAAAGCGCTACGCGTCCCAGGGCACGCTCGAAGAAGTCGATCGTCCGCATCGCGACCGCATAGACCATCTGCTGATGGAACTGCGGGTTGAGCTCCGAGGGAGCCAGGCCTTGCGAGGCCAGAACATAGGTCTCGTTCAGGTCGACCGGCGCATAGCGGCAGCCGCTTGCAGGATCGACATCGACGATTTCCAGATATTTGCCGACGGGGCCGACCATTCTGCCGGCGCCGACGATGGCCTGAAGGTCGGGCGGATTGTCTTCCCACGGCACCGACAGGATCAGTTCGTTGAGCTCGGCGGTCTCATGAGCGGCCGCCAGGCTGGGGTCGACGGCGAAGACCCGCAACTTTCGGAACTGTGGCCGGTTCCCGCCTGCCATTGACGCCTCCCGCTACAACGACACCTGCCGGCCAGAATACATGCAAGACGCGAAACTTGAAAGAGAGGAATGCTACTTTTACGCGTATAACTTGCGCAGTTCATGCAACCATGGCGGTCATGGAGGGCGCCGCGCTGGCCGACAGGACTCCCGTTCGACTCCGACGCGAGCGCTCCGTTCCACTCAATCCACAGCGATCATGACGTCGGAGGCTTTTACGACAGCGTAGGCGGCCTTGCCTTCCTGGAGACCAAGCTCGTCAACGGCGGCATTGGTGATCGATGCCGTCACGATCGCGCCGCCAATATCGATCGTCACATGGGCGGTCGTCGCACCCTTGGTGATTCCCGTTATCTTGCCCTTCAATTGATTGCGCGCACTGATCTTCATGGACTGCTCCCTTCATGGCGAGCCACGACGATCGCCATATCAGGGCGACTATAGCGTGTTCCCCGGGCGGCGGCGACTCCGGCCTGGTCGGCGGCCAGTTCCACATTCGGCTGCTCGTCCGAACGGCCCAGGCTGCTCGCCAGTCTTTCCAGAACGCTCACGCGCGCCTCGGCGTCGTCGACCGTGATCTTCGAACGAACGCAAGCGCGGCGCGGATATGCGGCGGCGGCGCCGGCGTGCGGTCCGGGCGCGTGACGAACAAGACCCCGAACCTGGCAAAGAAGAACGCTGTCGCATAAGCAACCCACGCCCCGAACATCAGCCCGGCCACGACATCGCTCGGATAGTGCGCGCCGATGACCACCCGGGAAAACCCGATCCAGATCGCGACCAGCGCAGCGACGACACGATAACCCGGAAAGAGCAGGGCCACGCAGGCTGCGGCGCATCCGATTGTCGCCGCATGGCCAGAGGGAAAGGAGGTGAAGTCATAGGTGAACGACCACGGCTCGACGTGAAACGGGCCGACGGTTTCGAAGAGGTTCGGTCGCGCGCGGCCGAAGAGCTGCTTCAGGACCGTGACGAGAATCTCCTGCGTCGCGATCGCCGTCAGCGCATAGATGGCGGACACCGTCCAGGCATGCCGGCGCAGCAGCCGGCGACGGCCGGGCCGCCGCCAATTGAGGAAGAGCGCGACAATGATCGCGGCGCCAAGCACCGTATACATCCATTTCGACGAACCGATCTCATTGATCGCGATCGCCACCTGAAGCGCGGTCGGGTCGATCTCGGTGCGGTGGGCTCCAAAGACCGGGTCGACGATATTGGCGACGGGGACGATCAGCCCGAGCGCGAGCGCTGTCCAGCCCAGCCATGACGGAAAGACGGTGCTCCTTCGCGGTAACCGACGCCACAACAATTGGAGATAGGACCGCAGATTGTCGTAGGGGCGCAACAGCAGCCACGGCCATGCCGGCCCCGCGCCGGATATTGCTGACTTGTCAAAGGAATCCACGGTCACGTCCACGATCGGCCAGACGCGCCCACTGGACTTCGCCGCGCGACGGCTTTGATGCACCCAAGCGCCGTGAGTTCTAGCGAAGGCCAGATTGCGCGTCCAGAATTGGCTGAAGGTTGGCGGAAAGGCGCTTCTCCAGGGACCGGCTGTCGTCGGCTATTTCCGGATGAAATCCGCCAGGGCATCGATGACGCCGGGCGCGAGCGGCAGGTCGGAATTCGCATAGGTGGCGAGGTTTTCCATCACGCTATGCTTGGGTGCGCTCTTCAAGACATGATTGGCGTCCGGCAGCAGGACCAGCTTGGCGTCCGGCCTCGCCGCGGCGAGGTGTTGCACATCCTCGAGCGTGATCTGCAGGTCGTTCTCGCCTTGCAGGACCAGAACCGGGACGGACGTGTCCGCGATCAGTTCCGCCGGATCCTGCCTGAACAGATCGCGCAGGAAGCCCTGCACCCGCGGGGCGAAGAGAGGAGCCACCACCGGCGGCAGTTTGGTCACATCGACTGAACGTCCCGCCTCCAGCGTGCTGATGGCCTGGAACATCAGCGGCAAATAGGGCGCGTTGGCGGGGTTTGCCGCAAGCTGCTGGCGCAGGACGTCGCCAAGCTTGCGCCCCGGTGCGGCGACAAGCAGGAGGCCGCAGACGCCGTCACTCTTGCGCGCCGCAGCGAGCGAGACAAGACCGCCTTCGCTGTGGCCGAGCAGCCAGACGCAGCGGACGCCGGTCTTCTTCCTGATCGCTCCGATCCAGCTACGCACGTCCGCCGCATACGCGGCAATGGTGACCGCATTGGCGTCCCTGACGGCCTTGGCGCTGGCGAACATGCCGCGCTTGTCGATGCGCACGGAGGCGATGCCGCGCTGGGCAAGGCCTTCGGCGATCAGCCTGTAGGTCGCCGCCCTGATGCCGAGCGGATTGTTGCCGTCACGGTCGGTCGGGCCGGAGCCCGGAACGATCAGCACGACCGGCGAGCCTTCGCCTGCCGGCAGGTAGGTTCCGTGCAGCGGAGCGAGCGGCCCCGGAGCCTCGATTTCCTCCGCCCGCGCCAGATCGACAGAGGTCGCCGCGAGAACAGCCAACAGCGCGTGTGCGAGGCGACCGCTCATCGGCGGCTCACGCCTGTCCCTTTTCGCCGGCCGTCTTGCGAATGAGTTCGTAGACGCGGCGGACATCGTCGATGCGAAAGAACTGGCATGTGAGGTCCGAGCCGGGCCAACCGGCGGCTGGCCAGCCTCCTCCCATACCCATTTGCGATGACAGGGATTGCGGGCCGAATCGGATCGTTCCCTTGCCGTTCGCGGCCTCCTGCATTTCGAGCGCCGGCAGCCTGCCGATTTCCAGAGATCGGATGCTCTCTCCATTTCGTTCGGAGATCAGTACGCGCCGGTCGGTAACGGCGTAGTGCGTGCGCGCGCGCCGCCAACGGTCGAGGAGAAAACGCCCCGCGATCATGTAGATGCCGATGGCCAGGAACGGCAGGCCGAACAGTTTGAAGAACAAGGGAGCGCCGGCTGTCCAGACACCTGCATTCCAGACGAAAGCGAAGCCGCCCCACATCAAGCTGAACGGGACGAAGAACCAGTCGGCCGCGGTGAACACCAGGCCCTGAACCGGCATGCCGGTCCAGAGCAGGGTCTCACCCGGAAGCAAGGGACTAGCGTTCGTCGTTTCGGCCATTGTCCTTCCCAGCCCAGGCTACTCAGGCCGCCAGTGTCCTGTATTTGGCGATGATCGCGTCGCCCATCTGCGACGTGTTCACCTGCGTCGCGCCGGGAGACATGATGTCGCCGGTGCGCAGGCCTTCGTCCAGTACGTCGGCGATCGCCTTCTCCAGCCGGTCGGCCTCGGCGACCATGTTGAACGAATAGCGCAGGCACATGGCAAAGGACGCGAGCATCGCGATCGGGTTGGCGATACCCTTGCCGGCGATGTCGGGCGCGGAGCCGTGCACCGGCTCATAGAGCGCCTTGCGCGACCCGGTCTTGGCGTCCGGCGCACCCAGCGACGCGGACGGCAGCATGCCGAGCGAACCGGTCAGCATCGCCGCCACGTCCGAAAGCATGTCGCCGAACAGGTTGTCGGTGACGATCACGTCGAACTGCTTCGGCCAGCGCACGAGCTGCATGCCGCCGGCGTCGGCCAGCATGTGGGTCAGCTCGACATCGGAATATTTCGCCTTGTGCGTCTGGGCGACCACCTCTTTCCAGAGAACGCCCGACTTCATGACATTGTGCTTCTCCATGGAACAAACTTTGTTCCCTCTCGTCCGCGCGAGCTCGAAGGCGACGCCCGAAATGCGCTCGATCTCGAACGTGTCGTAGACCTGCGTGTCGATGCCGCGCTTCTGGCCGTTGCCGAGGTCGATGATCTCCTTCGGTTCGCCGAAATAGACGCCGCCGGTCAATTCGCGCACGATCAGGATGTCGAGGCCCTCGACGACTTCCGGCTTCAGCGAGGAGGACG
>Ga0209792_1000580_pt1 | contig 24278 bp, 32 predicted proteins | sample EBPBio142005_DNA_FD_185860 | JGI IMG/M metagenome (GOLD analysis project Ga0209792, IMG submission 185860) | Wastewater treatment Type I Accumulibacter community from EBPR Bioreactor in Madison, WI, USA - Reactor 1_6/14/2005_ DNA (SPAdes)... | ecosystem: Engineered > Bioreactor > EBPR >... | reverse complement strand
CCATCGTTTGAAGACATGGATGACGATATCCCGTTCTAGGAGCGAAGACAGTGACACCAAAAGCAAAACAAAATCGCCAGGCGATTGACTGGACGGACAAAATGCACATTGTCATTGCGGGATATAACGCCGGGAAAAGCATTTCGCTAATTGCTCAGGAGATTGGCGTGTCGCTGGATACGACATACCACAAAATCTCACGGATGATTAAATCAGGCGAGCTTCAGAGAAGGGGCAAGGCGCCGCGCTTTCTGACGGAAGCCGAGAAGGAAATCCTCAGGAACGAATATGCGACATGCGACACAAAGGAGCTTGCGAAGCGCCTGAATATGGAAGGCGACCATCTTCGGACGTTTGCTGGACACCTCGGACTGAAGCGCGACAAAGCGGCCAAGCGGGCGCAGCTTATCGCCGTTAGAAACAAGGCGGACTTTGTAAAACTGGAAGCAATCAAGGAAGACGTGTCAGAGGGCAAGTTCGGCGTTTTTCACCGCAGGACGTTAGCCGGTGGCGTTGAGTATTGGGACGCGAAAACGAGCACGAGAACGCATACGGTTGTGTGGTCTGTCTGATTTTTGGGGATTAGTGATATGGATATTGAAGATGAAAAAATAACGGCGTGGGTGACGAAATACGCGCTTACATCTGGCATACAAAAGCTAGATGGGAGAATTAGTTCCATATCTAGCGAAATGTTTCGCTATGGGATTCATGGAACCGCACACGGAGAGGACTGGCACCGGACAGAGCCTGAGGCTATCGCCAGAGCAGAGCAGATGCGCGTGAAAAAGATCGCATCGCTTGAGAAGCAGATTGCCAAGCTGAAGAAGCTGTCTTTCACGGTCGGAGGGTAAGACATGGCGATGACGAAGAAAGAGATGGCGCCGAGCATCGAATCTGCGCGCAAGATGGGCGAGGAAGGCGGGCCGGCAGTTGAGGAAGAGCGGCTTGCTTTCGAGGCGTGGATGGACGGGCATTGCTGGCCGCTTGGCGCTACGTGGACCGGGGCTGGATATATGGCCGACAGCGAGCGTAAATATGGATTGTTCTGCGGGGAAGCATTCGTCACGCGCGGGCTTTGGGCCGCATGGCGCGACCGCGCGGCGCTGGCGAGAATGGCGACAGACGACCGAATCGACCAACTCGAAGACGCGCTACGACTTGCCGCCGACGAGCCGAACATCGACAAAGCGCGAGCGATTGCTGATGCGGCGCTGAAGGAAGTGGGTTAATGATGACTACAAACCTGCTTCCCTGCCCGTTTTGCGGCGCAGGCACAACGGAGATTATGCCAAACGGCAGGACATGGACCGGGATGAAGTACAGCGCACCAGTGTCGTGGAGCGTGCGCCACTGGTGCGCGGAGATTCCTGGCCCGTCGCGCATGATCGAGCGCGCGGGCCGCGATGAGGAGCAGGCTATCTCGCGGTGGAACATGAGAGACGGGAAGGAGGCCGCAGAGCAGGCAGAGCAGCGCGGAGACATGGAACTGGCCGGAAAGATTCGGCGCTTCCAGTTCCGCGACGCTCGACCGAAGGCGGCAAGCGAAATGAAGCTGGAAGATGCACAACGGTTGCTCGGGCACAGTAAGGAGCAGATGACGAAAGCAGTTTATCGCCGAGTGGGCGAGAAGGTTAGGCCGACGAAATGAGCCACGTTTGCATTTTGATGCAAGTCGAATACAAGCCCGGCGACCAGCCGCCAGACGGTTATCTAGCCTGGCACGAGTGGGCAGAAGTCCAACGGAAAGCCGGCATCAAGCAGGTTCAGTGCGGCGAATGCGGGAAGTGGAAGACACCGCAGGAGCTTTCTGACGCCAGCATCACCAGCGAGTTAATAGACAGGCGAGGTCGATTTGTGGTTGCTATGCGCCAGGTTTGCAACAAATGCTTTTTGGACAAAGAGAAGGTGAGGCCGACGAAATGAAGAAGGAAGGCTATTGGTGCGTGGTGTGCGGTAGGTTTTTGTCCGCAGATGACACTGGCGTTATCGTGCATGATGACGTTCCGCACCCTGAAGCAATGACATTCAACGAAGAGGATGTTCTTCAATGAGCGAACAAGCAATCAAGACGTTCTGCCTTGGAAACGGCGAGATAGGCTGCGACGGATGTGGGCAAGAAAAGAACTGGCAAACACTGAACCAGATGCCGAACACATTACGGCTTGCAATGCAGGATAGAGCAAAGCGAATTGATGATTCCGAGTGCATTTTTCGTGGCCGTCTGTGGCGAACGTGAGAGACTGGGTTACTGAAACCTTTCAGCAAGGTTACTGAAACGATTGGATAACCAATCCGTGACGCATATTCACGAGTTGCCGGAAAGCCTTGCTATCACTGGCTTTGCGGCGGAGAGGGAGGGATTCGAACCCTCGGTAGGCTCACACCTACGCCTGATTTCGAGTCAGCGGTATAAGCGAGCGTTTACAACAGATTCGCAGTTTTTCGTTTCAGTAACTTGCGGCAAATATGGCTTTGTAAGTACCTGTTTTGTTTGATTGCGGCTAGAGGTTACTGAAACGATTTTATGACGGAGGATTGCAATGAGCTTTGACGAACAGCCAGACGGCGACATTCACGGCGAGTGCGAGGCAGAGATTCACAACCTGCGGCGCTTGCTTGGGCGCTGCTATGGAAAGCTGATGAATTTTGGTGTTGAGAACAGCGACCCGCTTTTGATGGACGAACTGAAGCTGACGCTGATGCAGTTCTACGACGACCCAGCCGTGTCGCCAGCCCCGGCGCCAATTCCTGACGAATTCCTGACAAATTCCTAACACCACCATGCAACCATTTGATTCTTCGCCGCTATTTGTCAATGCACGGTGCATACCATGCAGAGGGTGAATGATGCGATATTCTTTCACGGAATCAACGGCTTAACAGTGTTTTTCGGTGTAAAATAAAGGCATCAAAACAGCACAATTCGCCCTATACGAATCAATACGTTACAGGCGAATTCCTAACTGGCAAATATGACGAGAGGTATAGAAATGGAGTCGCCACGAACCGAGTTTCGCCAAAAGCTTCAGGTGCTTATCAACCAGCACAGCATGGAGAATGGCAGCAACACGCCAGACTTTATACTGGCAGAATATCTTGATGATTGTTTGCAGGTTTTCGACAAAGCGATGTTTCGCAGGGCGAAGTGGTACAAGGGAGAGGAATGAACGGCTACTACGCGGGAAAAATCAAGGTTGTTTGCGAAGACCTGATGTGCTTCCCGGTGCGCGTCAGCGACCTTGAGCCGACCAGTTGCAGCACTTACGATCAGTGGGCGTTGAGCGATCCCGACCATGAACCTGTGGAAACAATCTCGGTCAGCGAGTGGAACTTGCGGTGCATCGCTCGCGAAGAGGCGGAGCGGGAAAAGATACGGCGCGAGCGGCGTGACCGCTACTTACGGGCGGATTCCTAACAACGGTTTATGACGAAAGGAAGAGGAATGAAGGTTGAAGAATTGAGAATGGATGAGCGAGTCGATATTGATGCGCGAAACGTGTTGTCGGCAATTTTCGAGATGGAGGCGGAGCTCGACAGGCTTCGCAGAGAATCGGAGAGTTATTATCGCAAAGCGGATAACGTTGCGCGTGAAGCTATGGGGGTTGAGTTTTCGATAGAAATGATGCGCAAATGCTTGGATGTGTCCCTTAGCGGCCTTCCTGTGATCGCGGATTCCTAACAGCAGATTGCAAAGGTGATGAAATGACCGACGAAGAAAAAGAGTTGCTAGCCGCATACCAAGGCGAAACAGAGAAGTGTTACGACATAGCGCAATTGCTTGACGGGCAGAACCCGCTACTTCCAGGCGCGTTCGACGGAACGCCGTCTGAGCGCATTGTTCGCCAGCTTCAAGCGCGTGGTGTTGCTCCGTTTGATGTTAAGACGCCGTGGTGACGCGATGCGAGACATTCACGCGAGAGCACCAATAAACAAGGTTGCGGCGATTGTCGTCATGTCGAAAGGTGTGCAGTACGACCCAAACAAGCGGGTTCAGGCAAACGACAGCGAAACGCCACACAAAATCAGGCTCAACATTCCGATTGAAACGCTTAGGTGCCAAAACTTTGAAGACCTTACCGGGATGAGAAGAGGGCGGCTGTTGGTCATTGGATTGTCTGACGAGTTCCCTGGTAGGTGGGTTGTTCGGTGCGACTGCGGGCGCTACTCGATGCGCAGAAAGAAGGCCATCACGAATTTCTGCAATGAGCAAGACAGGTGCGAGCATTGCAGGCATTTGGCGTTTTTGCGTTGGGATGAGGCAAAAAGAAGAACAGGCAAAGACCAGGACACAAATAACTTTTAGACGAGAGGATGGAAATGAGCTGTCACCCAAACGCAATGCTGATCTTGGCGCTAACCCCTGACGGTCTGGCAAGAAAGACGTACCGGGCCATTCTGGAAGATGCTGGAATTGATAGCGATGGATCGTTCAAGATTGGCGATAAAAACTACCACCAGCACGGAGTTATGGAAGATGACTATGACGAAAGCAATCAGCTCGGGCTGCCAGAAGGAACGATCTACGTATTATCTCTGGTAACGTATGGGTACGGCGAAACTATCAAATGGGCCGACCTTGAGGCGCAAAAGCTTGAACTAGATGATTGGGCGAAAGCGGTGTGCGAAAAACACAATTGCAGCGCCGGGATACTTGTCAGCGCGAATTACTGGTAGAGCGTGATGACTACTAACAGCAGCACATGACGAGAGGTATAGGAATGGCCAACAACGACACAATAGAGTTTTACGACGGGGATACGGCGATAGCCCATGCGCCTTCGTCAATGGTTCCGCAAACCGGAGACATGATAAGCATCAGAAAAAAAGTCTGGAAGGTGCGAAAAGTAACTTTTGCGCTCGACTATGCTGACGAGCGCGGCGGCGCACGAATGCGGGCCAATGTTGATCTTGTCAAACCGAATTCCTAACGGTCAATTGCAAAGGTGATGAAATGACAAAGCCATGGCATATCAGGATCGGTGCAAATGGTCGAGCTTTTGTGCAGAACCCGAGAAACCCTTTCGTGAAGATCGCGCTATGGCTGCGAGGGTGGCGGCCGACGCACTATCACTGGTGGAGCAAGCCTAGCAAGGCGCAGAAAAGACTAGATAGAGGGTTGACGGGATGAGAGACAACAAGCAAGCGAAAGAGGTTGAAGAGGTTTCTGGAAGCCAGTTGAAAGAGGAAAACAGGATATTGAGATACCTGATTGGGATGTCTCACGACGGCCCAAAACACCGAATCTACGGCGATGACGGAGAACTACAATGCTCGGCATGCCGGATTGATTTCGTGCGCGACTCTGCACAAGACATCCAGCGGAAGATTGAAGAGGCCGGTATGCGCGAACTGCAGCGGGCAATGGACGCGCAGGAGAGTGGCCACCAAAACCAACTACCGGCAACCATTCCGAGCCGCCAATACAGGATCGTCGAACCGGGCCGCCTGATCGCAGATCGGATCCTCTACCGCTGTCGCATGTGGAGCAGCTTCGCTTGCCGAAGCGGAGATTCCAGACCGTCTGGGGCCGCCGATCGACGGACAAACGGTAGCGCCTTTTTCGCACTTGACGTATGCCTACTCTGTGCTACAATAGGCGCATGAAAAGAGTCGCTATGTTCTTCACAGAGTTGCAGCGGCAGCGTCTTAGGTCGTTGTCAGATAAAACCGGGCTGTCCGTTGCGGAACTGGTGCGGCGGGCGGTCGATGAGTTTTTACGGAGAAATGAGAAATGAGAAATGAGAAATGAGCGAGGAAAGATGCGGGAATTGCAAGTTTTGGCTTGGCGATCGCGATCGCTCTGGCGAGTGTCGTCGGAATCCGCCACCTGTTTTGAACGACGATGGAGAGTTTCAGTTTCCTGAAATGTCGATTGACGACTGGTGCGGCGAGTGGCGGTCGAAAGCGGCGGCTAGCGGGAAGTTATACAAACTTCCTAACGGACAGTGGATCACGCCGTCGATGGTTTCGGCGGTTTCTGCCCATACCGACCCGCGTGGATCGTGCGTGTTTGTCTGTTTCGGTGTTGACGGCGGATCACATGAAATCGACTGCCCGACGAAAGAATCCGCCGATTCGATGCGCAACAAGATCGCGGCTGATGTCAATGCGATGGTCGGGGGTGCGGCATGACCGAATCCAACCCATCATCTCTCGACGGGATGATCGAGCGCATGGAGCTCGAAGCGTTCGAGGCGTTCGTTTCATCGCCGCCTTTTGAATACAGTACAGAAAGAAGGTCTAATCTGTCAGCGTGGCCGGGGAACTATAAGTCTCCAGCTACCAATCTTGCTTGGGCGGCATGGCAAGCCCGCGCAGCACTCGCCAGCAAGTGCCGAGGCGTTGCGCACCAAGGCTGCAACTATCTCGCGCCGTGCGGTTACTTTTGTGACAAGTGCGGAGCGAAGACATGACTTTCGACGAATGGATTGACAGCATCGGGGAGCGCGGAAAGTGAAAACAAGGCGCTACGTTCAGCGCTACGACGGAGAGCCATTCAGCGTAGCCAGCGGCGAGACTCACAGGATTTCTTGCTGCGACTGCGGGCTGGTTCACGACATGCTTTTTGTCAGCACAGACGGCGAGCCGATAAGTGTTACGGCGAACAGGAACAATCGGGCGACAGCGCAACGACGAAGGAAAACGGGGGCAGACAAATGAACATCGAAGCAATGGCAAAAAAGGCTGGATTCAGACTGAACAACGGCAGCAAGTTGGTCAACGTAACAGGGACTGACGACAATCTGCGTCGGTTCGCGAAGCTGGTTGCTGAGGCGTGCGCGAAGATTGTTGATGGCGTACCGACCACAATGGATGGGAATCCAGCGATTAAAACATCCAACGGGTCTTTTTACAAAGGCTCTCCGATGTTTTATGAGACTCGTGCGCTAGCAGTAGAAATCAGAGCAAGGGGCGACAAATGACAAATGAAGAAGTTGATAGGATTCTAAGCGCGAGGGTTCCGGGCGGGTCTGAGGTAAGAGACTGGTTCCTGCCTCATGAAACTGATCGCGGGCTTGAGAACGTGCGCAACATTATTCGCATCATTGCTTCCGCACCTTCGCACTGGATGCCGCTACCGGACGAGCCGAAGGTGGAAGAGTGACGCGCTTCGACCTATGGTGCTGCGGATGGATTGACATCGCTTGCGGCGCAGTGAAAGTACTTACGCTTGGCCGGTACGCTCCAAGTTGGGACATTTCATTTTGCTTTTGGCGGACAATGAAGAGGATGAAAGATGCTCGCAAGCCTTGAGCGCTGGATACTCCGATTCCTCGTGCGCAGGCAGGTTGCGCGCGGGTTCAACGACGGGCGCGAACTGGTAAGCATGTACCAGATGGTGCGCGATGCTGCGATGAATATTGACGACGATTTTCCTCCTACTTATGCGTTTCTTAATGAGTGCTTCAAAAAGTCAAAACAACTATGACAACTAACGCTATAACTCTTGACTCACTTAATCGTGCAGTTGCACTTATGAAAGAATTTGCGGTTAAGCCGAAAATTGTAGAGAGCAAGAAAGAGGCGCGTCGAATGACGAAAAACGATCCTACGGGCCATGCTTGGAAGGTCGGGGAAAAATATTATTTGCTACACGGCACAGAAGGAAAACAAGGGCTGAGATATGACAACTAACCAGCCTGAATCTGCACCGAAGTCCGCCGCCGACTTCCTGGCAAAAGCGCCAGAGAAAGACCCGCACGGAAAGTCGCAGCATGAACGAGGGGCGAAGCTTGACGACGGGAAGCCACGAATGGGCATGGTGCTAGGCGGCTTCTCGCGTGCGATGCGGGCCGTTAGTGAGGTTGGGACGCTAGGCGCTATAGAATACACGGATGACGGCTGGACGCACGTGCCAAACGGTGAGCAGCGATACACTGACGCCATGCTCAGGCACTACTTTGACGAGCAGGACGGAGGGCCGATAGACAAGAAATCCGGGCGCCTACATGCCGCACATTGCGCGTGGAATGCGCTTGCTCGCCTTGACCTTGCGATTCGTCGGGAAGAGGCGATGAAGGCTGAATCGTTGGAGGATTCTGCGCATGGAGTTACATTCCAAGATGGGGAAACTCCTGATGTGTTCGTCGGCATGAACGATAGTCCGTGCTGGTATCCAGACTCTTTTCTGGAAGACGACCGCCGAAAATCTGATCGCAGAATTACCAGCGGTAATGCTCGCGTGTTTGGCGTCAATCGTCGGTCTAACCTATCGGGCGGTCGGCGGGCGGGAGAGTGGTGGAATATTCCGACGTTTGGAGACCCCCAAAACCTAGCGGAAAATTTGTAGATATGCTAGAACACATCACCCGCACCACGCAACTCACCGTGCTGCCGAAAGACGACGCCACTTATAGCGAATTAGCCACGACCATCACCATCACAGATGATGCTGCTGGTGAGTTCGTTGTTGTTGAGCAAAGCAATGACGACTATGGAAAGATCGTCATAAACCACGAAGAATGGCCAAAGCTTCGTGCGGCTATCAACAGGATGATCAAGGAGTGTCGATGAAAAACATGCCTGGCAACGACGAAAACGCTTTAGAAGGATGGAAAGAAGCGGCTATTGCATGGACTGTCTGTGCGTCAATTCATGAGGCGTTTGCGAAAAACAAAGACGCCTTTTTTTCAACTAGACAAGCTGATTTTATTCGTCACGCGGACGAAGCAAGGGAAAAGGCTCTAAATGAACCACAAGATTGACGACGCAACGACGCCTGAAGAAATGCGGGCGGCGCTATTCAGAGCACTGCGTTACAGTTCTATCGTTCATTGGGCGTTCAACGCTGCGGACTACAATGGTCTTGGTGGAGAAGATCGTTATACGATTTTGGCTTATCGCGCTGTCAAGTTAGCAGAAGAGTTGCAAGAATCGCTGCTTGAGCATGCCATGACGTAAATTCGCACTATCGTAATCAACACCAAACCAGAATCTTGACACCCCACCATCCCGGCCTATACTTCAGTTCTTTACCGGGATGATCCAATGACTACTGGCTTTGGCGTTGTCGTACTGTGGCTTCTATTCCTTGCTGGACTAGCCGCCACCAAACAAGTTACGAAAGAAAACATTCTAACGCTTGTTTGGGGCGGGATGGTCCTTGCAGGGATTGGAGAGTGGATTTACCTGCTTTCTCGCTGAAGCGCATCAACTCTCACGTTCAAGACCTTCATGTACGCTGTTATTCTGGTGTCTATCGCCTTGACTTGCTCAGGTGGCGCATTCTTAGCCAGCAATACCCTCTTTGCTCTACGAAGCTCTTGTACGCTGTGCTCAATCCTTGTCGCCATTGGAACTAGCCTAGCGTCTGGATTGTCTTGCAAGTATCCGGCAACGTCCTGGTGAGCTTTCCTGCGGCCATCAATCTCTGCCTTGTGTGCCTTCAGTTCATCAAGGTTTGCATAGAACCGGCTTGACTCTGCCGCCTGTCCGGTCGTCGATCCTACGAACTTACCGGCGAGCGGGATTTTATACAGCGGCAAATCCTCGCCTGAAATGATGCTCGATCCCGTCTGAACCACCTTGCTTACTTCTCGACCGACACCGCCCGTCACTTGCCCGATCATGTAATCAATCTGGTCTGGCGTCGGGCTCATCAATCCGGCTTTGTGCTCTGTCCCCCCGGTCAGATAGTTCAAGCCTTCAGCAATCATCTTGCTCAAGGCCGTAGCCGTGTCCTTGGCGTTCTTGTAGCCTGCCCCGGCCTCGTTGAACGTCATGCGCTTGATCGGCTTGCCGGTCCAATCCTTGTTTTCTGACAAAGCTGCAAGCGGGTCAATGACGGTCGGCGTGATCGTCTGCAAAGACATGCCAGCGTTGCCGATTGGGTTGAAGGTGTCAGCTAACACATTGAGAAGCGAACTGATGCGTTTTGCAGGGTTTTTGAACCCGCTTAGGGCAAACTCAGTGGTAATTCTTCCAATGTTAGGAAGAACGTTATAGCCCAAAGGCATGGGGATGGATACGTAGTGATCGCCCATCGGGATAACCAAGCTACGCTCGCGGACGAACTGCGGCGGCTCCTCATCATCCCACCCTGCCAAGGCCCCAAGAATGGCCTGCACGACGCCTAGCATGATGCCACCAGCGATTATTTTCCTTCCGGCAGAGGTTAGCCTGGTCTTGCCGTTTTCGCGCGTCACGAGTGTCTGAGCGATTCGTGCAGTACCCTGTACCGCAGCGTTGAAGAAGGCGTACATGGCGCCGGCCTGTGCTGCGACTTGCCCCTTTCTGTTGAAATTGACCGTTAGTTCCTTGGCCAGTGCTGCGGCTTGAGCGTGTGACATTCCTTGTTCGATTGCGACAGAGAAAGCAGCAACCCGCGTCGAGTTTTCCATCATCTCGTTGTAGTCGGACAGCCAAGCGAAGACCGGATTGGACTGACCAAGCGTGGCCATCCGGCGAGCCTTGCCCATGCCCATTTTTTTCAGTTCGTCCTGAAGGTCTTTCGCTCGGTCGTTCAAAGACTCGAACATGTCCCGGTAGCCTGTTGCCCCACCGTTCGCTTTGAACTGCTCGAAAGTCGCAGCCCACTTCGACGAAGGCGCTTTCCCTGCGCGATGGTCGCGGAGGTCGCGATAGATGCCGTGCAGAGCTGAGAAGGTACGTTTGGCAATCTCTGCTTTGTGACCAGCCAGCGGCGTGCTTGAGAGGTTCAGCATTGCCGTCTGAATGTCCCTCGCCAAGTTGGTTACGCCAAAGATCGGGTTAAACTGAGTATTGATCGCCGAAAAATAGCGAGTAGCTTTGGCCATGTTTCCTAGAAGGAAGCCGAGATTGTCAGCGTCTAGGTTCTTCATGGCCATCGCCATGCGCGAAGCCCTCTTGTCTCGCGCGTTGAAGACGACGAACACGTCTCTACCGTTGATCCTCGTGGCTAGCACGTTGTCCAGGTGGCGAAGCAGCGGATTGACCCTTTCCACCACCATTCCGGTGCGCTTGTTGATCGTCAGTTCTTTCGGTTCAGCCAGGATGCGGTCGGCCATTTCGGCAGGAAGGCCCAAAGCTTCAAGCGACTCCTTGACCTTCTTCATGCCGGGGATAGCTTTCTTCATCAAGGCTTTGTGCTGCGCCTTCATAGCGTCGATTATGGCTTCCATCGCCTCGTCACCGTCTGGCTTCGATGCAAGGATTTCAGACTGCTTTCTGATCTTCGCCCAAAGCTGCTGCGCGTCACGGCTAGCGTTGGCCATTGGGTCAATCGCTTTCCAGAAGTCCTCATTCGGCGCGATGGTTGCCAGGCCGTAGGTAGCATTGCCGACCTTGTTCTTTTCGGCGCGAGTGATGTACAACTCCCGCTGAGAGACGATCGACGCCAGGATGTTGCTTACGGGCTTGTCTGAGCCTATCGCACGCTTCCCGGACGGGCCTTTCACCGACATGCCAAGACCTTTGCCGGTTACGCGGTCGTCAGCGAACTCTTCCCGGTGAAGAGGTGCGTAGTGCTGATACATGGCAGACCACGAATCGACTTCAGACTGTGACTCAAGCCCGGACGACACCAGCAATTCACGCGACTTCTTGAGGATCGCGTCAGACATTGAAGCAAGTTCGCCAATCTCGATCAGCTTATCCTGTGGTACGCCTTTGATCGTCTTGCCGTCAATGGTCACGTCTTGGCCGGCAAGCAACTGTCTTGACTGTGCGTTGGTCAAACCCGATCCGCCGTCAGGAAGTCTAGGATTGATCTTGGCAATCTGCTCGTTTCTCTCTTCGGCGTGCCGTGCCCAAAGGTACGTTTCCAGCGTTTCGGTATCGACGCCAAGGGCCAGCATCCGGCGAATCAGCGGGCGCAGCTCAAAGTCAAGGAAGTTCTTGGTTTCGTTCGCCGCCTTGCCGTGATAGAGCGTTTCGGCTAGTTCCGGGTTGTACTCGTCGGAAATCTCTCCAATCTTCTTGGTGATGTCCTGCACGGTCCTGCGGAGGTCTATTTGCTTGTTCGCCATCTTGTAGATGATGTCGTCTAGCGTGTTGTTGTCCGCGCTTGATGATGCCCACTGATCGGATGCTTCGACGTTGAATCTGATGTCGGGGTTGTCGGGGGAGAATTCGCCGTTGTTGCCGGTGGCGGATTTAGCTTGCGACGGATCAAAAACTGCAACGATGTCGCTGGCCTCTACATAGTCCTTGTGCGCAGAGTCCTCGGCATTCCTGAAAATCACTCCGTCGTGACCGTTTTCCTTTGCCTCGCGGATTACGTCAGAGAACGAGCGCTCACGATACTCTTTGCCTTGGTAGTCAATAACCATCGGGTTTTGGATGGCAGCATACAATGGCATGACATTTGCCCCGGTCATCGCAAACCCCGATCCGCTGTCAGGGAGCGGCCCGCCATAGTCGCGCCATTCGGCATTTTGTTCTTCTGTGACCGGACCATTATTCAACCTGTTCAGGATGAATTCTCGTGTCTCTTTTGAAAGAACGTCGCTTTCTGCTGTCCTCTGGAGCAACTTCACTCGCAGCGATGGCCGGCTTTCTCCCATGAATGCATATCCAGATGCAACCTTTGGACTGCTCGACAGGAAGTATGCCGCCTTTGCGGATGGGGCTCCGGTACTTGCCCCCATCAATAATGGGTCGAACTGCGTCATGTCAGCAGCGGTGCCGTGGTACAACTCAATTGGCCAGCCTTTGCTATCAACTGCCGCCGAATTTTTGAACCAGCGCCAGAATTTCCTCAGCGCCTCGTCAGTGCCTGCAATCGGCTTCCCGTTGCTGTTCGTGCGCGGGCGGGCGGTGCCGTCGACGTTGATGGTGTCGGACTCCTGCGAGAAGCGCGTCTCCCCACCCTTCCCGCTCAACTTCGCATTCTCGCGCATCAGTTCAGCCCCGAGCACCATAGCCTTGTCGAGTGCAGACTGTAGCGCAGGAGACTTCAGGCCGACAAGCCTTGCCACGAAGCGCACGAACGCATCCCATGCAGTCTTGACGGTGTAGCCCTGCGGAGCCATGACGTTCTTCAGTGCGCGCTGAAACTCGGGATTGCTGAAGGCTTCGGCGACGAACTCGTCAAGGTTCGTCATGCCGTACATGCCATCAAGCGCACCGCTGGCCTTGACATGCTCGAACAGGCGTTTCATTTCCAGCGCGGGCCGGCCGCCTGCCATGATCGCTTTGAGCGTTACGCCATGCACGAACTCATGCAGGATATGGCGCTCTGCCTCTCGCGGCGTGAAGAGGGCAATCGTGTCCGTCTTTGGGCTGTATGCAGCGGCGTATTTCGGCCCCTGCTTGCTGCGGTTAAAAGCCCACCCGCCCATCGAGTCAAGCTTGACGGTCGATGACACGCCCATATTTCGGAGCGCGTTGGCGAGGTAGCGATTGAAGCCGTTGCGCGAAGCCTTCCCGAGGAATCCGAGGATTTCGGCGGCAGACTTCCCGTCTCGCGCCATTTCATAGACGGCTGAGTCTGCGGGGGAGATTTTCAGGTTTGATGCTTGGTTGAACAGCATGACATTGCCGTCGCCAGACTCCTTCGCTTGCACTGTATCGAACAGCGCATCGAACGACTCATTGATCATCGCGCGCTCATCGCCTTCCGGGTACGGCTTCATGTCCAGCGCTGCGTAGTAGCGATTCTCTACGCCATAAACGAGGTAATCGCTGCGCCCTTCACCTGCAATGATCTTGTCGAAGATGTATGACTCGAACGCCCTGGCGCCCATTTCTTCTGGAGAGGACCAGTAATCTCCGACGTGCTGCTCGTCTATCTTTCGCGACTCAAGGTAATATTCTGATCGCCCCTTTCGGTCGGTCGTGATATCCTCCTGTGCCTCGACACGATCCTTGTTTTCGGCAATTGCTTTGACGCTCCAAGCAAGCCGCCTGCCGGTGCTGGAAGGATCAACCTTCAAGAAGCTTCGACCTACGACGCTCTTGTATAGCGCGTTCATGTCTCGAATGTTCGTTCCGATCATGAACCCCATCGCGCCGCGAATCTTGCTTGGATTTTCGACGTAGACCTGTTCGCCCTCTTGGCCATCCTTCAACTTGGCGACAAAGGCGTCCCACTCGGCAAGCTGCGCTGGCGTGGCCACCTTTCCGTTCTTGCGATACTCAGTGCTAGTCAGATAGCGGCGAAGGTCGGACAGGTGATAGTCGATGTTTTTGATTGCTGCGGCTGTCCGATCCTTCGCGTTCTGGCGCACAAGCGCCGCATCGGTCGTGGTCGAGCGATTCGAGTAGTTGATCGTATCAACCACTTTCTTGATGGCATCAACAAGTTCTGGCCTTGCCTCTCCTTTGTGTCCATGTCCATCAGCAACGACGCTGAACGAATCTTTGAATGATGACCCGCTTCTGGCAAAGTAGTGATCAACGGCGTGCCACCATTCATGAGCAAGCGAGCCAGCTCCTTTTATCTTTGTCAAATTGATGACCGCCGCGCCAGGCTCGTAGTGTGCGCGAGCAGACTGCTTCCCGCCTTTCCCTCTGGCGCCGAAAGCAATTGCCAGCTCGCCATTCAACGACAGCGCACGAGGCGGAACGCCTATCGCTTTGGCGAGGTCCATCAGGCTTTCATAGGCATGATTTAGCGCCGCCTGACCATCTCCGCCCATGTTCCAGTTTCCAAACTCGCCGCCGCGAAAGCCAAACGTTTCCTGAAACTGCTTGGTAGTGACGTTCCCTGTCAGAACCGTGTCGCCGATGCGCTCGATCTTGTCGAGCCAAGGCCGCTCAGGGTACGGGAATTTGTGCTCGATAATCTCTTGAGGGTTGCCGGCCATGAACGCCTTTGCTGCGCCGTCTGACTCAAAACCTCCGCGAACCATCGCCCGCTTCTTCTCGGTGACGTTTCGGAAGATACCGAACAGTTCTTTGCCGTTCTCCTTATAGCCTCGGATGCTGTGCCTGCGAGACATGACGACAAGCGGGATTGCGTCAAGCGCCTCTTGCTCCGTGTCAAATGTCGTTCTCGATGCCCGAACAAGGACGCCTTTGTACTTCTTGCTCTCTTCGTTGATTTCCCACTTCCCGACCTCGTGGGCATTGAGTCCAGACCGGCGAAGCGCCACCTGCGAAACGCTGAACGGCCTTGCCCAAACGGGCCGCTCGTCTTTTTCGCGCTCGATTTTGCCGCGATAACCGATTGGCTTGGCCGTGTCTTTCCGGGCGCCGCCGATCTTCTCGCCGAAGTCTGCGATGTTGGCCGGCTCAATGGCGTCCGCTTGCTGGACGATGGCCGCAGGCGTCACCGCTTCCGGCTTCGCGGTTGGCTCGGGAGCGGCGGATTGCGCCGGATTCTCTGCCTGCACCACTGAGAGCATTGCCTTGCTCAGTCCGTTCCTGATTACATTGCCTTTGCCTCCTGGTCCGCGAAACTTCAAATCATAGAGAAGTATTTCCTCAAACATGCTTTCGTTCGTAGAACCCGGCCAACTTCCAGAAGCGACCGCTTCTTTTGCTTGCTCCATGATTCTATTGAGGTTTTCAAACACTTTGGCAGCGCCGGTGTCTGTAGAAACTGCGTCATCAAGCTTTTGTAGTTCGGTAAGCTCTTTCGTCAGCGCATCAATAGCGTTTCTACGGCGCCCCTCGTTGATTGCGCCGATGGACATTGACTCATGCCTGGCCGGCCCGTCGCCACGAAACTCTACCTGCGTCTTGTTGCGCTTGTAGACCTTCGCCTCCCACTCGGCGCGCTCTTTTGTTGCGCGCTCGATCTGTTCGCTGATTGCTGAGCGAACCTTCTCTGCGTTTGCTTTGGTGATCGCGTTACGTGCGTCTTCTTCTGCTTGGTACTGCTTCTTGTTTTCCGCCTGCTGCTCTGGCGTTCCGAAAAGTTCAACAAACCATTCGTCACCTGTCTTTTCTTGCGCCGGGCTCTCTGCCTTGGACGGCTGCGATGGCTTCTGCTCATTCTGCGCAGGCTGATCAAACAGCCCGCCCATAGGCTTCGCCGCAGCCTTGGAATCCTCGCCAAACTGGAAATTATCAGGATTGGCCGCACGCGCCTTGACCTTGCTCTCTAGCGATTGCTTTTCTGCCGCTTTCTTGTCTTTCGCTTCCTGCTCGGCAGCATCCTGCTTCGCCTTATCTGCGGCTACCCTTGCGGCTTCTTGCCGGTCGATGTCGGAGAGTGTTTGTCCTTCGAGGCTGAAGCCATCGCTTGGTGCCGCCTGATTGCTTGCGCTAGGCGGGTTTCCGCTACCAAGTCCTGAATCATCTCGTTCTCCGCTGTCGTCAAGCCAGGGTGTGTCGATGTCTTGCGATTCTTCATGATCTTTCTCCATTTGCTTTGCGAAGCGTGCATCTTCTGTCAAGCCACGGATGAGCTTGCGCCCCTCTCGCCAGAATTCGCGAGACTTCAAACCTCGGCGGCTCATGTCTGCCAGCGTGGCGTCAATCTCTTCCTCAGACACCAAGCCCCTTGATTCTTCTATCGCCGTGTCGAAAGATCGGCTTAGGCGCTCGTCAAGAAGTTCCGTAGCTTTTTTAGTGCGCGCTTCCAGCATAGCAAGAACTTTCGTTTCAAGTTCGGAAAACTTCACCCCGACATGCTTGATTCCTCGCCGCTTGGCCGCTGCTCTGATCGTGTCGCGATACTTCCTATCTTCGTCGGCCTCTTTGTCGCGCTGCGCACGCTCCATGCTGACCGCTACGTCACCGGCTGCGGCGTTGCGGATCAGTTCGGAAAGGTGCTCTCCGTCGCGCACGTCGAAACCCTCCTGCTCGCGCAGAAGCATTGCCACGTCGCCCAGGTCTTGCGTGCCGCGATTGGTGAACAGGCCACGCAACTTCGTCAGCTTCGGCGCCGTGTCGCCTGCAATGTCCGTCGCCATGCTCGCAGCAATGCCGTCTCCTCCGGTGGCTCGCATGATGGCACCCACGATGTCGTCACGTCGCTGAATTGGAGTTTGGCGGGATTGTACGGTACTGGTTCCTGCTGGTTTGACTGGCGCCTTGCTTTCGTTGGCGGGCTCAGTTGTCAAGGAATCCTTTACAACTGGCTGCGCATCATCGGCTACGGGGTGGACGTTACGTCCACTTGCGGGCATCGGCAGCGCGGTAGATTGCTGAGGGAGAATGCCGCCAGTCGTCGGTTGTGCGGGCGTCGTCATGCCAGCCGCTATCGTTTTTGCCCCTTCTGCCGTCCGAGAGCTTGGGAATTCGTGAGCAAGGCTGATCAGTTGGCGAATCGGAGCGCCAAGGCGAATGATGTTGATTGGTTCGCCGCGCTGCCGCTTTGCTAGCCATTGATGATGGCCGTCAAGAACATAGCTATCAGAAGACACGAGAATTGACCGATCACCGCCGTCAAATCCCATCGCCTTCTTGACCTTGGCCGGCGAAAACTCAAGCTGCGTTGGATGCAATGAGGCAGAATCGACCGTTTCTTTTTGGTGCTGCACGCCTCGTACGTTCATGAAGTTAGTCATGGCGCCGCGATGATCGGCTTTGATCTGTGGCATTTCCGCTCTCGGGATGCCAAGCGACCCAGAGTCTGGCGAGAAGTCGGTCCATTCCCGACTCAGCTTTTCGTCTGCCAAATCTGGCGCAACATCGGCATGTCGGGGAACTTTGGCGTATTCGCGCAACGCAGATTCTTCGTCAGACGTAAGATTGGCCGTCACCATGCCATTCTTGTTCAGCAGCTTGCCGGCCTTGATGCGTGCGCCAGACTGCACGCGACGAATCAGCACTTGCATACGGCGACCACTCGGCGCCACGGCAGATTTCTGCTTCTCTGGCAACTCCAACTCGTTCGGCAACGAAGGGATATCGGGTTCAGGCTGCGACAGGCCAGCTACTGCTGACACGCGCCGACCAATCTGCTCGACTTCGCCCTGAGTCGCCTTGCTCTGCCGAATCCCCGCCCTGGCTAACCCAGCCTCGAATGCTGCGACCGGGTTCGACATCGCCGGCAGGTCGATAGAATCCATCACCGCCAGTCGGTTCGCTTCGGCCTGCTGCTGGCGCTGCGCTTCGACGCGGCCATTGACGGCTTCCAGCTTTGCGCTACGGGTAATCGCTTGCTGGCCGGCTATCTCGTGGCGTTGCGCGTCGAGACTCTTGGCCTCGTCCATAGCGAACTGCGCAAATTCGTTATCCACGACTGGCGCAGCGGGCACAGGCTGAACGATCTGGTCTTGGCCTAGCCCATTGCCTGCGGGCTGTCCCGAAGCCACTGCATTCGATACTGGATTTTTCCAGACGGCGCCGGATTGTTGGCTAGATACGCTATCCGCCGATACCGCTCCAATGCCTTCGCCGCTTTCTTGAGCGCTGACAATCGGGCCTTGCGGAACTTCCGTTGCTCCTTGCGTGTTTGCTTCTTGGCTTTGCTCATTCTTCTGTCCTTGTTTGGTTGCTTTGGCTTGCTCGGCGGCAAGGGTTTGTTCTTCCTGCATCACTCGGTCGAATTCGGCTTTGAACGTCGCGCCGGATTTGTCGGCAGTATCCGCTGCTTTCCCGATAGGACCAGACACCGCACGCGCAGTGCCCGCCATGCCGCCACCGAGCACGCCGCCGCCGATAGCGCCCATTGCGCCACCGTGCAGGGTGTCGAGCACGTTGGCTTTGGTCGTCGGGTCTTGATATCCTGCAAGCTGCTCAATCGGGTTCTGTACAAGCTCCTCGGCGCCTTCGACCGCTGCGCCGTGAGCAATACCTTTCCCGACTGCTGCGGGGATAGACTTGCCGGCAAATTTACTCGCCAGAGCCTCAATTCCGCCCTTCTTCATCGCAGCAAGCGCCCATTCTTGCGGGCCAAACTTGCTTTCGATCAGGCCGACCGTTCCCGCACCAAGCAGAGCAATGGCTTTGCTCTTGGCGTCGGATTCGTTGTTTGGATCGGATGCGATTTGTTGTTCGCGGATTCCGCCGAACGAAGGGGCGGCAGCGGCAACGATAGGGCCAGCGTTGGCAATCAACTGCCCGACACCCGCAACGATAGGCGCAGCCGGACCGGTGAAAGGTGCGGCAGCGGTAATGCCCATGCCCGCAGCGCGAGCGCCAAGCATCGGCCCCATTGAGCCTAGCGCGTTTCCAGTCGCCTCTTTCACCGTTTGCCAAGGGCTGTCAGCAATATCTGAAATGCTGTGGATCGTCGTCGGGTTCGCGTCTATCACGCTTTGCCCGTAGCTTGACAGTCCGTTACCCTGCGAGACTCCGGGAATAAAGTCTGCTGCGGCCTGGCCTAGACCTTTGATGCCTGCGCCAATGGCTTGCTTGGCTGCGGGGATAAAGCCGCCTTGTGGTTTTTGCGGAATCAAGTCACCAAACGCGCCTGCATTTTGTTGTGACTCTGGAATCAAATCATCAAAAGCGCCCATTGTGTTCCTTATAGCCCGTAGTCTTTAGGATTCTTGCCCATGCTTTTGATTCTCGCAATTACCGCTTCCTTGCTTGCGCCGGCCTTGATAGCTGCATCAACTTCTGACTTTGTAAATCCTTGGTAAGCGGATTGTCCGCCATTAAGTTGAATGGTTTGGCGCGTACTCGGATCATACAGCACATTCGGATTCTTTGACTTCATCATGCCGTCCGGGCTGATTGTTTCGCCCATATCTACGGCAATTGGCCGGTTATCCTGCTTATCCTTTCCGGTCCGAACGCGAATTTGCTCTGCAATCATCGACCGCTTATCCGGGTTCTGCTCGGAGTTGTGTGCCGCGTACAAAGCATTAAGTTCGTTAGCTTGTTGTAGTGCCATTCCGCCCTGTGCGATAGCCTGTCCCTTCAGTTGCTTGTCTGCTTCTGGAAGATTGGCTGCGTTGCTCTGTTGGATGCCTAGCCGCTTCATCGACTCCGTATCAAGCGCGCCGATTTGAGCCAATGCCTGAAGCTTTGCCATACCCTGCTGCTGATAACCGGGATTGACTGAATTCATGTCGGCCCATGCGTTATCTGCCCGCTGCCGCATTAGCTGGTCACGAAGCTCGTTGGTGTGCGTCATGTCGTTGCCGTGGCGGTCACGTGGCGCGTTGTCCGGTGCTTGTGCGATGGCTTGTGGTGCGACAAGGATCGTTCGGCCTGTCTTTGGATCGGTGATAGCGCCTGATCCTGGTGCAAACTGCTGCTGCGTCGGGTCAAAGCCTTTCTGCGTGAAGTGCAGATTGCCGCTGGCAGGATCGACGCGAGCATCGCCAGCGTTGCCGGTGTTCTGTGCGATGCGCGGGTCTGGCGTGGTGTTAGCGGTTTGAATTGCGGACGGTCTTCCCTCGTTGCTGTACGTGGCAATCTGCTGCGTAGGTGCCATTCCTGATGGTTTTTGCTGTGCTGAAGCGATAGTCTCTCTTGCTGGCGCATTGTCACCAGTGACGAATGTTTTTAGCGCGTTTGCCGGATAGTCAAGAAGTGAAGCAGCACTTCCAACAACGTCGTTTGCAAGACCAATGCCGCCTGTAATCATTCCCCTTGCGGTTTGGCCTGTTGCGGCGCCGTATCGGCCCTGATCTACTGCTTGCCGCGTGGCTGCGCCAGAATCACGAAGCGCCTGCGCCGTGTTGGGAAACGCAGCGCTCAAACCGTAAGGTACGGGAGCATATACTTCCTGCGCTGTAGGAGGTTTCTTGCCGTCGTATGGATAGGAGCCTTCCGCATACTTCCCGCCCTGCGACATTCCCATTGCAGGCTTTCTGCCGTCGTTGCTGGCCTCGATAACTCCGCCGATAGCCGCGATTGCCTGCGGGTTTTGCGCGGTCTTTGCTGGTAATATTACCGCCTGTTCGCCACGGCTTACATTGATCTTGCTGTTAGCCACCTTGACCGGAATGTCGTCAGTCCTTGGCCCGCCTTCACCTTCAAACTGGTATCTGACCATGCCGCCGTCAGCAAGTCCGGGCGTAGCGGTCTGTCGTCTCTGCCTTGAACTGGTCATTTCAATAGCGTTAGAGACTTGCGGGACTTGCTGATTAGAAGCAAGAGCTGCAGCGGAAGCATTCGATCCTGCAATCCGCTGCGCTGCCGTTGGGCCAGACAAACCGGATGCATGAGGGTCTTGAGCGGACCCAGCACGATAGGCCGCAGTCGGATCAATCCCTGCGGCCCTTGACTTCTCTGCCATCGTCATGGACTCGCCAGATGTGTTAAGCACATTCCCTGCATGAGGATTAGAAAACACATTGCCAGGCGTAGCGGCTGCAATTGGTGCTTGCTGCACTGCACTTGTCATTGCCCCGCCAGATAGCGCACCAGAAGCGGCCAGACCTTGCGCCTCAGTCGGGACCATGTTCGGCGGGGTGATTCCGGTACTCACGGCCATAGGCTGCACGCCGGCCTGGAAAGCCTCGACTTGACCAGGCATCCCGCCATTCGCGTAGCTGGCAATCTCCTGCAACTGCCGGCCACGATCCTTGATGCGGTTCGCAGTATCGCCAAGGCTATCGGCAGTTGGCGGCTTCTCCTTTGGCGGCTCTCTATTCCCTGCAATGGCTTGCCATGCTGCAGAAAGAGACTTCTTCCATTCCGGGATTACTTCTTCCTTCTTCGGGCGCTCTTGCGGCATTCCACCGTCTGCCATGCACTTCATCTTCTTTTTCATCGTATTCCCTTATGCCGAAACGCTGTAAGTTGCGCTCGAACCAGCGCGGAGGTTGTTCAACATGCCGATTAGCTTCTGAGCTGTAAGATTCGCATCCTGAATGAAAGCTTTAAGCTGGAATTCGGTCTCTGCAAGGTCCCTGCTCTGGTTTGTTTTTGCGGCATCCAGCGCCAAAGCCTTGTCGGCCTGAGACTCTTTCAGTTTGCGTTCGGCCTCTCCTACTCGCGCCGCATAAGCTTGGTATGCTGCCTGAAGCTTATTGACCTCTCCCGCATGCGCCGCAACACCGCTTTGAATCCCCGAAGACCATCCATTAGCCACCACACCAGCGATGTATTGCTGTGCTGCACTAATCGCTGCGGCACGGCTGGAAATAGCCATGCGTACAGCCTCAAGCGCGGTCTGGTGCGAAAGTTCAAAGTCCTTGATAGCCGTGGCTCGACTGGTTGCCGCAATCTGCCTAAGAGACTCCTGAGAGATTCTGCGCGCTTGAGCGTTCGTTGCTCCCGAAGGAAATCTCTGCCTACGTGCAGATGCGCCAGCGTTCAAGTCAGCAATAGCCCTTGCGGACTCTGCAAGAACATCATCACGAGACGACTCAACAATCGCCGTTTTGATCGCTGAAGGGACAATACCGCTCGTCGTGTTGGTGATTGCCGACAGCATGTAAGCTTCTGCTGCGGTGTATGTCGCGTTGTTATCCGGGAAATACGTAGAAATGAAAGACCCGAACTTGCTTACCGCTTCTGCAATGATCGTTGCCGATTGACTTGCAACTGTTCCTGTTACCGTCGCGACCGTCGTATCCGCGATGGTCATTGATGGCTCTGTCGGAGCAGTGGCAGATATTGTGCCAGCCGTCACGTTTGCCGCATGATGTCCAACAAGGAACCCTGTCGTTGCGTTCGTCAGCGCGTCCATTTTCGCGTCGTAGGTCGCATTCGTGGAAACAGCAAGATCGTAGGTCGCATTGATTACCTTGCCGGCCATGTCCATCGTATAGGCAGCGCCTTCGAGGAACGTTCCCGGCGTGACTGTTGCAGTCGGTAGTGTGCCGAAAATACTAGGGATTAGAGGCATTGCTTATACCCTGTGAAGCGAAACAGTTTGAATGGAAGCGTAAGACCCGCCAAATACGTCGGTCCAGTTTGATTGCGTCCCGTTTTTGACGGCAACGCGGAACCCGGTCGTAAATAGTGCAGTCGTGATGCTGTTGTATGTCGCCGTGCGATCTACCGGGTATCTTGCATATGGATCGACGCCGTATTTAGACGAATAGACGTAGGCATAGAGCATTTCCAGAAGATTAACCGGAACGAAGTTGACATTCGGCCCGCTGTCGTTGTCAGAGACAATCGCCGAGAGGTCGCCGTAGGGGCGCAACCTGAGAAAGAAATTGAAGCCGTGGAACGCCGCCGACCCCCCGCCTACCTCTGCCTGTGTTACGTAGTGCGCCCCCTTGAAAGATCCCTGCTCTTGATACAGCGGCGCGAATACTGCCCGGATTTTTGGCGACTGCACATAATTGACGCCGAATACCAGCACCGACTCTGGCAGAAGCTCGGAATAGCCAATCGTCTCTTCATGTATCTGGTGCGTCACCGTTCCCGATGGAGATTCAACTTTCCATGACACGGTGAGCGTTCCTGTGCCGCTTGCCCCGTAGGCTTGTGTTCCGACGAAAGAGGAAATGATGGACACATAGACTCCGTTCGTCTCGTCGTACAGTATGTAGTCGGTCGTGTTCCAGTTCAGCGCCTGGTCATCCACCGTCGGTCGCGCGGTAATCGTGGAGTTGTACAGCGCAGTGCTGTTATGCGCGTTGACGTTGTCGTAGAACTTCCCGCCGACGAATTCAGCAGCTTTCGCCAGAATCATCGGCTGCCGCTTCCCTATTACGTTTGCGTGATTCGGTTCTGCCGCGTACATGCTCACATCAAAACGTGAGCTTGGCTCATCAACCGACGATCCCGGAACCGTCCATGCATACGGGGTGTCGTTAATCACGCTGTTGTATCTCCCCGTGATCGGAGAAGGCACGACTTGATTACCGGAGGTTTTGTTTCTTGAGAACGTCACATTCACAAGCTCGATCGCCCCGAGCTTTACGCTTGCCGACCCTGATTGTGTCGCCGTGATGTACGTCGCAGGAGTCGGAAGCGCACCTGCGCTGTGGTCATAGTCGCCCTGCCCGTTGGCGTCCCTTGGCGTAGTGTTGGCGTCGGTTGTTCCCCAGACGCCATATCCACCACTACTTGAATAGTAGCTGCCTCCAATCCCGGGCGACGTTCCTGCGCCTGTCGCTGTAAAAAGCGGCGCGGAGAATGCCGGGTACGTGTAGTTTTCCGACTGGCTCGTTTTTACCAGCGAGCTTGAGGCAGAGTAGGTCAGCGTCCTGCCGGCGACTACGGGCGAAGCCGATTGCGATCCAGACCAGCTATTCGACGTCCCCGAGGTCTCTTTCGCTCCTGGTGGAGCGTACGAAAATGTCTCTCTCGCCGGGAATTTCAGGTATTGCGTCATCGTGTAAAGACCTTCGGGAGAGAAAGACGCGCCTGCTAGCTCGCCAATCCCCACCGCACAAAGCTCAACACTCGGCAGCGTCGCCGCAACGCTGCTTGACGGACTACTTGACCCAGAAGCGACCGGCGTACAAACCGCCTGATCGACCGTCGAAGACCCCGCCACCGAAGTCAGATACGGAGACGCCAACAACATCGTCACCTCAGCGAACGACAGCCCCCAGCCACCGGCCAGCGAATCCCAGCTCGTGCCGGTAAAGTAGAAC
>Ga0209792_1000579_pt1 | contig 24285 bp, 15 predicted proteins | sample EBPBio142005_DNA_FD_185860 | JGI IMG/M metagenome (GOLD analysis project Ga0209792, IMG submission 185860) | Wastewater treatment Type I Accumulibacter community from EBPR Bioreactor in Madison, WI, USA - Reactor 1_6/14/2005_ DNA (SPAdes)... | ecosystem: Engineered > Bioreactor > EBPR >... | reverse complement strand
ATGAGGAATCGAGCGACCATCATCTTTATCAAACATTTCTTTTAATCTTTGATGCAAAACATTGCGCAGCTCAATTGAATCTAAATTCCTGATTTCTTTAATAAGTTCATAAATGTAGTATCGAATTGAACTTTGAGTTATCGACTTACTGTTAAACACTCGATAATTCGTATAAATATCAACGAATTTGTTTATTAAATTGATTTTCAAAAATAGTGTTCCCTCATCATCTATTTTTGAAATTGAAGAAAGAATTAAGGGGTAATAAAGTGAATCTGCAATCGGATAAAAATTATTAACATATATTGCTTCAAAACCTTCAATTGGCCTCTGTTTGTATTCAAATAATTTTATATAGAGTTCAGAGTAAAAATTAAAATCGGAGACAATAAAAAAATAAAAATCGTTAGATTCTTTTAAATAAACCTTCTTGGTATTATTCTTCACCCAGGAGTTAAACTGTGTAGCAATAAGTTCAAAATCCTCATTTTCCGCACCACTTTTTGTCGATCTAGTAGAAGTAGCATATTTTGCGCGAAGCCAAGCCCTAAAAAAATCTAAATCTGCATCTAATTTTGTAAATCTATTGATTTCCAAAATTCGATTTTTCCAAAACTCGTTTGCTTCTTCAGATTTTTCATCGTCTTTTATATTTGAAAGTAAATATCCTTTTAGTATCTCAGTAGGACTTAAGGTCATTCCCCGATCATTCATGGTTTCGAATATAGTATACGCATTTTCCATACTGTAAGCCTTTACTTCTACTAAAATAACACGTTCTAATAACCATTCTACAAAAAGTGGCAAAATCTCATCGGTTTTTAGTTCTTCCGGAAATAATGTGGAAATATCCTCGTATCTGCTTAAAATATTGATGACTGATTCATCAAATTTAGATTCTTTTTCTACACTTTCATTTTCATCATCATTTATATCTTCATAAACCTGTTCAGGGTCTTTTATTAAATGTTCCATTACTTTTTTCCGAGAATCAACATTAATTATCAATGTTCTTTTTCCTGTTTTCTGTACATATAAAAAACTCAAGATGTCCCTTAAAGCAACATCAGTATCAATTTTTTTCTGTAAATGATAAAGAAATACTAATAAAAGTGTTAAAGAAGTTAATCTCTGTTGGCCATCAACAACAGATAATTCATTTTTGTCTTGGCAAAGCACAACCGGCCCCATATAATAGCAATCATAGGAAATGCTGTCTTCGACAGTATCTGCAGGATTATAGTTATTAAGAAAACTTATTGAGAGATCACTTATTAATGCCTCAATATGTTTCCTTTGCCATCTGTATTCCCGTTGAAAAGAATCCACACGATAACGCTCACCAGAAAGAATTTCCGAGAGTTTTTTATCTTTTGCATCAATTTTATTGGCTATATGTCCCATAATTAGTTTAATTCTTTGATTAAGATTTTTTGAATTTGATAAGCGTATTTATATGCATTGCTATTCGAATTTGTAGGTTCTAGTTCACCATGAAATAATTTACACCGCAAATCATAAATCAACTGAATTATTGCTTTAGTTACCTTTTCTTTGTCATCTGTAAAAAAAAGATTTTTCTCAATATCTATTGTTATAGAGTTATTCGGCTGTTTAAATTTATTAGAGGGTGTGCGTTTTGGTGGAATTATGATAATTATTGGCTTGTCAGGATTTATTTCATTAAAACACATTCTTAAATTTGATTGAATATCATTATTTCCAATTGCAATATATGATTGTTCATTGTTTAAATCTGTTAAAGACCATTTATGTAACTCAATTAAATGTAATGTTCTAGTTGCATTTTTATTTAAAACTTCACAAAAAAAACGTTTTTGAGTTCTTTGTAACTGATCTTTAAACTCACATTTATAAGTATAATTACCCCGAGTGAAAGAATGCTGTTTAACTGCATTTCTATTTAAGCTTAAATTTGCAAAAGAGACCCTTTTTTCAAAATTTGGAATTGGATGATCTTCTAATTCGTAATGTAACTTGCTCAGTAACCCCCGAAATTCTTTTGCCTCTTCTGAATCACTTTCTAATAAAGAGATTATTTTGTCTCTATAACGGTTCGAATTATCTTTGATATAATCTATTATTGAGCGATCAGTCGTTCGATTAACGGATTCATCATAAAAATTCAACATATACCATGCGTTAAATGGAATCCAAGCTTTGATAAACATTGTGTAGTAATCCATTTCGGATCTGTTTATCCAATTGTCGATAATCGTAGGCATACTAGTTTTTTAAATATTGATTTATAAACTCCATCGCTTTATCCTCGTCTTGCTCAATCGCGATTTCTACTGCCTGTTTTGCAACCTGCAATAAGCGTTCGCTTTCGTTCTTTACTCTGAAACTTTCCTGAACTAGTTTACTTATCTCTCTTTGCGTAATAGGGTCAATTATAGGAATTTGAATATTTAGAAATTCATTTTTATTAATTGCGGTAAGGATTGTACCAGAGCAATTTTGTTTCAGAATATTCTGCATTAATTCTGATTTGAAAAGCAATAAAAGTGTTTCTGAATTTATTTCTTTTGAATTTATTACATAAAATCCTGTTGAACATAATGCATTATCGTACTCGGCAGGAACTAATGCGCAACTTTGCAAGGATCCCTCAATCGAGGAGATTATAACATCACCTTCCTTAATCAATCTTCTTGCACGAGAGGGAAGAGCACTTCCCATATCAACCGTCGCTCCCGTAATTTCGCCCTGCAATCCAATATTAGATAACTCTACATATTTATATTCAATATCTACTTTTGGGCTAAAATTAGAATCCTTCACATTGCAAATGCTGTGTAGGTTTGAGGAACCTTCTATATTATTCTTAATTAGGTTTAGATAATCATCATATTTAGGTTGATAATATTCTGCATCTAATCGATTTGATTTTACAAAACTTTCTTTAAGATACTTTACATTATATATTTTTTTTGAGACTTTAAAATCATTAAGACCTAATTTATTAAACAATAATTTATTTGCTCCTTCATACTTTTGTTTTGATAATTCATGTTTTTCAAAAGAAAGATTAAAATTACTTTCAATTTTATCTTGTAAGGATTCTCTAAAAGCTGGGATCCTGATTTCTCGAAATTTTGCAGGACTAAAATTTGACTGGTTACCTTGCATAGAATACTTTTCAATCTCAAGTCGACCATATTTGCTATTTAAATAAGCAACTAACGTAAACGGATTAATTATGTTAGTAATTGGGCGGATTCTAAAAAGGTATGAAGCAAAAGCATAGTCATAATTTTTCATTACAATTGCTGACTTACCAACATATTTCGGATTTCCATTAGTACGACAAATCAAAACATCATGAGTTCTTAATTTTAGTATATCATAAGTTGCAGCGTCAATCTTATTTGTATTTTTACTTGGCTGACCGATAAAACAACCATCAAATTCGTTTAATCTTAAAACAGGAAAACCCTCACCTTCTTCATTCAATTCTTCAGATGTTCCGTATTGTACAAAATCAATTATTTGAGCTCCAGTAAAACTTTTTTTAAGTGTGAATGATTTTGCGGTAAAATACTCTGATTCTAATCTCAAAATTGAAGAATCAAGAATAGTTTTAACTTTAATCTCTTTGATTTCGAGCCCTTCCAACAAATTGTGGTATTTCTCCTGGTTGAAAGGGCCTAGTTCTTTCCCGCGAAAGACAGTTTTTCTTTTTTAGCAAATTCTATAAACGCTTCTGCAATACCATCCTTAGTCAATCCTTGATGGTTAAATAGATCATGTTTTACAATAAGGTGACCATGTGTATCTAAAAGATATTCTTCTAAATCTATTGGTATTTCATCATAGATGTCGACTGCTACCTCCTCCAATTCCTCATTTTTGGTTTTCTTCGCTGATTTTGGATAATCCTTTTTCTTCACATAGATTTTTTCACCTGAATTATCCTTACTTGGTTCCTGCATTGTCGCAAAGAAAATTGGGTAATCTTCTACTTTAGGGCAAAGTTTGTCATCCCATTTTTGAACCAATAAAACTGAGGTTTTTGTCCCTGTATGCGGTTTAAATACATTGCCGTGCAAACCAACCACACCTAAAATACGACAGTGTTCTGCTATATATTCTCGAATTTGTTTATCAGAACTATTATTAAAACGACCTTGGGGTAATACTATTGCCATACGTCCTCCTGGTTTTAGGAAATCTAAATTCCGCTCGATAAAGAGAATATCTCTGCCTACTTTACTCTGGTATTTCCCATCCGATTTTTTGCCTAAGTCATATTTAGCCAAAATTCTACTTTCTTTAATATCTCCTGCAAATGGTGGATTTGCCATTAAAATATCAAAAGTAAAATCACGGTTGCTGTTTTTATTTGTTCTTAATTTTTTAAGTTTTTTCCAACCTTCGAAATAAGTATCCTGCCAATCTTCATCTTCTGTCTTCTCGTCCCAACGCTCCCAATCTAAAGTATTTAAATGCAATACATTGGTTTGCCCGTCTCCTGCAATCAAATTAAGAGTTCTTGCTACACGTACTGCTCTTTCATCAAAATCTATTGCGAACACTTTATCATTTACATAATCTGTGCATTCCTGTGGTTTTTCTTCCAGAGTAAACAAGTGGCTTTTATCATGACCTTTGCTTTTTAAAATATTCTCCCAAACATAAAAAATGGTATGAACTGGGAATCCACAACTTCCAGAAGCCGTGTCGATAATTGTTTCTTCCTTATTTGGATTCAACATCTTAACACACATGTCAATTACATATCGTGGCGTGAAATATTGCCCTTTTTCGCCTTTACTACTTTTGTTGATTAAATATTCAAAGGCTTCATCTACTACATCTAGATTGGAATTAAACAATTTCACATCTTGCAAAGAAGCTACACAGACCGACAAGTGAGAAGGAGTCAGCATAATTTTAGAATCTTCTGTGAAAACTCCTTCCCATTTCTTTTTAGCGCTATCAAAAAGTCTCTGAATTTTTTCTTTTAACTCGGATTCAGTATCACCATAATTTCTAAATTCCAAATTTCTGTCAGTATTCCTTCCACTTTGCATTTCATCAAACAATTTGGTGAAAATAAGTTTAAAAAGTTCTTCAAAAACATCTACACCAGCATTTGCCAAAACTTCATCTTCCATTTCCAGAATAAGGTCCTTCAGGGATTTCCGTTCTGATACGAGTTTGTCTTTTTTAATAAGATCTGCAATTTTCCATCTTTCTTTTAATATATCTGAAAGTTTTTCCAATGCGGTTGGTAACTGAGATAAATCTTCAAAATAATTAGGATCTTTTCTGTGATAGTAAGAAATAGATTCACCGTTACTCCAAACTCCAATAGGAGCTCCAGTTGCATTACAATAAGATTTCAGCTGTTCTTTACCATCTTTTAATTTTGGCTTTTTAAGCTCAATCATAATGTATGGTGAAGTGGTTTTATCTTTATCAAAAATCACAATGTCAGCACGCTTTTTTTCACGACCGAAAGAGACTGCATATTCCAGTTCCATACGGTCAACAGGATAAGACAAATCCTCTGTCAGCGTCATCAAGTAAAGTTGCCTAATCGCTTCTTCGGGCGTAAGTTTTATTTCTTTCTTACGAATAATACAATTAATATAAGGCACTTCCTTATCTTTAACCGTTTTGTTGAAAATTGAGTTTTCAAATCTTTTGATTTTTTCTTCGGAAAATTGATTTAATTTATAGTTTGAATCTTTGAGGAATTCGGAAAGTGTCATTAATAGAGCTTTTGGGGTATTGTTACAAAAATAGTCTAATTTTATGTCTCTTTACAAATTTGAAAGCTTATGGAAATAATTAATTTTAATAGCGAGGATTTGTAAACCTTCGCAACCTATAATATTCAGCATCCTTTTCAGCCCATCTAATCTCATTTTTAATATGCTCTTTGATAGGAATTAATTCCAATTTAGATGGTATTCTATCTACCAAAGCTTCAATACGTTGCCAGTCCGCTTTTTCAACTTCTCCAATATTCACGTCTCCATGGTAGGTACCACCATTTCCGCGCCACCAAATACTACTAAAATCCTTAACATCTGTATTGACATCCAAAAATTTATGTAAAAATTCCTCAAAATTATTATTGAAATGGTGTCGCACTATGCTTATAACAGCATTAACTTTATGTAAATCATTATTGTTTTTTTCGAGGTAAAACAAGAGAAATTGCTTTGCTATGTTCCTACCATCTTCGGACAATACATTAAAAAACATATCTGTATTATCCCGACCAATTCCTAGAATAATAGTGTTTTCAATAAGATTATCAAAAATTTTTTCCATTTCATCACCGCTGAACATCGACCAAACAAACCCTAGTTTATCATCGTATGAAGCTCTTCTGTTGCCGTTTTTGTAATAATATAACTCCAAATACTGATAGATAAATGAAGAATCTTTCTTAAGTATCAGCTGCAAACCACGCCTTTGATAATCGAACATCTGAGACGAGACAAGTTGCTGCAAATAAAGTTTTTCAACAATTTGCATATTGCCAAAGAATTTTTCAATTTTTTTTGTAAAAAAACGGTCATCTAAATAAATAAGTTCACCCAATTCTCTCTTCTTTACAATAATTTGCGCAATTTCAACATAAAGATTTTCATCAAATTTTTCAAACTTTTCCAACACATGTAATCCAAAGAAGTTTCCGGATTTGAGATTTTTTGCAAGCGTTCGTAGTTCTTTCAAATGTTTTTCCTCTACCCATTCTTCAGGCAGCGCCTCAAGAAAAGCGATTTTTAAATGCGAAGCATTTGTATTTTGCCAACTTTGTAACCAAAGCCAAAACCTTTCAGAATAAGTCTTTTCTGAGCTGACAATACTTACAAATCCTCTGTATGGAATTGGAATTGACTCGGAAGGATAATTTTCAAAATAATGCTGAAGGAGCGCAAAACCTAACTCTCTGCTTTTTTGGAAATTAGTTTCAAAGATGATGTTTAATGGAGTTGTAATAAAATAATCTTGATCTTTGATTGACAATGCATTTTTTAGTACTCGAATTAATTGCTGAAATTGGTTTTTGTCATTAAAGGTAAAATAATCAGCAATATCTTTGGTTTTTAGTCTTTCAAAATCCTGGGGGGTTGCAAAATCATAGGAAGCTTTCCCTCGACGAAAATTCCAGTCGAAAACTTTATATTCCTCGTATTCCTCACTATGGAATTCTTTTTTAAGTGAACGGTACTCGTTATGTTTAGGATTGTAGCGCTTTACTGTGTCAACAAAATCATGAATGAAATGGATGTGCTCAAAATTGTCTCTTCCCAAATTATTTCTCATAAAAGGAATTAATAAATCAAGATCAAATTTTAACATATCTGAATTTGATTCACCATACATAGGCCATACTTGTGATATTGCGGAAAACACTTGTCCCGGGTAAGCGTTAAAAAGTTCAAACAATTTGTTCCATACTTTGGTCCTTATGTTTGTTACAACCTCATCTAAGGGAACTTTGTAATTGTAATGAACAAATGACAGCCCGTCTCTTCCAGATTTAAACACCCTATTAGTATGCGGTAGAAAATCTGGAGACAATGCTAAAAAAGCATTTATATAGTGAATTTTTTCCTCGTTTACACCTTCAATAAGAACATCAACAAACAACAATTGTTTAGCGAAACCATTCATGAATTCATCTTCATCATCAAAGCTGATCTGTTCCCGGCAACGGCGTATTAATTCAGGAAAAGTTTCAGGTTTCTTTCTTGCCAATTCAAAGGAAAGATCTATTGCTATTCTAAATTCATCAGTAAAAGATTTAAAGAAGGGAGTTAAGAAAGGAAGGAGATTATCGGTTTCATAAACAAAAGCGTTAGTCTCATAAATAGCATCGTATATAGGGGCAACAGGTTCCTCAATATTTCTAACTTTGGTATATATGAAAGTTAATGTTTCCTGACGCTTATAAAACCAAAAGAGTTTGAGAAAATTTGCTAATTTTTCCTCATCATTTTTAATAATGTAGTAATATTCATCAATATTAGATTTTATTTTTTCGAATACTTCAGAATAACCAAAAGTGTTATTTGCTGGGATTACTGCTTCTCGGAACTGTTGTTTATGGTCGTCAAAAAAATTAAGAAGTAAATCGCTAAAAGATAAAAGTTTATCATTTATAAAAACTCTATAAAAAAAGTAAGTGGCGGCAATCTGCTCGGAAATTCGCACTGTTGTTCCCATTATTTCAACCAGTTCGCGTCGCTGTAACTCATAGAGTGATTCTATAAAATTATTTTCATCAAGATTATAACAATGCGTTATTTTTGATACAAGCACTTTGTTTTTTAAATCGATTGTGAAGAAAAAAGAAATCAAGCCTAGGACTTTTAAAAGATTCAGGTTTTGAAAAAGGTCGAAATCTTTAATGAACGTAAGGTAGTAATCATCATATAAAGAATAGACACCGGATCTGAGAAAATCACTCTGATCCCTCAAAGCCAATTTTGCAGCCATTACTGCAAGTCGTGCATTCCCGTTTGATACTGCAATAATTTTATCCTGATAACGCGGATGATATATTTTAAACGAATCACTACTAATCAATTCTTTAATTTCATCGTCAGTAAATTTTTTAAGATTAATAATGTTTTTTTTGAGTTCTATACATTCTTTTAATATATCATTTACGGCATAGTCACGTACTGTAGCAATAACTTTGATATCACCTTTACGCTTACTTTTGAATAAACCAAGGACTTGGGAGAACGATACTGACTGTCTGTTAGCGTCATCCACCAATAGGACATAATTTTTGTCGGGAGCAATTTGAACCAGAAGGTCTTCAGAAATATCAAAGCCTTTTCCAGTAATAACCAGCCCGATATATGAAGGATTTGCAGTTACAAATTTTTTTGCAGCTTCCAAAGCCAATTTTGTTTTACCAACACCTGCAGCACCCGTTAAAATCAACAAATCACCATCATTTAATATTTTGTTTCCTGCCTTTAATTCTTCGGTACGGTTCATGAAAATATTATCTAAAGGTGTAGCAAGATTACTACTTTTTGAAATATATTGTTCCACAAATGTTTGTATCGGCAATATTTGGCCAGTATCCAATGGAACCCCTAAAACATCCTTGGCAATAAGCGGATACGATGCGTAAATCTCAACTGATAGCCGATCCAAATCAATTAACTCCAGTTGAATTTTGTTTTGCCTTGCAAATGAAAGTACTTCCGTTTCCTGTTCTGGAGTGAGACGAGAATTGATACACAAAATAATACCTTCAATCAGATTGGGGTCAACTCCAGTTATTTTGTTATCAATGGATTTCGAGATATCTGCTTTAAGTTTGTCAACAATCTTTCCTGTCTGAGTTGTATATTCGACAAAATAAAGTCTCTCGTCCTTAGTTCTGAAAAAAGAATCCGGAGTACCTTTTACCACCTTTTGTTTTCCCAACTGACTGCCAGTTCTTATAAAGCTATGAAAGCCATTTTCCCGCGCATTTAAATAAATATCACATAGGTTTTGGAATCCGGCACTATCCATCCCTACAAGCTGCTGTTCAATTAATTTTAGTCGACCCGTTATCATCGTAAATAGGTGTATGTTTGTCTTATTTATTGTTATTTAAAAATAATGTAATTGCTAATGAGAATAGATCGTTTAAAGAATTACTTCAACTTGATCCTCGGTAAACCACCCAAATTCAATCACTTTTTCTTTTAATAAAGAAGGTTCATTCGAATAAGCCACAATAGCCAAACTCTCTCTAGCCCTACTACAGGCAACATAAAACAATCTCAATGTGCGTTCAATACCAGTTTCTTTACCTTCTTGTACGTTTTGTAAATCGGCAGGAGTCATTGGTTTAATATCAAAAAGTTTATCATAGCTAAACATAAATCCTCTCGCTTCTGTATCGTCAATTACAACCATTACCCGGTCAAATTCCAGCCCTTTAACTCCTTGATGAGTGCCAAAATTTGTTTCTCCATTAATATATTTGGAGTATTGTATGATTTCTGTGAATGGAGCTTCCAAAGCTGATTTCCATAAAATTAAATCTTCATCACCTCCATCCTCAACTTGTATTTCTTCTGCTTTATCTGCAACTTTAGTGGACAGCACAATATTTAAAGTCGTTGGAATTGTAAACAGCTTGGTCTTATGCACAATTTCCAAAATTTCAATCAATTTTGGTTGCTTCGCATCATTCCATAGATCAAGAATTTCGCTCACTTTATTGTTAGCAGATTTCAGTAAAGCAATCTTATCGGCTTCTTCTTGAAGAGTTTTATTATTTAGAAGTGAGGAATGTTTTTTGACAATATTTGCAATTTCAAACTTATTATTTTTTTGGCTTGCTTCATAAAGTGGATGGATTATTTTTGAAAATAGGTTAATCGCAGATGAACTACCATCCAAAAGACTGGTTTTCATACTTTCAATTTTATATAGATTTTCAAACAAAGTAGAAAAGCCCAATCGCTTTGCTGCCATGTGATGCTCCAAAATTAAAGACATCACATCTTTCGTTTCGCTTGACCAATTTTCATCAGAAGTAATTTCTTTCATTTTTTCACAAATTATTTGCTCTGTCTCGAATTTATCTTTTGTTCGAGAAACTGAAAAAAAACGGACGTAACCTCCTGTATTTTCTAATCTTGCCCATTGTTCCTGATCATCAACTTTTTCTCTAATTTTATTAATTAATGCAATAATTCTAGATTTTGACCTATGATTCATTTTCTTTGAAGGCTTATGCCAATCTTCGGGCAATGACTGTCCGAGATTTTCCTTGCCATCAGAATAAATCCTCTGCATCGTATCACCAAATAAACCTAAAGAAAACCTATCTTTATTACTACTTTGAAGTTCAAAAAGCGCCTCAATTAGTTCTTTTTTTGTATCCTGACTTTCGTCTATAAGAATTATCGGAAATTTTGTGATTACTATTTTTTTGAATAATTCTTTTGTTGAAATAAAAAATGCTGCAATTGATATAACCTCAGAATGATTAAGTGAATCTTTAGTAATGTTATCACCATTTGGGTTATATACAAATTTCTTTATACCTTCCAAATTTTCAATCCGCCCCTTCTTTGACTCTATTTTTTTTGCTCTTCCTATCGAAGTTTTGTTTCCTAAATTTTTGCTTCTATCTTGCTCCAATTTAAGCTTTTGAATTTCAATTTCTAGATTATCTTTTAACCATTTTTTGATATCTACCGGATAATTCTTAATCAGTTCCCAAGCGAAACTATGAATTGTGCTTACCAAAAAAATTGGAGAATATGCAAGACGGTGAACAATTTCCTCTGCTGCAGCGTTGGTATATGTTATAATCGCAATCTTCTTGTTGTGCAGTTTAAAATCTTTACCATATTTTTCTTTAAAGTTATCCAATACAGTTACCAACGTACGAGTTTTTCCAGATCCTGCTCCTGCAAAAAGGAAAAAACTTCCTGGATTTTGTGGATTCAGAATTTTAATAATTTCTTCATCAACATTTTTATCGTGATCATTATTATAAACTATTTTACTCATGAATACCAGTTTTATTAGTTTTTAATAAATTTTGAACCCATAGAAGACCTTCCGCGATATATGCAGGAACCTTTATTTTTTCAGGGTCTTCATAGAATAAGATATCTAATGCAAACTCAGCTTTTTTAACTCCTTTGGCATTTATTACATCGTATGATGTCTTCGCAGAATCCAATATATTTGTTATATTAGAAACTTCAACCATTTTTTTTAGCAAGCCAGTTGCAGAAATTATGCTTTTGAAAACATCTTTATTTTCTAGTACCAGTGCATCTTCGAATGTATATGGATATACATCTACATCTTCGATAACGCTTTTTATTTGATATGCTACCCGAACAGGATAATCTTTTTTGATTTTATCTTCGGATGGAATTTCGAGTAATTCATCTAAGTTTGTTTTAACCGGATGCCAACTTTTTAAGGTGTCATTGTTTGTGATTAAACTCTTCCCTTTTTCGGGTTGACATTTTTTACCATCTACAGGATTCTTCGAATCAATATCAGTAATTATCAAGCAAATTAAACCCAATTTCTCAATTAATGGTTTAAGTCGATGAGCATGGCTACCACCAATTTCCAGTATAGTAATATAACAAGTATCCAATAAAGGATAATTATTTTTTATAAAATGTGGTATTAGTATGCGTTCTGCAGGACCTTCAACCAGAATTACAGCGTCAGCAAAAAACAGATCGTTGTGTGTTGTATTCAAATATCTAATTGTGAATTTTTTCGTTTCTTCCTCCTCTCCAAATGTATCGGAAAGATTTATGACTTCAGACGTTGCGATTATTTCTGCAACATTTCTTTTGAAGTATCTTAAACTTTCAAACTGCTGATGCGCAATATAGCTTGAATGCGTACTAATGACCAGTTGCGTCGAAAAATCATTTTTATCTCCCAATTCATCATGTTTTCTCAATACTTTATATGCCTGTTTGATAAACACTTGTTGAACTTGTGCATGTAAGTGAGCTTCCGGTTCCTCAATTAAAACTAAATGCAACGGTTCAATAGTTTCATCTGATTCTGAACTACTCTTTCCAACTTTCATCCACTGATCTCTGTATCCGATTAGTTTAAAAATAATTGAGATTAAATTTTGATAACCTAAGCCGTTGTACTTCTCAGGCAACCAAGTGTCGTCATCCAAATAATATTTTACAGCTGAGTCATGCTGAAGCCCATCCACACTGGAAACATTTGTAGATAACTGAATTTGTGGATTACCAAATCCAGGATAATTTAACCCCTCTAATTCACCCAAAGAGGCTTTAAAGCTTTCCTTCAATTTTTTATCAAAATCTTTTTGAGCATTTTCAATTTGCTCTAAAGCATCTATATCTGTTTCCGATGGATTAACCGATGGATCCAAATGATTTTTATAGTAAGATCTCAACTGTGTTGACAGTTTCTTTTCATTCGTATTCTCACCTTCTGCTCCGGCATCGCTGAAACCTCTTTGAGCATTGATAATATCAATTTTTATCAGACCTTTTAAAATATCTCCTTCTAAAGGAATATTAGTTTCAGATAGCTCTTGTTCCTCTCCATATTTTTCCGGATCCAAGAGATAAGATTTAATTCTAAAAAGTGAAGACAACTTCCTATCGCAAAAATCCCAAAAGTTTTTTGGGAATAATGAAAAACTCTTTTTTTTCGATTTTAAAAGGTCGTTCGATTTTTTGTAGGAGACAGTGTAATCTTCAATCAGCATAGGCATATCCTTTGGCTCAAAGCGTAATCGAATACCCAGTAATCCCCCTTCCCAGTCTAAAGATGGAATTATATGGCTCACATAATGCAGTTCAGTGTCTGACACGTTCAGCCATAAATCTAAGGTTGGCAAATACTTCTCAACTGATTTTACTTCTTTAACTTCATCAGACAGTGTATCTTCAGTAATCCATTTTTCGGCAATTTTGTTCAGTTCCGTCCAATTTGACAAAGTGAAATCCTGAGTTTTAAAGTCTTTTGTTTTAAGAAATTTTATCAACGCATCCATTGCGGTAGTTTTACCGCTATTGTTTGCGCCGACAAAAATTGTTTCTTTGTCTGATAACTCTATATTACATTTTTTGAGTTTACGGAAATTAGATAGACTGATAGATTTTATTTTCATTTCTACAAGTTAAAAGGAGGATTAGTCAGAACCAAATTAACATGCCTGTCGATTGTTCCCTCGTACCAAGCAAGTGCTAACGGAAACAATCCAGAAGATGACCCCCTCGTTACACGTGCCAATGGTATTTCAAAAACATTTGGGTCAATGGGAAGTATTTTCAATGTGGAGAAAAAATAATTTCTTTCCCAATCAATATCGCGGACACTGCTGAGAATAATCTCAATTCCTTTCGAAGAATGTTTATCAATAAATGCTTTCAGATTATTAATAGGAGGTTTATTATCGCTAGGGGAATTAATGATAATGAACTGTTTTTTGCCGAGTACTATTCTTTCCAGCAAAACGGTAAAGTCAGCTCCTCGAGCAGGGGGAAAAGTACCATCTGCAATAGTAAAGGAAAAAGGTGGAGCTAAAAGTGTAGCACAAAGTCTTGATAGTGTTGAGGTTTTGCCAGAATCTGGCTGACCTCCGAATAATAGATAATTCATAATTGTACTAATTTACTGATAAGTTTAACAAAAGAGAAATAAATATAAGTGTTTTTTACAAATCACAAATCAGGGAATAAAATACGGCAAAATGATTGCAAAAGTTCAAAGTAATTATATCGTACAATTCGCAAACCGCATCAAAAAAAACAAACCGGTAATATCTCAGAATATTATTCCGTTAAACTTCCAATGCTATTATTCTCAGAATTAGTGATAACAACTGTTTTCAACTCAGGCCTGCATATAAATAAATTAATTTTGGAAGGTGAAAAATTAGAACGAGAAACTCAATAAACAAATACTCTCTCTCATAATTTTCATATACATTCTTCAATTCAATTTAGAATTAATTTGACTAGCAAAAAATAGCGGTTCTAAAACTGTCACCTCGTCCTCATATGAGAGAATCTCCTGCATACAATCATAAGTAGAATATATAAAATATTCAAAGTTGATATTTTCTGAATTTTCTTGTATTAATTTTTGTGACTGATACAATAGAAAACTTTTGATTTATTAGTCTTGTTCTTTGCAGTATCTCAATACTTTTTTTTCTGAATTTTGACCATTAAGATTAATTACCCCGAACGAATGTGTAAAATGGCTTTCAGATAATAATTGTATTCTTCTCTAATTTTTGATTTTGTAGCATAAAGAAGACTATTTACGTAAACTTTTTTCAAAAAGAATGTCATCCATTTGATAAATAACGATTCTATTCCGTTCAAATTGATTAGTATTGTGTTCTAGTGCAACAAAAATGTATTTATCATTAAAGTATCTTAGTTCATAATATTGTTGCTGACCAAAATCCCTTTTAACACACAAGTCGATATTTTTAAAATTTTCAATTTGAGACGGTATTACAAATTGTCTATTAATAAAATAGCCTACTAATAGGAAGAAAATGAAAAAAATCGCTAATAATGGTTTAGAAAAATAATACTTTAAGAAAGCCACAATTTGGACAAATATTTTTTCTTTAGAAAAATGTAGATATAATAGATAACCAAAAAAATAGGAATATCCTACTGCCAACGAACTGAAAAACACAAAATATATTATGTTGTAGTTAATCAAGAAAAAACTGAGAGAAAAATTGTTAGAGAAAAAATAATCAAAATCATATTTTTTAAATAATTGTTGTTGCCAAACAAACCACACAAAAAATATTAATATAAAAAGTGAAAGATGTATATGTCCTCTTTTTTCTATTTCTAATTCAAGTCGTTTATTATTTTTTACTCTGCGAATTATCTTGATGCCAAAATATATTGGTAAGCCAACAATCGTTGAAATAATAAGAGAAAAAATAATAACTAATAAACCATCTGCAACCATCTGGCTCATAGAAAAAAATCTAAGTAGGGTGATATCGATAAAAAAGAGGTTTAATATCTGCCACAGGCCACCTACCAAAGTAGGAATTACAACTATGAAGGGCAGTAGTTCTCTCAACGATTTTATTTCTTCTAGATTATTAATTTCAAAATATTTTTTCATTCTAAATTTTATTTTTAATTTAATCAAACTTTTTATTGAAAACATATTTAACTATCGCATATTATTAAAATAGTTTTCCAGATTAATTAAATCTACAAACTATGTAAAATATGATTTTCATTAAAAAATAAGAATCACTTGTTGCTATTATCAACGACGCGACTAATCTCTTCTAAAAAATCTTTATAATTTGAATTTTTTTTCAAATAACCAATTTTTTCATTGTTTAATGAGAGCCAAGTTGAAATAAATTGCCTCGAATAGATAGAAGAAATAAAAACTGGCAATAGTTTTAATGATAGCAGCTTCATAATACCTTGTTTTCCCAATTTGAAAGAATCCAAGTCAAAAAACATTAACATTGGATAAAATTCCTCTAAACAATCTTTGTCTTCTTCATCAAAAACTTCCAAAAAATATGTTTTAGTAATAAAGTGATTTATGCTATCCAAAAGCAAAACATTCTTACTGATTAATAAGCATTTTATTGGCATTTTTATATTTAAAAAATAGAAGTTGTTGGAAAAATTGTTGTTGGAACAGTTTCAATTGTGAAAACAGGTTGTTTAAATTTTGAGTTTATCTTTTTCTTCATTTTAAGAATTTTCTTGTTGCTTTCTTTTTTTCTGTGAGTCATAGTATAATTTTAATGCTCAAATATCATCTATGATCAATTAAAACAAAATAAAAATCGGTAGAATATTAGATTCTACCGATGAGTTTTGCAAAATAGAGGATTTGAAAGTTTATTTTAATCCCATCAACTCGAAAAGTTCCTCTTTTTTATTTAATGATATAGAGATTAATTTACCACTACTAAGTTCAACCATATTGCCATTAATGGCTTTAATTGATGAAAGATTAATAACAAAAGATCTTTGGATTTTAAAAAAATACGGCAATAAAAGTACCTCTTCCATAGACTTTAATGTAGCTAGAGTTGTATAGGTACGTGTTTGAGTAACTACTTTCAGGTAGTCTCCCTGAGCTTCAACGTAAAGAATCTCGTCAAATAATATTTTTACAAGTTTACCATCCGACTTTATAAATATTCTATCTGGCATATCTTCTGCTTTCTGCTTTAGATTCTTATTACCAATGAAATCTTTCGCACGATTTACAGCTTTAAGAAACCTTTCAAATCTAACGGGTTTAACTAAGTAATCAGTTGCGCCAGTATCAAAACCATCTAAAGCAAAATCTCTATGAGCTGTTATGAAAATAATTACTGGAAGATTAACAAGCGAACGCACCAATTCCATTCCATTAATCTTTGGCATCTCAATGTCTGTAAAAATAAGATCAACACTATTTTTTTGCAAATATTCTAATGTTTCCATAGGATCACCAAAAGAGGCTTCAAGTTTCAAGAAAGGAACTTGTTTAACAAAACTCTCGATAACTTCTCTTCCCAGCGGTTCATCATCTAGGACGATACAACTCAACTTACTATTCATTTGTCCAATTTAATTTTTAATGAAACCTCAAAATCAATTTCAGTTTCACTTATTTCTAAGATATGTGTTGTAGGATAAATTAAATTTAATCTCTTTTTAGCATTTTCAACTCCAATCCCACCTATATTAGTGTGCTTTTGTTTGAATTTGTTACCTTCCTTGTCATTTTTCAGAATAAAAAAGAAAGAATTATCTGTTATTTGAATTAGAATTTTCAAAAATGAATTTCGCATATCTTTGAGTCCATATTTGAATGCATTTTCTATGAATGTAAATGTAAGAAGAGGTGCAATATAAAGACCCTCTGCATTTTCTTTACCTAAAATCTGCAATTGAATGCTTTTCCCTTCATATCGCATTTTTTCTAATTCATAATAATTTTCAATAAACTCTAATTCTTTAGTTAATGGAACTTTTTCTGCATTGGATTCGTATAACGTATAGGCTATTACATCGGATAAATTTAAAATTACTTCTGAAGCTTTACTGTCTTTTTTCACTGTCAAACCATATAGATTATTTAAAGTATTAAAAAGAAAATGTGGATTTAATTGTGCTTTTAGAAAATCTTTCTCAATATTAATATTTTGTATTTCTAATTTAGCTTTCTGCTTTTCAATTTTTAATGAACTTGCATACAATCTAATGATATCGAACAAAATCTTCACAAAAAAGGGAGGTAAGAAAGAAAATATTACGGTGTTTGCATTTCCAATTATTGTTTTTACTGACAAGACTGAATCAATTCCTTGAGTTGCATTTTTTTTGATTATGCCTGTAAAAGGCTTTTCCATAACCTCAAATCCAGCTTTAAAGATTAACAATAATTGTAAATAATTAATTAGAAGCCAAATTACTATGCCAAGAAATAGCCCTGTTATTAAAAAAATGATATTTGTAATTATTTTGTTCGAGTAAAAGAAGACAGGAAACAAATAGAAAAAAAAATAAAAAACAATTGCATTATTAACTATTGCCCTTATTGTGAGTAACAGACTGGAAGTTTGAGAAAGCCTAAACTCTATAAAGTAATTCAGATAAAGTATTATTGCAAAGAAAAACCACATTAATAAATGCAAAAGAATACGCATCTCAAATGTGTAAAACTTATCAAAATCAACATCTGCGATTTTTTTTAATGAACGATCAAAATTGTTAGTAAGTGTTCGATGCATTATATTTCAAATTAGCAATTCTATTAAAATACTTCTGGGCAAAAATATAGCATAAATATTCATAAGCTCTCTGCTGAGAATAAAACCAACGGTTAATGCTCATGTGTATATAGCTTGGTAAATTTTCTATTTTAAGACTCAATAATAAAATCTCGGATGCTTCTTTTTTAGAAAAATGATGGTTTTCATCTTCTTCCATAAAAAGATTGAATTTATTTTCTTTTGCACGATACTGTGAATATATATGTTTTTTCATCTTTGCAGTAAACTCCTTTTCGAATGCAGACTCCATTTCCTTACAAAATTGCATTTTTTCTTTTAATGTGAAATTAAAATATGAAAGATAAAAATCTATATCTTTTATCGCAGAAAAGATTTTTTTATCTTCGTCAAGATAAAGATCATCAACTTTTAGTTTTCTTAAAATGTGTAAACTATCATAATAAAATAAAGTTTCTGAATCCTCAATAGATTCAATTCCATATCTCTCAACTTCTCTTTCATACGTATCTAATACTACATTCCAAATTCTTTTTTTCTTAATTTCTTTCTCCAACACTCCTGTTAGTTCGTTAAATAATGTTTGAAAATTACTTTTGTCCTTTAACAAAACTCGAAACCTAAGATGATAATGAGGATCTTCATATCTAATAAAGAAGCCTTTTGAAATCAAGTCAATACGTTTCCATTTTCTCAAAAGTGGAAAAATACAATTAATCAGAATAAAATCTGAAATTAGTGAAGAACAGTAAATTTTAACATATAACCATTCACTTCCAGGGATAAAAGTTCTATTAATTTTATGTTTTTTTTCTCTTCTAAAATCATTGAAAAGATATGTGTCCTTATTTTTAAGAGGTAACAAAATTTGTTTAATAAAATTGGATTGTCCTTCTATCAGTTTCGTAGATTGTAACCATTCCGAAAGAACTATAATTTTACTGTTTTTAAGTTCGCTCAAAAGAATTTTTAAATAACTATCATTAGAAGTATCCAAGAAAAGTTCATTATCACCCCGTATGAGTACAACAAATTTTTTGATATTAATTTTGTTCAAGTGAGCTATTAAATTTTCCAAAGGATTTATTGAATCTATTATTTTTCGAATATCAAATTGTAATAAGACCCATGTTGCACGATGGATAATGATTCTTTTATAGGTAATTCTTGGTATAAACCTTCTTTTAAGGTTGCCATAATTTAAGTTAATTCCACCGCCAAGATTATTTTCAAACTGCAATGAAGCTAAAAATTTATAAATTGGCAAATCACTAATGTTAAAATTATGCGCGTTAGATAGCCGAGGTAAAATCCTTTTGTTAAACTTTTTTGACCATAAAACAATTTCATCGTTTCGAATCGAAACTAAAATATCATTTAAAGAAATCTGATTCTCAACCCTTAAATTACCACTATTATATATCGGAATCTCGTATTTGTAGAAATCTAATTGCTGAGCAATATTACCTGTTTTCCCATCCGGAAGATGCCTAACTTCTGCAAATATAATTTCTCTATTGGCTTCTAATTCGATTGCGCTAATTTCTCCACATAGATTTTCAAGATCATTACTTAGATACCCAAATCTTCCGAAAAAAGATAGCGCATTTGCTCCTACAAAATTTTGCAAGAAAAAAAAATCATTTTCACAGAAAGTTCCTATAACTGATAAACAGTTCGAATTAATTGCCCCTTCAATTTCGCGTTCTATCTCAATTTTTTTTTCACTAACATCAATCGAAAAAGGATTGTCATGACTGTCAAATTCTTCAAATATCCAATCAGCAAAATCATCCCTACGACCCTTTTCTTTTCTATCATTACGAAACAATTCATTATCAAACAATTCACCTTCATAATGATTCCCAATATTTTGATTTGGAGGAAATCCTAAACCAAAATCTTTATCCAAAACTTCTGCGAGCAAAACTTCTTTCGTTTCATATTTGGTCTTAAAAAGACTTTTAAACTGTTGCAATTGACTATCTACAATACTCTTACTTGATATTTTCGTCAAAAAATAAATTGTTTCGTTTAGTTGACTAACTAAATGTTTATCGATGATTTTTTCTGAATGAGAACCTAAATACAAATCTATATGAAAAAGTTGTTTGCATTTAATATCCAATTCTGAGAGGCAAGTATTAACTTTATTTATTTGAAAAACAGGCAAATACCCAATTTCTGTGTTTTCTATTATTTTCAAGCATTCATCAAAACTTGTCAAAAAGTTAACATACTTTGAAGCTTTGTTAACATTACCGGTATTCTGCAAAAATTTCTCAATACATTTTATATCTGCCCCTGATTTGACACTATATTGAAGTTCACTTATCAGCACATTTTCATCAATTAAACCTAGTATAAATTGGACAATGTGTTCTTCGTCCAAATCCTTGTCAAACAAAAATGTAATTTCAGATAAAGTAAGAAATTTATTATTTAAAGAATTCAAAAGTTTAGCTATATAAGAAGAAACTTCTATCGAAGATAATTGAAAAAAGAGTTTGTTATTTTTTGAGATTTTTTCCAAATATCTATATTCATTAGAAATTTTGTAAAATGTATTGTTGAGAGTATAGCGTAAATTCCTGTTAATAAATCTGTCATTCTCAATCTTTAAAACAATTTTCTGTAACAGATCCATATCTATTCGTGCCCTTCGGTATATACCTTTATTTGCAATCTCAACATTCGAATTATAAGAACAACCGGAAAAAGTTCCGAAAGGTGTGGTTCTTGTGGAAATTCTAATTGCGTACTTTTTTAATGTATTTGTAAGTTTTATTTTATGTTCATCCTTTAATAATCCATCTTTATACAACTGAATTAAGTCATATACCTCCGAGGAACTCCAATAAATTGATGATACAAACTCATCATTTTTTAGCAAAACATCTAACACATCATCCAGATTACGTGTTGAATTATCAGACGAAAATAAAATGTCATAAGAAAATAATGGCTTTCTTATGACGCATCCCATATCAATGTTATCAAACGTTAATTTTTTCTTCATACCTATCAAATTATCTAAAAAATACTTCCAAATATTCTAGAAAAAATAGATTTTTCGCTAATCAAAATTTCACCTTCTCCTTTCATTATTGGTTGAATCGGTAATGTTTTATTTTCGCTTGTAATTAACTTTTCACTTTTTAACTTTACCAATGCCGTCCGCGAACCTTCAATTTCAATAGGAAATATCGATGATATCCTGCCTTCAAGAAAACCAAATTCATGGGTTGGAAAATTATATAATTCAATTTTTACATTTTGTCCTACTTTAACACTACCAGAACCTTTATTAGCATACTTGATTTTTATTTCTGCTCTTTCAGACTTAGGTACCACCCAAATAATTTTATCTAAAGTATTATTTTCGTTTGTTCCATCGGAAACGAAAATTTTTCCAGCCATTGGAGTCACGGTATAATACGTTTTGTGATGATTTTTATCAAAATGTGTAAGCAAAGTATCTCCCGGTAAAACGTTATTGCCGCTTTTTACTCTAAAATCAAATATTTGATTTGCGTCTGTCCTTTTAACTGTCACCTTTCCCGGCTGATTAACCGCCTGAATTAACACTTCAGCATGTAAAGAGTCAGGATAAGAAATAAATACAGAAATCGAAATACAAATTATTGCTATGATAAAAAGACAGGTTAATCCCCATCTGGTTATCCAATTGGGTATAATTCCTACGATTTCTTCCATTTCAGCACTTCGTGCTTCAAGCGTATTATTGTTTAATGGCATAATTTTATGCTGCACCCAGCTCTAGTTGATTTTTTACTAATTCAAAATAAAAACCTTTACTTTTGGTCAATTGTTGGTGATTCCCTTCTTCAACTATTTCTCCATCCTTCATAACAATAATTTGATCTGCATTTTTTACAGTGCTCAATCTATGCGCTATTACAACCACTGTTCGACCTTCATAAAATTGCGTCAAGTTTTCCATAATAATTTTTTCATTATTCGCATCCAACGCACTAGTTGCTTCATCAAAAAACAAGTATTTGGGATCCTTATAGACGGCTCTTGCAATAAATAACCTTTGTTTTTGTCCACCGCTTAATCCTGACCCAGAATTGCCAATTCGAGTCGTAAAACCAAGAGGAAGCTTTGAAATATACGGATGTAAATTTGCTATTCTGACTGATTCAAAAAGTTTGTCTTCATTAATTCTGTCACCACTCATAGCAATATTTCTCGCAATAGAGTCAGAAAACACATAGCCTTCCTGCATCACGGTTCCAACGTTATTTCTCCATAATTGTGCTGAAATATCTTGGAGATTAATACCGTCTGCAGTAATGCTTCCTTCAGTCGGTTGATAAAACTTCAAAAGAAGTTTTAACAAAGTTGTTTTTCCGCTGCCACTTGCGCCTACTATCGCTGTAACTTTACCTTTAGGAATGAACAAGTCAATGTTTTTTAAGACTAAAGGGCTCTTTGGAGAACCATACCTGAAAGATAGGTTTGAAATCTTAATCCCCTCACCGTTATTTTCCCTCATTCTCTTTGTGAAAATTTCATGATTAAGATACAAAGAATCAGCATTGCTTTCCAAAAGATTTGCATTATAGTTTTCATCAAAGCCAATTAAGTTATCTTCACTTTCTTCCTCACGCTTACTGTGTATTTCATTTAGTCTTTCCAAACTAATTTGTGCATCTTGAACGCTTTTTATAAATGAAATAATTTGCGAAAGCGGACCATTCATTTGACCCACAATATAAGAGATACTTAACATTACTCCCAATGAAATTTCTTGCCTAATCACTAAACTTGCGGCTATGTAACTTATAAGGATATTTTTCAACTGAGTAAAAAATGAAGATCCGAGTTCCTGGTATTGTTCCAAGGACAAACTCTTAATATTTACTTTAAATAATTTAGACTGTATTCTTTCCCATTCCCAACGTCTGTTTTTTTGACTATTATAAAGCTTGATTTCTTGCATACCAGTAATAATTTCAAATAAACTATTCTGATTCTCTCTAGATCTTTGGAAACGATTATAATCAATACTTTTGCGTTTTTTCAAAAAAAGCATAATCCATCCAATTGATAGAAAACTGCCTATTGCAAAAATTAGTAACAATTTTGGATTGTAAACCCCCAAAATAAAAGAAAAAACAAATAAGTTAATAATCGAAAATAAAGTGTTCAAAGTAGATCCAGTTAAAAACGACTCTATTCTATGATGATCATTTATTCTCTGAGTTATATCTCCCACATTCTTTGATTCGAAAAAGTTTACGGGAAGTTTCATCAACTTTATTAAAAAGTTAGATATAATATTGATACTAATTCGGGTGCTAATATGTAATAAAATCCAGCTTCTAATAACATCAATCATTATACTTCCAAGAAATAACAGAAGCTGCGAAAAAAGGATCAAATGAATAAAATCCATATTTTTTCGACTAATTCCAAAATCAACTAAACTTTGGGTTAGGAATGGAAAACAGAGGCTGATTAAACTTGCTAAAACCATCCCCAAAATTAATTGAGCAAAATAATTCTTGTATGGTTTTAAATACCCTATTAAGAATTGGAAGCCGTTCTTATTTTTTTGAATTCCATCTTCATTTCTGTAAAGATCAGGAGTTGGTTCTAGTAACAGTGCAATTCCTTTTTTGTCATGAGTTGAAAACCAGCATTTCTCAAAAACATCTTTTTCCACCTTAATTAAATTATGACCAGGGTCAGCAATTAAAATTGAAGTTTTACGGCGGAAAAAGTTTTTGTTCTCAACTTTGTATAATACAACGAAATGCTCTTGATTCCAATGTAAAATACATGGCAATGGAACATCATTCGTCAGTTGGTCAAAAGTCAATTTTGCAGATAGAGTTTTAAAACCTGTAAATCGTCAGCAAAATGTGTACTGATTTAAGCTAAAACTAAGATAGTGTTTTTGTAATCATTTAATAATTAAATTTGAATATTATGAAAACAGAAAAGAAGTCTACACCGGAGACTTACCTGAA
>Ga0209792_1000575_pt1 | contig 24435 bp, 25 predicted proteins | sample EBPBio142005_DNA_FD_185860 | JGI IMG/M metagenome (GOLD analysis project Ga0209792, IMG submission 185860) | Wastewater treatment Type I Accumulibacter community from EBPR Bioreactor in Madison, WI, USA - Reactor 1_6/14/2005_ DNA (SPAdes)... | ecosystem: Engineered > Bioreactor > EBPR >... | reverse complement strand
GCCCATGTCGAGCAGTTCTTCGATCCGACGATCGCCTCCGTCTCCGTGCTGCTGATGTTCCTCACGGTCGCCGTCATGGCGATCGTGGAACGCACGCTCGGCCTCACCTTCCTCGCGAAATGATCCCATGACTCAGGCATTGAACGTCGAACATCTCACCGCCCATTACGGCACGACGAAAGTGCTGGAGGACCTGTCGCTCAAGGTCGGCGCGGGCGAGCTGGTCTCGCTGCTCGGCGCGTCCGGCTGCGGCAAGACGACCACGCTGCGCCTCATCGCCGGCTTCCTGGAACCGACCTCCGGGTCGATCACGCTCGGCGGCCGCGACCTCACGCGCCTGCCGGCCTACAAACGGGACATCGGGCTGGTGTTCCAGAATTACGCGCTGTTCCCGCATTTGTCGGTGCTCGACAATGTCGCCTTCGGCCTGAAGCAGCGCGGCGTCGACGGCGCGCAGCGCGAAAAGCGGGCGCGCGCCATGCTGGAGCGCGTCGGCCTTGCGCCGCTGGCCGACCGCCTGCCCGGTGCGCTGTCGGGCGGACAGAAGCAGCGCGTGGCGCTGGCGCGGGCGCTCGTCATCGAGCCGCCGCTGCTGATGTTCGACGAGCCGCTGTCGAACCTCGACGCCAAGCTGCGCATCGACATGCGCGTCGAGATCCGCCAACTGCAGCGCGCCAACAACACCACCTCGGTCTATGTCACGCATGACCAGGAGGAGGCGTTCTCGATATCCGACCGCGTCGCGATCATGAACGCCGGCCGCATCATGCAGCTCGACACGCCCGAGACGCTCTACCAGCGCCCGGCCAACGCGTTCGTCGCGCGGTTCGTCGGCTTCGAGAACCTCATTCCGATGAAGGTGACGGCCCGCAGCGGCGCGAACGTCACCGCGGAACTGGCCGGCGGGACAACGCTGACCCTGTCGCAGGACCGCTTCGGTTCGATTCCGGACGCGTTCGTTCTGGCTTCCCGCGCGGACGGCCTGACAGTCACGGCCGATCCGAAAGCGGCGGGCATTCCGGCGACGCTCGGTTTGCGCACCTATCTCGGCCGCGCCTACCAATACCAATGCGATACGGTGGCCGGAAAACTAATCGCCAACGGTTCGCTGGCGACGCCGCTGGAGCCCGGCTCAAGCGCGCGCCTCGTGCCGGTGCCGGAGCAGTGCTGCGTGCTGGGCGTGGAATGATGATAGGCCAGACCGTAATCTTCCGTGCGGCATCTACCCCCACCCCTTATCCCTCCCCTCAAGGGGGAGGGGGCCGTCACCGTCGGCGAATCCCCCTCCCCCTTGAGGGGAGGGGTAAGGGGTGGGGGTCTTGCTCATGACCGTCCTCATCCACAACGCGACGCTGCTGCCCTGCACGCCTGATATGCCGGTGATCGAAAACGGCTGGGTGCAGGTCGACGGCGAGACCATTACCGCGACCGGCTCGGGCACGCCGCCAAGGATCGACGGCGCGGAGGTCATCGACGTCGCCGGCGACGTGATCATGCCCGGCATGGTCAATCCGCATTGCCACATGGCGATGACCATGTTCCGTGGCCTTGGCGAGGACGTGGACGACCGGCTCTACCGCTATGTACTGCCGATGGAGCGCAAGCTGGTGACGCCCGACATGGTGCGCACGGGCACGCGGCTGGCGGCGCTGGAGCTGATCGAGGGCGGCGTCACCACCGTCGCCGACATGTATTATTACGAGACCCAAGTCGGCCGCGTTGTCGACGAGGCCGGCATCCGCGGCGTGGTCGGCCAGTCCATCGCCGATTTCGACCCGCCGGACGCCAAGACCATCGATGCCTGTTTCGCGCTGGTCGAGGAGCTCGTCGCCGAGTTCAGGGACCATCCGCGCGTGACCCCGTCGATCGCGCCGCACGCACCCTACTCGACCGACATCCCGGTGATGAGCCGCGTCGCGAAATGGGCCGATGACAACCCCGGCGTGCTGGTGCAGATCCATCTCGCCGAGATGACCTCGGAAATGGAATGGTGCGAGAAGAACCATCACGCGACGCCGGTCGAGGTGGTGAAGCGCGCCGGCCTGCTGCGGCCGGGCCTGATCTGCGCGCACTGTCTCTATCTCACCGAGAGCGACATCGCGGCGATGGCGCATGCCAAAGTCTGCGTCGCGCACAATGCACGCTCCAACGCCAAGGCGGGGCGCGGAATCGCGCCGGTCGAGGCCATGCGCGCGGCGGGCCTGCCGGTCGGCATCGCGACCGACGGGCCGATGAGCGGCAACACGCTCGATCTGTTCGCGCAGTTCGGCCCGGTGACCATGTTCCAGAAACTGCTCGGCAAGAGCCGCAAGCCGATGCCCTGCGTCGAGGTGATCCGCATGGCGACGATCGAGGGCGCGCGGGTTCTGGGCATGGATGCGCGCATCGGCTCGCTCGAACCCGGCAAGCAGGCCGACCTCGTCCGCGTCAGCCTCGACGCGCTGCGCCTGCAGCCGATCTACGACATCTATTCGACGCTGGTCTATTCGGCGATGGCGGGCGACGTGCGCGACGTGATGGTCGCCGGACGCTGGCTGATGCGCGACCGCGAGGTGCTGACGATCGAACGCAAACAGGCGTTGCGCGACGCGCTGCAACTGGCCACAGCCTTCAAGGCGGAAATCGCGGCGATCGACGCGCGGAAGTGACTTGAAACCTGGCGCGAAGTGGATTCAATCTGGCGGCGACAGTCAGCCGCCAGTGAGGAGACCCGGCCATGGCCAAAGGCGCGATGCGACCCAACAAGGAAACCCGCAAGCCCAAGAAGGACGCGAAGGCCAAGCCGGCCAAGACTTCGACGCCGCTGGTCGAGCCTCTGCGCGCCGGCAAGCCCAAGAAGGAAAAGTAGAAACGGCAAAAGCCGCCCTGTCGACCCTTTGAGGTTCGGGGCGGCTCGCTCGTCTCAGGCCGTCGCGTGAGCGGCGATATCAGGCCGTGCGGCGATGTCCGCCGACGCGGGCCTTGCGGGCCGCGTAACGCGCGTCACGCTTGGCCTTCGCCTCAGCCTCCTCAGCCAACTGGCTAGCCACGCGCTCGCGCTCCTCGGCCTCGCGGGCCTCGGCCTCGATGCGCGCCTTCTCTTCCGCTTCCTTGCGGGCGATCTCGGCCAGACGCTCGCGCTCGGCGCGCTCGGCCGCCTCGCGGGCGAGCCGTTCCTGGCGCAGGCGCTCCTTTTCCTTCTCGCGAATCTCGCGCGCTTCGAGGATTTTCCTGCGCTCTTCCTGCCGGGCGATTATCGCCGGGTCGTCCGCTGCCGGGCGCGTCTTGAAGCGCTCCAGCAACGCCTTCTTCGCCTCAACGGCCGCATTCCTGCGTTCGTTGAAGTCCTTCTCTCTATACATTGCCACTTAGTCAGTCTCTCTTGCAGAACTTCCGCGGTGCTTACATACGCAGGAACGTTGATTTTTCAAGTCGAAATGGACGGTTTCGACATGGATTTGATGTCGCATGGCGGCTGTGCACCGGATTGAATCGGTTCGATCGCCGGCGGAAGCCGCACTTCGGGTCCCGGCATTCCATCTTGACAGGCGAGCTCCTATATCGGGGCGATGACAGCGCTCTCCGTTCTTGATCTCGCCCCCATCGTCGAAGGCTCCAATGCGAGCGAATCGCTCGCCAACAGCCTCGACCTCGCGCGCCATGCCGAAAAACTCGGCTACCGGCGCTACTGGCTGGCCGAACACCACAACATGCCGGGCATCGCCAGCGCGGCCACTTCGGTGGTGATCGGCCATGTCGCCGCCGGCACCTCGACCATCCGCGTCGGCGCCGGCGGCATCATGCTGCCGAACCATTCGCCGCTTGTCATCGCCGAGCAGTTCGGCACGCTGGCGGCGCTGTTTCCGGGCCGCATCGACCTCGGCCTCGGACGCGCGCCGGGCACCGACATGGCGACCGCACGCGCCCTGCGCCGCAATCTCGACGCCGGCGCGGAGAATTTCCCGAACGACGTGGTCGAGCTCATCAACTATTTCGCGCCGGCGAGCCCGGAGCAGCGTGTGCATGCCGTGCCGGGTGAGGGCCAGGACGTGCCGGTGTGGATCCTCGGTTCCAGCCTCTATGGTGCGCAGCTCGCCGCCATCCTCGGCCTCCCCTACGCCTTCGCGTCGCATTTCGCGCCCGCCGACATGGACAGGGCGATCGATGTGTATCGGAGCCAGTTCCAGCCGTCGCAATTCCTCGACCGGCCCTATCTGATGATGGGCCTGAACGTCTTCGCCGCGCCGACCGACGAGGAGGCGCGCTATCTGTTCTCGTCGCTGCAGCAGGCCTTCGTGGCCATGCGCACCAACCAGCGTGGCAGATTGAAGCCGCCGGTCGAGAACTATCTCGAGACGATCGACCCGATGGCGCGCGCGATGCTCGACCAGACATTCTCGCAAGCCGTGGTCGGCGGACCGGATGCGGTTCGAGACGGCGTGGCGCGGTTTGTCGAGCGCACCGGCGCGGACGAGCTGATGGTCACAGCTCAGATTTTTGACCACGAGAAGCGCAAGCGTTCGTTCGAGATCCTGGCTGGGGTGCACCGGGAAATGGAAAAAGCAGCGTAGGCGCTACCTCACCGCCTTCACCAGTTCCGCGCTCGGAAAGCACGTCGGCGTCCGACCGTTCTTCGCTTGCCAATCGCCAATCGAGCGGCGGGTCTTGAAGCCCGGCAGCCCGTCGGCGCCGCCGACGTCGTAGCCCTTCGCCTCAAGCCGCTTCTGCAAGGCGGCAACGTCGGACCGCATCATGCCGCCGACCTTGCCCCAAGTGCCGGTAAATCCGGCCTTGCCGCCGGCTATGCGGTCCGCACCATGGCCGATGAAGAGCGCATAGAGATCGCTCTCGTTGTATTCCTTCAGCACGTAGAAATTCGGCGTGACGATGAAGGCGGGACCCGATCGCCCGGCAGGCATCAGCAGATAGCCTTCCTTGCCGAGTTCGTTCTTCGGGAACGGCTTGCCGTTGACGCGGGCGATGCCCATCGCGGTCCAATCGGCGATCTTCTTGCCCTGATCCGGTCCTTCCAGCGCACAGGATACGCTCTCAGGCACCGTGACCTCGAACCCCCAGTCGCGGCCGGACTGCCAGCCGTAATTCTTCAGATAGTTGGCGATCGACGCCAGCGTGTCGGGCGTCGAGGTCCAGATGTTGCGCAGTCCGTCACCGTCGAAGTCGGTCGCGTGGTTCAGGTAGGAGGTCGGCAGGAACTGCGGCTGACCCATCGCGCCGGCCCATGACGTCTTCATGTCGCCGCGCCTCGCATAGCCCTTTTCCACGATCTGGAGCGCGGCGATCAGTTCCTTGCGGAACATGTCCTTGCGCGTGGCGAGGAAGGCCTTGGTGCCCAGGACCTCGAAGGCATCGTAGGGAATCTTCGCCGCGCCGAAGCCGGACTCGCGGCCCCAGATCGCCAGCACGACGCCGCCCGGCACGCCGTAGCGCTTCTCGATGGCGGCGATCGTTTTGGCGTTCGCGCCCGAGCGCGAGCGACCGCCATTGGCGACCGCACCGATCGTCTTCTCGGCGAAATAGTTGCCCGGCGAGCCGAACTCGGCCTGATGCTGTTTGGCCGGCGTCTTCGGCTTCTGTCCGGGGAGGACGAGGTCGGGGAGTTTCAGGTTTGGCTCGACGCCTTGAAAGGCCGCGTCGAAGGTGGCGCGCGACACGCCTTTCGATTTCGCTTCCGGCCAGAGGTCGGACTGGAGCCATGTCTGGAATTGGGCGGAGATCGATTGCGCCGAGGCGGGCGCGGCGAAGGCGAGTGCAAATGCAAGCGAAAGAGCGCGGATCATGCCCGCTGCCTGCCACGCCATCATGTCAAAACGCTGTCCGCGATTTCAGCGCCGCCGATAGCGTGCCCTCGTCGAGATAATCCAGCTCGCCGCCGACCGGCACGCCATGCGCCAGCCGCGTCACCTTGACCTCAAAACCCGACAATTGGTCAGTGATGTAATGCGCGGTCGTCTGGCCTTCGATCGTCGCGTTGACCGCCAAAATCACCTCGCTGACACCACCGGCCGCGACGCGATCGATCAGCTTGCCGATGGTCAGGTCATCCGGCCCGATCCCGTCCAGCGGCGACAGGGTGCCGCCGAGGACATGAAAGCGTGCATTGCCGACGCCGGCGCGTTCCAGCGCCCAGAGGTCGGACACGTCCTCGACTACGATGAGCGTCGCGTCGTCGCGGCGCGGATCGGTGCAGATCATGCAGGGATCGGACGTATCGACATTGCCGCAGCGCGAACAGACGCGCACCTTGTCGGCGGCATCCCCCATGGCCACCGCCAGCGGACCGAGCAACTGCTCCTTCTTCTTGATCAGGTGCAGCGCCGCGCGGCGCGCCGAGCGCGGTCCCAGCCCCGGCACCTTGGCCAGAAGCTGGATCAGGCGCTCGATCTCGGGACCCGCGATTCGCTTGGAGGACATGGCGACGGTGTAGCCCCTGGCGGGCCGAAAAGGTAGCGCCTGCGGGCCGGGCCGCTATGCTGGCGCGGGAGACTGGAGGACATATGCCCGACCATCTGACCATTCGGGTCGCTACGCCCGCCGATGCAGACCTGGTGACCTCGATCGTCGCCGCAGCCTATCGGACGCTCGTCAAGGCCGACTATGATACGGCTGCTCTCGCCGCCGCGCTGCCGGCCATGTCGAAGGCCAATCCGAAACATCTCGCCAGCGGCACCTACTACATCGTCGAGGCGGATGGCGAACCGGCCGGCTGTGGCGGCTGGAGCTTCGAAGCACCGGGAACAAGCGCGGTCGAACCGGGCGTGGCGCATATCCGCCATTTCGCCACCCATCCCGACCATCTGCGCAAGGGAGTCGCCGGCGCGTTGCTGCGCCACTGTCTTGCCGAAGCAACAAAGTCTGGAGCAAGCGTGATGCGCAGCCAGTCGACCTTGCTGGCCGAGCCCTTCTATGCCGCGGCAGGGTTCAGACGTATCGCCGAGGTGCAGGCGAAGATGGGTGACGGCGTGTATGTGCCGGCGATTGATATGGAGCGGTCACTACCGTAGCTAGAACGGCAGCTTCATGCCCGGAGGGATCGGCAGACCGGCGGTCAGTTCGCGGGTCTTGTCCTGCATGATCTGCTCGACCTTGGCCTTGGCGTCGTTGTGCGCCGCGAGGACCAGGTCTTCGAGGATCTCGGCCTCGTCCGGCTTGACCAGCGAGGGGTCGATCTTCAGCGCCTTCATCTCGCCCTTGCCGGTCAGGGTAACCGAGACCAGCCCGCCGCCGGACTGACCGGAGGCTTCGACATGGGTCAGTTCCTCCTGCATGGCCTGGAACTTGGCCTGCATTTCCTTCGCCTTGCCCATCAGGCCGAGCAGGTCTTTCATGGCGTGGTCCTTTCTCTACAGATCGTCGTCGTCAATTCCCGGATCGGGAACGGCGGCGGGCAGCGCGTCGTCGGGCGCTTCAGGTGTATCGGGAATGCGGATATCGATGATCTTCGCGCCCGGAAACTTCGCCAGGATCGCGGCAACGGTCGGATCGGCGCGGGCATCGGACAATGTCGCCTCGCGGCGCTCGTTTTCCTGTTCGGCCAGCGTCGGCCCGCCCCGCTCGCGCGAGACGACGACGATCCAGCGCCGCCCGGTCCACTTCTTCAACCGATCGTCGATCTGGCTGACCAGATCGCGCGGCGCGTCGTCCGTCAGCGAGATTTCGAGCTTGCCGGGCTCGATCCTGACCAGTCGGACGCAATTTTTGAGCTGCGTCTTGAAGACCATGTCGCGGTTTTGGGTCGCGAGGTTGCCGATGTCGGCGAGGTTGCGAATCGGTACCGTTTCCTCGACGGCCGCTTGGGGTGCAGGATCGAACTGCACGGAAGGCTCGACGCGCTCGACCAGGCGCATGGTCGCGCCGCCACCCTGCCCGTTACCGACGCGTGTCTGAGACATTGCCGTCGCGCCGCCGCCCTGCGGCGCGGAGGGAGCCGACACGCGCCCGCCGGGACCTTGCGGGCCGGAGGGATCACCGTCGAGCATTTTCAGCGCCTCGTCCAGCGTCGGCAGGCTGGCGGCATGGGCGATGCGGATCAGCGCCATCTCGCCGGCGGAGACCGGACGCGCGGCGGTCTGCACCTCGGGAATCGCCTTCAAAAGCATCTGCCAGGTGCGGGACAAGGCCTTCACCGACAGCTTCTCTGCGAAGTCGGCGCCGCGCCGCCGCTCATCCTCGGTCAGCGAGGCGTCCGACGCTGCCTCCGGCACGAAGCGCAGGCGCGTCACCAGATGGTTGAATTCGGCAAGGTCGGTCAGCACCACGGCCGGGTCGGCCCCGGTGTCGTATTGCGAGCGGTATTCGGCGAGCGCGGCGGCGACGTCGCCCTTCATCAGCCGTTCGAACAGGTCGATGACGCGGTTGCGGTCGGACAGGCCGAGCATGGCCCTGACCGCGTCTGCCGTCACGTTTTCACCGCCATGGGCGATCGCCTGGTCGAAGATCGACTGCGCGTCACGCATCGAACCTTCCGCAGCGCGCGCGACCATGGCCAGCGCGTCGTCCTCGGCCTCGACTTTCTCCAGCCCCGCGATGCGGGCGAGATCCTGCTTGATCAGCGCGGCATCGATGCGGCGCAGGTCGAAACGCTGGCAGCGCGACAGCACCGTGATCGGCACTTTCCTGATCTCTGTCGTCGCGAAGATAAACTTCACATGCGGCGGGGGCTCCTCCAGCGTCTTCAGCAGGCCGTTAAAGGCCTGCGTGGAGAGCATGTGCACCTCATCGATGATGTAGACCTTGTAGCGCGCGGAGACCGGCGCGTAGCGCACCTGCTCGATGATCTCACGAATATCGTCGATGCCGGTGTGGGAGGCGGCGTCCATCTCGATGACGTCGACATGGCGGCCTTCCATGATCGCCTGGCAGTGTTCGCCGAGTTCCGTCATGTCGACGGTGGGCCGGTCGATCGTGGCCGTCTTGTAGTTGAGCGCGCGGGCGAGAATGCGCGCGGTCGTTGTCTTTCCGACGCCGCGCACGCCCGTCAGCATCCATGCCTGGGCTATGCGCCCCGAGGCGAAGGCATTCGTCAGGGTGCGAACCATCGGCTCCTGGCCGATGAGCTGGGAGAAGTCGCGCGGGCGGTATTTGCGCGCCAGAACGCGGTATCCGCCCGTCTTGTCCTGTCCGGCCTGGCTCATGCCGCTTGTCGTCTGCTCCGGTCTTTGGCGCCATCCGGCGCGACTGTCGCCGCGCGGACAGCCCGCCGTCAATGCCGGCGTGCCGGACACCCATCAAACGGCGGTGGCGGAAAGGCGGGAGGCTGGAACAATGACCCGTTCCGTGCTCGTTAGGGCTGCTTCCTTCCGGACCTGACCCGGTTGGCGAGTGGCTCGTCCACCACCAACCTCCCGCTCTCCATATCGGCAATCGGGAGGGGAATTGCAAGCCCGATAGAATGTCTGCTTTCCTCAAACGCCACCTTGCGGCGCTGCCGCCGCCGCCATAGCTTCGAGGCAGAGAGGGAGGAACTCCATGCTGCCTGGTCACAAGGGCGGTTTCGAGCTGGATCGCAAGCTTGAGGCCAGCACCTGTCCGCTGATGTGGCTCGGCCTGTGCGAGCTGCGCATCATGGACGACCGCCGCTGGCCCTGGCTGATGCTGGTGCCGCAGCGCCCCGGCATGGTGGAGATCCACGACCTCACCCCGCTCGACCAGACCATGCTCGTCTTCGAGATGAACATGGTCAGCCAGGCGCTGAAGACCGTCACCGGCTGCGGCAAGATCAATGTCGGCGCGCTCGGCAACATCGTGCCGCAGCTCCACGTCCATGTGATCGCCCGCGACGAGGGCGATCCGGGCTGGCCGGGTCCCGTCTGGGGCTTCGGCGAACGCGAACCCTACCGCCCCGAGGACCGGCACGCCTTCGCCGACCGCATCCGCACCGCACTCTCCTGACAGGTAATCCATGGCTTTCAAACTGTTCGACGCGCCGGAGCGCGAGCCCAGCCAGTTCGTCGGCTTCGCCGGCAATCTGATAGACCGCCAGTCAGAGAAGCGCAGCGACGACGCGACCGAACAGGCGCTGGCTCATCCGGACGCGCGGATCATGCTGATGAAGGGCGGACGCGCCTATCTCAGGCAGGATGGCGAACTGTTCGACGCCTGGTACAAACCCTTTCACGCGAATGCCTTCGGCGCGCGGCTCGACCAGGCGGTGCTGCTTGGCCGGATCGGCGAGCAGCCGTTCCTCGCCGCGCCCGCCGGCATCGAGCCGGAGGAATTGCCGCCCGGCGTCAAGGCGATCGACTACCGCTCGGTGCATGTGCAGGGCCTGCTGCCGCCGGACGACCTCGGCGCGCTGGCGCAGGGCGCCGCGCTGGTGGCCTGGAACGGCACCCACCGCTTCTGCGGGCGCTGCGGCAACAAGACCGAGATGCGGGCCGGCGGCTACAAGCGCGTCTGCACAAGCTGCAAGGCCGAGCATTTCCCGCGCACCGACCCGGTGGCGATCATGCTCGCGGTGACGCGCGACAAATGCCTGATGGGACGCAGCCCGCATTTCGCTCCGGGCATGTATTCCTGCCTGGCAGGCTTCATCGAGCCCGGCGAGACGATCGAAAATGCGGTACGGCGCGAGACCTTCGAGGAGGCCGGCATAAGGCTCGGCCGCGTCGCCTACCACGCCAGCCAGCCCTGGCCCTTCCCCTATTCGCTGATGATCGGCTGTTTCGGCGAGGCGCTGAACGAAGACATCGTCGCCGACAAGACGGAACTGGAGGACGTGCGCTGGTTCAGCCGCGCCGAGACGCTGGACATCCTCAACGGCCGTTCGGCCCAAGGCATCTTCTGCCCGCCGAAAACGGCGATCGCGCATCATTTGATCAAGGCGTGGGCGGAATCGGAGTAGCTATCGCGCCGCCAGCAGACGCCGGGCGCTGTATTCGTCGGTGATCAGCACGGTCGGCCGGATCAGCTTCATAGCGCCGAGCAGGGCGTCGGCCTTTTCCCTGCCGCCGGAGGTCAGGATGCGCAGAGGCGTGCGGCGGATGCGGTCGACGTCGACCGACATGACCAGATCGTTGATCGGGTGATCGATCAGATTGCCGTCGCGATCGAAGAAGTGGAACAGGAGGTCGCCCACCGCGCCGCGCGCCGCCAGCTTCTCGCGCTCGGCCTCGTCGAGGAAGCCGCCGCGATAGAAGGTGGTCGCCGAGCCGATGTCGCCGACGCTGACAAGAACGGCGTCGAGCTTGTCCGCAAGGGCGAAGATTTCCGACAGGCCGCAGCGGTCGATCAGGGCGCGCTTGGTCTCGGCGCTGTCTACCACGGCCGGCGCCGGGATCAGGTAGCCGTCGCCCTGGAACGCCTGGGCGAAGCGCCAGGCGAATTCCGCCGGGTTGACCTGCCGGACGATGCCGACGCCGCCCAGGATGGAGATCACCTTGAAATCGGCCAGCGGCTTCGAGCTGATGAAGGGCAGCGACGCCAGCAGCGTGCGGCCCCAGCCGACGCCGACCGACATGCCGGACCGCATCGCCTCGTTGATATAGCCGCCGGTGGCGGCGCCGAGCGTCGGGATCGGATCGGCATCCTCGCTGGACAGGGGCGCGACCACGGCCCGCTCCAGCCCGAACCGCGCCTCGAGATCGCGCTCCAGCTTGATCGTATCCGCAAGTTCCCCCTCGATCGCGATCAGAACCTCGTTGCGGGCGCGCGCCTCGGCCAGCATGCGAACCACCGTGACGCGGCCGATGCCCAGCGCCTCGGCGATGTCGTTCTGCGTCATCTGCTCGATGAAATACATCCAGGCCGCGCGAACGCGCAGGCGGTCGGACCTGTTGCCGGACGGCCCGTCGTCCGAGCCGCCGTTAACAGGCGCAGCGCGCCCGCGCATGCCCGAACCCCTAGCGCCTTTCGCCATGCCTCGCCATTCTCCCCTTTTCCGCTTTTCCCATGAAATGGGCCGAGGTCAAGCGAGCCGTTCGTCTGTACGGCGCGTCATGTCCACCCCGTTCGAATTGCGCTTGTCATGAAGTGGTGATCCAATAGTCTAGTTTCTGTACGGATGGATCGTTGGGACATAGCATGCTGAGAAGCCTGTCGAGAGAGGTCGCGGTCGGATTGCGCGACCAGATGCGCGAGGTGCGTCATCTCGTGCGCGCCAATAGGCATGACAGCAGCCGTTTCACCGGCGGACGCGCCGGGCCGCCGGCACCCGAGATCGAGCGGCTGATGTCGCATGCGGCGAGCTTCATCGACGATACGCTGACGATGGCCCATACCGTGCTGCCGATCGGCCGAACCGACCAGGCGACGCTGCATGGCTATGACGCCTATTTTTCCGGCGCGGACGGCGCGCGCGCCTTCCGGCATGACGTCTATTCCGCCTTCAAGGCGCTGATGCGCGAACGGGAAGCCAACCCGCGCCCGGTGCACGAGATGCGGCTGGCGCGGGCGCATGACATGATCCGCAAGGCCCATCCAGCAATGATCTCGGCGCTTGCCGAAGCCCAGGGCCATGCAAGACTGCGGGCGGTCGCGGATATGGCGGCGGCGACGGCGGTCGCGCTGATCGGGGCGCACGCGTTCGACGCGGCAGGTGAGGACGCGGATATGCGCCCCATCGTTGCGGTCGTGCTGGCGATCGGGCTTGCGACGCTCAACCATCGCGGCGTCAGCGACAGGGAACTGCTGGAATCTTCCGCCATCGCCGCCGATTCGCGTCACGACCGCATCGCCCGCGCCATGCAGGGCGACGATCCCGTCCGCGACCTCGCGGCGATCTTCGAGCCGCTGCTCGCCGTGCTGCCATAGGACTGGCACCCCTTCCTTCTCCCCGTTTACGGGGAGAAGGTGCCCGAAGGGCGGATGAGGGGCGGAGCCAAAATTTCAGACGTCCGCGCTGCCCCTCACCCGGCCGCTCCGCGGCCACCCTCTCCCCGTAAACGGGAAGAGGAAAGAGGGCGCCAAGCCCCAAGCGATTCCATCCGAAGCGGAAAGGAGCTAGCCGACCATATCGGCGATGCATTTCTTGGCGCGCTGCACCGAGGCCGGGCTCATCGACAGTTCAGTCAGGCCCATGCGGATGAATTCAGGGATCAGGTCCGGCCGTCCGGCCGCCTCGCCGCACATGCCGACCATGATGCCGGCGGCGGTACCCGCCCGCGCAGTCATCTCGATCGCCGACATCACCGCCGGATTGGTCACGTCGTTCAGCTTCGCCACGGTCGGGTTCAGCCGGTCGGCGGCCATGATGTACTGCGTCAGGTCATTGGTGCCGATCGAGAAGAAGGCGACTTCCTTCGCCAGCGCCGGCGCAATCAGAACCGCCGCCGGCGTCTCGATCATGACGCCGAGCGCGAAGTCGCCGAAGGCGACACCCTCGGCGGCAAGCTCCGCCTTGCAGGATTCCACGAGCTCCCGCGCCTGCCGCACTTCCGACAGGTCCGACACCATCGGCAGCATGACCTTGACGTTGCCGGCGACGGCGGCGCGCAGCAGCGCGCGGAGCTGCGGCTTGAAGATATCCGGCCGGTCGAGGCACATGCGGATGCCGCGCCAGCCGAGGAACGGGTTTTCCTCATCCGGGAATTCGATGCCGGAGACCGGCTTGTCGCCGCCGATGTCGAGCGTGCGCACGATCACCGGATAAGGCGCGAAGGCTTTCGCCAGCGCCAGATAGGTCTCGGCCTGCATGTCCTCCGAGGGCAGGTGCATGTGGCGCATGAACAGAAGCTCGGTGCGGAACAGGCCGACGCCCATCGCGCCGGCCTCCTTCGCCGCGTCGATCTCTTCGAGCGAACCGATATTCGCCGCCACCTCGATCACGGTGCCGTCGGCGCGGCGCGGGGTCGCATCCTTGAACGCTTTCAGCGCCTCCCGTTCGCGGGCAGCGGCGGCCAAACGCTCCGCATAGGTCGCGCGGACCTTGTCGTCGGGCTCGGCCGTGACGCGGCCGCGATGGCCATCCAGCGCGACCGTTTTCGCATCCTTCAGCGTATGAACCTGATCGCCCAGACCAAGCACGGCAGGGATGCCGTGAGCGCGGGCGATGATGGCGATGTGCGACGTCGCGCCGCCATGGCCGCAGACCACGCCACCGATGCGCTTCAGCGGCGCGCGGGCAAGGTCCCAGGCGCCGATGTCGTCGGCGATCAGGATCGCGCCCTGCGGAATATCCTCCAGCGTGGCGTCCGCCTGGCCGAGCAGCGCCAGGCAGATCTGCCGCGCCACCGCCAGCACGTCGTCGGCGCGGGCATTGAGATAGGGATCGTCGACCTGGCCGAACTCATCGGCCAGTTGGGTCGACGCGCCGAGCACGGCGGTGACCGCGTCCGACCCAGCGCGGATCGCGGCCAACGTCTTCTCGCGCAATTCGTCGTCGGCGGCGATGTCGCTCAAGGCGGCGATGATGCCCCGGTCATTGGCCGACAGCGCATCCGACTTCAGCGACGCCGCCATGCGGCTCTGGACGGTCGCGACGGCATCGCCGAAACGGCCGATTTCGGCGTCGATCTCGCCGGCATCCAGCTTGCGCGCGGTCGGCTTGATCTCGGGCGGGAAATGCGGAAACGCGACCCCCAGCGCATAGCCCTCGCTCGCCGCCACGCCCTTCAGCGCGCCGGGCTCATCGTCCTCGACCGGCGTGTTCGGCGTCTCGGCCGGCGCGGCGGCCTGCGCCTTGGCGACGGCGGTTTCGAGCGCCTTCTCCTCGGCTTGCGGATCGTCTTCCTGCAACCCGGCCAGCGGGTTTTCGAGATAGCCTATCAGCGCCTCGATCGCCTCGATCTCATCCGCGCCCCTCGTGCGGATCGTGACCTCGTCATTCTCCTTGACGCCGAGCAGCATCAGCTTGACCGAGCTTTTCGCGCTGGCGGACTTGGCGCCCTTGACGATCTCGACCTCGCTCTCGAAACTCTTGGCGAGCTTGACGAAGCGCGTCGCGGGACGTGCGTGCAGCCCTTCATGCACCCGGACAATCGTCGAGCGTTCCATGACTACCCTCTATCAATATTCGATGCGGCGGTCAGTCGCCGATCAGGATCAGCGCACCGGTGCGCGCCGCCGCTGCCAGGTCGGCGCCGTCGACCTCGGTGGCGCAGATCTCGCCGGGACGCTCGGCCGTATCCGAGCCGTTGAAGGTGATCACCACATGGCCGATCTCGCACACCTTGGCCCAGGCCTTCTCGCCCATGGCTGTGACGTGCGCCGTCAGATCGCCGATCCTCACCGATGCGCCGATGGCCGGCGCGGCGTCGCTGGGGCCGGCTTCGGTGAGATGCAGCACCGAGACCTCGGCCAGTTCCGGCGGCGCGCCGTCGGCAAACAGGATGAGCACGCCGCTCTCCGCCAGTTCCGCCACCTCGGGCCCGACTTGGGTGATCTTCGTCTTGAGGTGCAGAACCATCGCGTCGTCCAAATTACTCGAAAGGAGAGCCCGGCGGCCGCTCGCACGGCCGCCGGAACAGTTTCTAGAACACCACCAGGCTGACCAGCCAGGCGATGAGCACCGAGACCGGACCCATGATCTGGCGCGAGATCAGAACGGCGGGAACGCCGATCTCGATCGTCTTCGGCTTGGCCTCGCCGAGCGCCAGGCCCACCGGCACGAAGTCGCAACCGACCTGCGTGTTGTAGGCAAAGAGCGCGGGCAGAGCCATCGCCGGCGAGATCGTGCCGTTGGCGATCTGCGGGCCGATGATGGCGACGCCGATCACCTGCGCGATCACCGCGCCCGGTCCCAGGATGGGCGACAGGAACGGCAGGCCGCAGATGGCCGAGATGATCAGCAGGCCGATGATGTTGTTGGCCAGCGGACCGAGCGGCTGGGCGAGCACGTCGCCGATGCCGGTGTAGAGGATCAGGCCGATCAGCATCGTCACGAACGCCATGAACGGCAGGACGTTGCGGACGACCTGGTCGATGGTGCGGCGGCCGGCATTGAAGAAGATGCCGACGACGCGACCCATCACGCGGCCGATCGAGGCGATGAGGCCGACGAAGCCGCCCTCGCTGCCAGTCGCAGCCGGAGCCGGCGTCGAAAACGAAGCGCTGGACGCCGCCGCGGACGACGCGCCCGCCGATGTCGCAGCCTCTGATCCGTCGGCCATGGCGATGTCCCCTTCTTTGACGCCCGACACGTAGATGTCCTCGGTGATGAACTGGGCGAGCGGACCCGCCTGCCCCACCGGGGTGAGATTGACGGTCGGGATGCGCTTGCGCGGATAGACGCCGCACCGCGCCGTGCCGCCGCAATCGACGACCACCACCGCCATTTCGCCTTCGACCGGCGGCGCCTTGAAGCCGTCGACGACTTCGGCGCCGGTCATGTCCGCGATGCGCTGCGCCACCGGGTGGATGCCGCCGCCGGTGATCGAGACCACCTTGTTGCGCTCCGGCGTCGGCTGGATGACCAGCGGGCCGCCCCAGCCGCTCTTGCCGCGGGAGATTTTGACTGCCTTGTATGACTTGGCCATATCGCTATCCCCCGATCAGAGCTCGACGCCCTGGCGGCGCGCCATGATGGCTGTGATGCGCTCTGTCAGCATGCCCTTGAGCAGGATGACCACGAGGCCGACGATGGCGTACCAGATGGCGACCTGGATGTGGTAGCCGCCGGGAACCGCGCCCTTGCGTTCAAGCTCCAGCAGCGCGACGAGGATGCCGCCCCAGACGAAATACTCGCCCGGATTGATGTGCGGGAACAGGCCGAGCGGCGGATGCACGTAGGACACGGCCGCGTCGTAGAAGGCCGGCTTGTGCTTCTCCTCCAGGAACGAGCCGAAGGTGTAGGCCATCGGGTTGGTCAGGAAGAAGACCGCGAGCAGCGGCAGCAGCGTGTAGCGGGTGAGCGCGATGCGCCCCGCGCCGCGCGCAAGCCCATGAACGCGCTCCTCGCCGATCAGTTCGGTGATGGCGTAGAACGCCGTCATCAGGACGACGAGCGTCGGGATGATGCCGGTGACGAAGCCGGCGAAGACCTCGCCGCCCTTCTGGAAGATGCCGATGAAATATTTGCCGATGGCGGTGAGCCATCCGAGCTGTTCTTCCTGCTGGACCTGGTTCAGCTTCTCCCTGAACTGGTCGACCGTGATATTGTCGCCCGCCGCCTGGGCGAGGATCACGAGATCATGCGCTGTGTCCTTCGCGGCCATCTTGCCGTGAAGGGCAGCATCCGTGGCGACCTGGCCTGCGACGTGCAGGTTCTGGACCGCCATGTCGGCATGCTGCGCCAACATCGATAGAATTGACATTTGTCCTCCTTGTTTTGCTCGGGCCGGCAAGATCCCCCGCCAGATCGAGACCCTTATGCACCCTGCGCCTTGAGGCCGGAGAGACCCGGCCCCTTGGGTTCCAGCCGCGTCTTGTCGACCTGTTCGATCGCCTTGACGACGGCCGCCGTCACGCCGGTTTCCCCCTCTCCCAGGATCGCGGGATCGGACCGGAGCTTGTCGAGGGTCATTCCCTCGAATTCCTCATGCCGCTTGAATTTCGCGAAGACCGAACGCCCGGTCATCGTCATGAGCCGACGCACGACCAGGTCGGGCGTCACCACCAGCAGAGCGATCGTGCCCTTGCCGAAGCGGCCGCGCGTGTTGCCGGCGCCGACATAGCCGTCCTTGAACTGGTTGGTGATGCCTTTGAAGACGTCGGAGTAGTGGCGCATCTGTATCCAGACGCCGAGCGACTGCAGCGCCCAGACGAGCGCAAGCGCCAGCAATCCCCATTGCCAGAGTGCCATCAGGCGATTCCTCCCGGGCCTGCCATCCGTCCTCTGCGGATCGTAAGGCCGTTAACTACCGAACCTTGCACATTTGTCTTTGCGAATGTCAATATGTATAAATGTGCGCGGCATCCGATTCCGCGGATCGTCCACACAAATGCTGCGTTGTGCATCGGTGGGACGACGGCGTATCGTGCCGCCCAGGAGCAAAGCCTCGATGGACCTGCTTTTCAAGAACGAGCTGTCGCTGGTGCCCGATCTTCGCCACCGGCTGCGCCAGTTGCGCTGGTTTCGCACAACTTTCCGCAACAGCGTGCGCGCCGTCACCGCCCGCTATGGTATCCGCTTCGAAGTGGACGAGGATAAACTGGCGCGAATTTTTTTCGACTGGGTGGAGACGGTGAACGCGCGCAAGGCCTTCGCCGGCGTCGACCGGGGCGACTTCATCGTTTACGCGGCCGGCCTAGCGCTGAAGGAACTGATCCGTCAGGCCCCTGTGCGCGCCATTCCCGACAGCGCGCAGCCGAATGCGATCCAGACACCCGCGCCGGAGATCGTGCGCTTCTGGCCCGAAGGGTTCGTCTACACCAATTACTGCGTCTGCGCGATCGCGGCCATGTTCGAGCAGGAATTCGGCGCGACGCCGGCGCTCGACGCCAGCGCAGACGATTTGCGCACATGGTGGTCCTACAAGGAGAACGCCACCGAGATGCCGGCCTATGCGGTGGCCTATCTCGACCGCTTCCTCGGCGCCGAGCCGAACTGGGTCGCGCCCGACCAGCCCGAAACGCGGCAGGCGATGCGCAAGGCGATCATCGCCGCTACGGGCGTGGACGCCATCGGCCGCGCCTGATCCATCTTCATTCTCCTTCTCGTCCTTACCTTCGCGGGAGCCTTCCTTGCCGAACGACAAACTCGTGATCTTCGACTGCGACGGCGTGCTGGTCGATTCCGAACCGCTCGCGGCGGAGGCCTATGTGCGAGCCTATGCCAAGCACGGCCTGGCGATCGAGGCTGCGGTGGTCGCCGAGGGCGTCGGCATGAAGCAGGCCGACATCATCCGCAAGATCGGCGACATCACCGGCCATTATCTGCCGGAGCACGGCCAGCCGGATCTCTGGATCGAAACCAAGGCGCTGTTCAGCGAAAAACTGACACCGACGCCGGGCCTGCCGGCTTTCCTCGATGCGCTGGCCACAGCCCGCTGCGTGGCGTCCTCCTCGTCGATGGAGCGTATCCATCACAGCCTCGACGTGACGGGATTGGCGAGGCATTTCGGCGAGGCCATCTTCTCCTCGCAGATGGTGAAGCACGGCAAGCCTGCGCCCGACCTGTTCCTGCTCGCGGCCGACAGGATGGGTTTTACGCCCAAGAACTGCGTCGTCATCGAGGATTCGCGCTTCGGCGTGCAGGGCGCGATCGCGGCGGGCATGACCGCGATCGGCTACACTGGCGGCGGCCATAGCTGGGCGGAGCATGGCGATACGCTGACGGCGGCGGGGGGCCATGCAGTGTGCGCAAGCTGGGATGCGGTGCGGGCCGAATTGCAGACGCGAGGCTTTGCCTGATCAGGCCGCGCCGCGCGCCATCTCCAGCATGATCTTCAGAACCGCATCGGCCCGCTCGATCTGCGGCATGTGGCCGGTCGCCTGGAAGACATGCAGCGCGACCTGACCCGGGAGACCGTTGGCTTGCTGCGACGGGATAATATGGTCGTTCGCGCCGACGATGACACGGACCGGAATGTGCAGCCCCGCGATCATCTCGCGCGTGTCGACCGTTTGCGTTCCGTCGGCGAAGAAGCGGTCGGCAATCTCGGCCTGCACGCGGCGCAGTTCCGTATCGACGGACTGCGCCAGCGTTGCCTTGACGAAGGCGGGAGTCAGGAATTTCTCGTCAGCGACAAGCAGCTTCAGCCAGGGCATCAGGCTCGCTTCGCTGCGGGCGCGGGCGAAACCGGAGAGGAACGCGCCGTTGATCTCCGGCCCAAGTCCGGCCGCGGCGACCAAGGCGAGCGCACGGATATCGGCGTGGCCACGCGCAGCGACGGTCGCGGCAACCGCACCGCCGAAGGAATGGCCGATGAGCGTGATCGGGCCGAGATAGAGCGCGGCGATCGTCGCTTCGATTTGTTCGGAAATGGCATCCATGTCTGCGGGAACGGCGCGCGGCGAGCCGCCATGGCCGGGAAGGTCGATGCCGAGCACCGGCGCGTCGACCACGCCCGCGCCGAGCATCGGCCGCCAGGAATTCATGTCGGAGCCGAAGCCGTGGATCAGCACGAAGGGCCGGCCCGAGCCTTGACGCAGCCAGGCGTGATGGAGGGGTGCGGAGGCCGTCATCCGCGCCGCTGACGGACGCGCTTGGGAGGACGCGTCCGCCTTGGGTTTTGCTGTCGGGGAGGCGGACAATGCCGCTTCCACGTCCTTGCGCATGACACGACCGTTCGGACCGGAGCCGGCAATCGAGTCGAGCTTCAGGCCGGCGCTGGCGGCGATGCGGCGGGCGAGCGGCGTAGCTCGGACGGCGGAGCTGTCTGGAGACGCCGCACCCCCACCCCGTACCCCTCCCCTCAAGGGGGAGGGGGGCGTCAACGTCTCAGGATCCCCCTCCCCCTTGAGGGGAGGGGTACGGGGTGGGGGTGCGTCGGCGGGTGCGGAAGCCGCCGGCTTTTCGCTAGCCGTCTCCCCCTCCGCATAGATCCAGGCCACGGCCTCGCCGACGGGGATGTCGACGCCTTCCTTGCCGGTGATGTCGCGGATGGTGCCGGACGCCGGCGCGTCGATCTCCATCGCGGCCTTGTCGGTCTCGATCTCGAAGAGCACGTCGCCTTTCTTCACGGTCGCGCCGTCCTCGACATACCAGCGCGAGATACGGCCCGTGGCCATATCCATGTCGACCTTGGGAAGGATGACCTCGACCGGCATAGCTCAGCGGTTTCCGGTGGCCAGCGCGCGGGCGGCGGCGACGATGTCCGGCACCTGCGGCACGGTCGCCTTTTCGAGATCGGGATTGTAGGGGATCGGCGTTTCCGCGCCGCCCAGGCGCACGATCGGCGCGTCGAGATAGTCGAAGGCGTCGCTCTCGGCGATCATGGCCGACACTTCCGCGCCGACGCCGAGCGTCTTGACACCCTCGTAGACGCAGAGCAGGCGCGAGGTCTTCTTGACGCTGGCGATGACCGTGTCCTTGTCCATGGGACGGATCGTGCGCAGGTCGATGACCTCGGCGTCGATGCCTTCCTTCTTGAGTTGGGCGGCGGCCTCAAGCGCCTTGTGCACCATGATTGCAGTGGCGACGATGGTGAGGTCCCTGCCCTCGCGGCGGATATCGGCCTTGCCGATCGGCACGGTGTAGTAGCCTTCGGGAACCGGACCCTTCATCTTGTAGAGCAGCTTGTGCTCGAAGATCATGACCGGGTCGGGATCGGCGACGGCGGCGAGCAGCATGCCCTTGGCGTCGTGCGGCGTCGCCGGCTGGATGACCTTGAGGCCCGGCACGTGGCCGAACCACGCCTCGAGCGACTGGCTATGCTGGGCGGCGGCCCCGGTGCCCGATCCGGCGGGGAAACGCATGACCACCGGCACCGAGACGGCGCCGCCCAGCATATAGCGCATCTTCGCCGCCTGGTTGACGATCTGCTCCATGGCGAGCGTGGCGAAATCGGAGAACTGGAACTCGAAGATGGGGCGCAGGCCTGTGACCGCCGCGCCGACGGCGACGCCCGCGCCGCCGAGCTCGGAGATCGGCGTGTCCATCACGCGGTCGGCACCGAAGCGCTCGACAAGATCGCCCGTGACCTGGAACGCGCCGCCATAGACGCCGATGTCCTCGCCCATGAGGATGACGCGCTCGTCCTGTTCCATGGCGATCGCCATGGCCTCCTGGATCGCCTGCGCGTAGCTCAGCTCCCGCACCGTGGTGTCCATGATTATGCGGCTTCCGTATAGACGTAGCGTTCGAGGTTCTTGATTTCGGGGGCCGGGCTCTCCTTGGCGAACTCGATGCCGGCCGCGATCTCGGCCTTGACGGAGTCGCGGATCGCGTCGAGGTCAGCCTGGCTGACGACGCCGAAATCGAGCATTTCCTTTTCCAGCCGCGGGATCGGGTCGCGAGACATCCACTCCTCGATCTCGTCCTTGGTGCGGTAACGGTTGCGGTCGCTCTTGGAGTGGCCGCGCCAGCGATAGGTTTTCGATTCGATCAGGGTCGGACCGTCGCCGCGCCGCGCCCGTTCGACGGCGGCATGCATGGCCTCGGCCACCTCGGAGAGGTTGTTGCCATCGACGATGACGCCAGGCATCGAATAGGCGGCGGCACGGTCGGCGATGTTCGGCACGGCGGTGGCGCGCTCGACCGAGGTCGACATGCCGTAGCCATTGTTCTCGCAGACGAAGATGACCGGCAGCTTCCAGATCGAGGCCATGTTCAGCGCCTCGTGGAACGCGCCTTCATTGTTGGCGCCGTCGCCGAAGAAGGAAACGACCACCTTGCCGGTCTTCAACTGCTTGGACGTCAGGGCCGCACCGACCGCGATCGGGATGCCGCCGCCGACGATGCCGTTGGCGCCGAGATTGCCGGTGGTCACGTCGGCGATGTGCATCGAGCCGCCGCGGCCGCGGCAATAACCGGTGGTCTTGCCGAAGAACTCGGCGAACATCTTGCCCACATCCGCGCCCTTGGCGATGCAGTGACCGTGGCCGCGATGGGTCGAGGTGATCTGGTCGTCATTCGTCAGCGGCAGGCAGATGCCCATGGCCGACGCTTCCTGGCCAATCGACAGGTGCATGGTGCCGTGGATCAGGCCGCGCATATAGCTCTCTTCCGCGCCTTCCTCGAACTGGCGGATGAGGTGCATTTTCCGCAGCGCGTCCTTGAGCTGCCCGGGCGAATATTCCCGATAGATGAAGGGCAGGTTCGCGCCCGTTTCCAGTTCCTTACGTTTGGGCTGGGACATGGTCACGCTCCGTAGACGAGCTTGTCCTGGCGGGCGCGCAGCTCGGCCAGCTTCGAGCCGGGAGCGACAGCCGCGTTGGCGTAGGTGATCAGGTCGCCCTTCTTGATCGGCGCTGTGACCGAGCCGCCCTGCAGCATGCCGCAGGGGATGGCCTTGGCGGCGCGCGCTTCGGGCGCCGTCATGATCCAGGCGCGGTAGCAATATTCGCCGATCGCATCGAGCTTCTCGCCCGGCTGCATATCCTTCTTGGCGACGGCCGCGACTTCCGCCGTGGGCTTTGCCAGCGGCACCATGTCGGCCTTGCCGTAGAGCACGACGCGGGCGCAGGTCAGCGGCACTTCGAGCGAGGTCAGGTGATAGGGCCGGTGGAAGGTGAAGTAAGGGCCATGGCCCATCTTCAGATCCTCCATGCGCTCCGAAACACGCGGATGCGACATGTCGGCGATGACGAAGACGCCCGGCGCGACGCCCTTGCCGATCGAATAGTCGACCACGCCGACCTTCTTCAAGACGCCGCCGTCCTTTTCGGGAACCAGCACCTTGTTGAGCTCGGGCAGGGTCGCCTTCGGGCCATGCATGCCCGGCTTGTCGGGCACGAGGCCGGTGGCGTTGGCGATCGCCGCCATCTCGACCATGGTCTTGGAGCCGTCGACGAACTCGACGAGCATGCGCACATTCATGTTCCGGCGCTTGGCTTCCTCGGCATAGTCGTGAGGAACCGCGTCGATGTTGAGCGGATTGTTCTTGCCCTTGCCGGCGGCGACGATGGTGTGACCCATCGCCGAGACGAACTCGATCAGCTCCATGCAGGACGACGGCTCGTCGCCGGCGCCGAGCGAATACATGACGCCGAGCCGGTCGGCCTCGGCCTTGAGATAGGCGCCGATGGTGACGTCGGCCTCGACATTCATCATGACGAGGTGCTTGCCGTGCTCCATGGCGTGCAGGCCGATCTCGGCGCCGACGGCCGGGACGCCGGTGGCGTCGATGACCACGTCGATCAGGTCGTTGCCGTAGACGAAGCTGGCGTCATTGGTGACGGCGATCTTGCCGGATTCGATGGCCTTGGTGACGTCGGAGGCCTTCGACACCTCGCGGGCATGGCCCTTTTCCTGGAAGGCGATGTCGACCGCGCGGTTCGCGTTGGGGAGGTTCAGTTCGGAGATCGCCCCGATCTCGATGCCGGGCATATGCGCGACGCGGGTGACGATGTCGGTGCCCATCTCGCCGGAGCCGATCAGGCCGATGCGGATCGGCTTGCCGGTCTTTTCGCGCTCGACCAGATCGCGCGCGAGCCCCACCGGGGCGACGTTGATGGCCATGAACAATCCTCCCAATCGCAGCAGCGTACGTATCGCAGCAGCGTACGTGCTGATCAGGCAGTATTGAACATATGTATCATTGTCAAGACGAATGTCCACATATGGATGTGGCCACGCCGAAAAACCCTTTCGGGTTCAGCGGGACTTTCGGTTCAAAGAACACTCCCTTTCAGGAGGAGGGAAGCCGGACGCGGAAGTGCGCGGTGGTTTCCTAAAAAGTGATACTGTAGCGCGGTCTTGCCTGGGTGTGGTTGGCCACCCGTTCCCAAAGCAAGCTGCGAGAGGAAGTGTAAGGGCGGTTGGGGCGTTGTGGATAAATCGGCCGCAAAAATCGTGGAAGTTATTGATTCCAAACGAAACAGGTTCGAAATCCATCCTCAAATTTGCGAGGTTCGCGCCCTCTTCCTTCTCCCCGTTTACGGGGAGAAGGTGTCACGAAGTGACGGATGAGGGGCAGCGCAAAAGTGTGAATGTGGCACTCGACCAAACGCAGACTCTTT
>Ga0209792_1000574_pt1 | contig 24436 bp, 22 predicted proteins | sample EBPBio142005_DNA_FD_185860 | JGI IMG/M metagenome (GOLD analysis project Ga0209792, IMG submission 185860) | Wastewater treatment Type I Accumulibacter community from EBPR Bioreactor in Madison, WI, USA - Reactor 1_6/14/2005_ DNA (SPAdes)... | ecosystem: Engineered > Bioreactor > EBPR >... | reverse complement strand
TGACCTTCGCATGTCCGGCCAGCCTGAAGGCTGACCTCGACCGCTACGCCGCGCTACATGCGCAGACCTACGGCGAAACGGTCGATGCGGCGACACTGATCCCGCACATGCTGGAGGCATTCATGGCGGGGGATCGGGGATTCAGGAAAGGAACGACCGCCAAGGTCGTTCCGCAGAAACAGACCTGACGACCTTGCCGTCACTTCAACGACAAAGCGCAGCCCGAGGCTGCGCTTTGTCGTTCCGGGGGCAGTTGGGCTACTATAGAGAAAGGCAAGTCGGCCTGCTGTTGGGAAACGTACCCGATGCAACGCGCTCCGGCTTTCTCCCTCGTCGCTCTTATGTGGCACCTAGCCCACAACGCAGCAGTCAATCCAAACTGACCGAAACAGAGCTAACCTAGCGTCCCATATAGAGTTTCAAGCCCTGGGCAATTTTCACTCAGGGCTTGACACGAGCAATTTTTTGTTGTGCGCGCCGCATGCGGGATTATTCCGACAACCGGCCCGACGGCGCTGTGCTTGAATGGATCTGTCCACTGCCCTGGGGAGCAAGACATGACCAGCCACAGCCTTGTAACGCAAGCCCCCGCCCTGCACCTGCCGGTGGCCCAGATGCGCGACGTGTTCCAGCCGGCGGACGTGGCGCGCAAGCTCGCGCGACTGCAGGAAGGCGGCGCACAGCGCGACCACGAGCAGCTGCGCAGCGTCTACGAACGCATGCTGGAGCGTGGCCCGGAGCGCTTCCAGGTCAAGCCATCAGGCCTACCCGACATGGCGGCGCTCTATGATCAACTGCCCAACTTCACCGAGGTGCTGGACGACGTGCGCCGCCAGGTGGCCCTGGCGCAGGACAGCCGCGACGGCCTGGAGGTCACGCCCATGCTGCTGCTGGGCATGCCCGGCATAGGCAAGACACATTTCGCGCGCCAGCTCGCCGCCCTGCTGGGCACGGGCATGAATCTGGTGCCCATGAGCTCGATGACCGCGGGCTGGTTGCTGTCGGGATCATCCTCGCAGTGGAAGGGCGCGCGTCCCGGCAAGGTGTTCTAGGCGCTGGTGGAGGGCGAGTACGCCAACCCGGTGATCGTGGTGGACGAGATCGACAAGGCCGCGGGCGATGCGCAGTACGACCCGCTGGGCGCGCTCTACGCGCTGCTCGAGCACGACACGGCGCAGAGCTTCACGGACGAGTTCGCCGACGTGGCCATAGACGCCAGCCAGGTCATCTGGATCACCACGGCCAACGACGAGCGCGCCATTCCCGACCCCATCCTCAACCGCATGAACGTCTTTGCGGTGCAGCCGCCCACACCGGCCCAGGCGCGCGCCATAGCGCTGCGGCTGTACCAGGGCATACGCGCCGAGCATGACTGGGGCCGCCTGTTCACGCCCGAACCCCAGGACGATGTGCTGGACCTGCTGGCCCAGATGCCGCCGCGCGAGATGCGCCGTGCGCTCATGACCGGCTTTGGCAATGCGCGCCTGGAGCAGCGCGAGAGCGTGGAGGTGGCCGATCTGCCCCGCGCAACGGCCGGCAAGGGACGCATGGGCTTCATGCAATAGGCGCCGGCTACACTGCCCGCCAAGGTGCGCCCCGCGCACGCCCTGGCGCCCAGCCGATGACCCTGACCCACAGCCTGTTCCTGATTGCCCTTCTGATCGCCGCCAGCGCCTTCTTTTCGATGGCGGAAATCTCCCTTGCCGCATCGCGCCGCCTGCGCCTGCGCCAGCTGGCCGACGAGGGCGATGCGCGCGCCGAGCGCGTGCTGCAGATGCAGGATCAGCCCGGCGAATACTTCACCGTGGTGCAGGTCGGGCTGAACGCCGTCGCCATCCTCGGCGGCATCGTGGGCGAAGGCGCGTTGAGTCCCTATCTGAGCGCCATGCTGGCGCTGTGGCTGCCCCAGGAGTCGGCTCAGACGCTGGGCTTCGTGGCATCCTTCCTGAGCGTCACCTCGCTGTTCATCCTGTTTGCCGATCTGTGCCCCAAGCGCCTGGGCATGGCCCATCCCGAGGCTGTCGCCGTGCGCGTGGTGCGGCCCATGCAGGGCTGCATGCTGATCTTCAAGCCCATCGTGTGGTTCTACAACCGCTCTGCCGACCTGCTGCTGCGTCTGACAGGCCTGCCCAGCCAGCGCGATGACCGCATCACGCCCGAGGACATCCTGGCCATGACCGAGGCCGGCGCGCGTGCAGGATTGCTGGCGGCGCCCGAGCAGCAGGTGATCACCAATGTGTTCGAGCTTGACTCGCGCAGCGTGACTTCGGCCATGACGCTGCGCGAACGCATTGCCTTCTTCCGGCGTGACGACACCGACAGCCTGATCCGCGCGCGTATCGCGGCCGAGCCCTTCTCCACCTACCCCGTGTGCGACGGCGACATCGACCATGTGGTGGGCTATGTGGACGCCAAGGACCTGTTCCAGCGCGCGCTTAACAACCAGCCGATCTCGCTGGCCGACGAGGGGCTGGTGCGCAAGGTGCTGATCGTGCCCGACCAGCTGTCGCTGGCAGAGGTGCTTGCGCATTTCCGCCAGGTGCACGAGGACTTTGCCGTCATCGTCAACGAATACAGCCGCGTGGTCGGCGTGGTCACCTTGAACGACGTGATGAGCACCGTGATGGGCGACCTGATCGGCCCCACGGACGAGGAACAGATCGTGCGCCGCGACGCGAACTCCTGGCTCATCGACGGCACTGCCCCCATCGAAGACGTGCTGCATGTGCTGCAACTCGACGAGCTGCCCCACGACGTCGAATACGAGACCCTGGCAGGGTTCCTGATGGTCATGCTGCGCCGCGTGCCGCGCCGCACCGACAGCGTGACCGTGGGTAACTACAAATTCGAGGTGCTGGACGTGGACAGCTACCGCATCGACCAGGTCATGGTCACGCGGCTGGACGAAATCTCGAAAGCCGCTTGACAACGGCATAGCAGCCCAACTTTCCGTCATGCCCGCGCAGGCGGGCATCCAGTGCAAGCGCTTGCCGTGACACACGAATGGATTCCCGCCTGCGCGGGAGTGACGGTTGCAAGCTACCGTGGTGGAAAGTATCAGGCCGCGGCGGATTGATCCTGAAAGACCCAGCGCCTTTGCGCCGCGAACACCGCATTCGGGTAGGGCGGCTTGCCGCGGCTGCCGTTGTAGCGGCCCAGCGCCATGAACAGGTCGCCGCGCTCGCGATCCAGGTAGTGGCGCAGGATCACGCAGCCAAAGCGCAGGTTGGTCTGCATCTGGAACAGCTTGCCCGCGTCGCCGTCGCCGATGGCGCGCGTCCAGAACGGCATGACCTGCATGTAGCCGCGCGCGCCCACGCTGGAGACGGCAAACTTGCGAAACGCACTCTCCACCTGAATCAGGCCCATGACCAGGGATACATCGAGTCCCGCGCGCTTGGACTCGTACCACACGGTCTGCAGAAAGTCGCGGCGCACTTCCCAATCGGGCTTGGCGCGGCGCAGGCGCTCGCTCATAGTGCCCAACCAGCGCAGGTAACCCAGGCGTGCCTCGGTAGTGAAAAACACGGGTTCAGGCGGTGCCAGGTCTGCTACCGCCGAGCTGAGTGCGGTGCGCACGGAGTCGATCAGTGGCTCCTCCAACTGCCCACCCGCATGGGCCGTGCTCGGCAAGCCCAGCCAGGCGACCGGGCCCACGGTCAGCGATGCCAGAGATGCCAGGCAGGCGCGGCGCTGCAGTTCTGTGGTCATGCGGCCACACGCGCCTTCACATGGGCCAGGATCTCGTCCACGCCCACCTTGGTGGCGCCGGCGTCGCGGCGGTGCTGGTATTCGACCTGGCCCTCCTTGAGGCCCTTGTCGCCAATCGTGATGCGGTGCGGCACGCCGATCAGTTCCCAGTCGGCGAACATGGCGCCGGGGCGCTCGCCGCGGTCGTCCAGGATCACATCCACGCCGCCGGCCAGCAGCTCGCCATGCAACTGCTCGGCCACTGCCTTCACCGCATCGCTGCGATCCATGCCTATGGGGCAGATCACCACGGTGAACGGCGCGATCGCGTCGGGCCAGATGATGCCGCGCTCATCATGGTTCTGCTCAATGGCGGCGGCCGGCAGGCGCGTGATGCCTATGCCGTAGCAACCCATCTCGAAGAAGGCCGGCTTGCCGTCCTCGCCCAGGAAGGTGGCGTTCATGGCCCTGGAATACTTGGTGCCCAGGTAGAACACATGGCCGACCTCGATGCCGCGCTCTATGGCCAGCACACCCTTGCCGTCGGGCGACGGGTCGCCGGCGACCACGTTGCGCAGATCGGCCACCAGATCGGGCTCGGGCAGGTCGCGGCCCCAGTTCACGCCGGTGATGTGGAAGTCCTCCTCGTTGGCGCCGCAGATCCAGTCGGCCATGACGGCGACTTCGCGGTCGGCGACGATGCGCACCGGCTGCTGCAGACCGATGGGGCCCAGATAGCCGGGCTTGGCGCCGAAATGCGCCTCGATCTCGGCCACGGTCGCAAAGCGGAAGCCCTTGTCCAGGCCAGACACCTTGGAGACCTTGATCTCGTTCATGTCGTGGTCACCGCGCAACAGCAGCAGCCAGACCTGGCTCTTGACGACCTCGCCCGCCTCGTTGGTGTCATCGCTGGCCAGCACCAAGGACTTGACCGTGGTGGACAGGGGCGCGCCCAGCAGTTCGGCCACCTCTGCACAGGTGGCCTTGCCCGGCGTGGGTGTGCGCGTCATGGGCGCGGCCGCGGCCGGACGCGGGCCGGCGGGCGCCAGGGCCTCGGCCTTTTCCATGTTGGCGGCGTAATCGCTCGCAGGGCAATAGACGATGGCATCCTCGCCGGTGGCGGCGATGACCTGGAATTCCTCGCTCAGGTCGCCGCCAATGGCGCCCGAGTCGGCCGCCACGGCGCGGTAGGTGAGGCCGAAGCGGTCAAAGATGCGCCTATAGGCCTGAGCCATGACCTGGTAGCTGGCCTTGGCCGCCGCCTGGTCTCGGTCGAAGCTGTAGGCATCCTTCATGATGAACTCACGCCCGCGCATCAGGCCGAAGCGCGGACGGCGCTCGTCGCGGAACTTGGTCTGGATCTGGTAGAGGTTCTTGGGCAGCTGCTTGTAGCTGCGCAGCTCCTGGCGTGCGATGTCGGTGACTACTTCCTCGCTCGTCGGCTGGACGATGAAGTCGCGCCCGTGGCGGTCCTGTATGCGCAGCAGCTCGGGGCCCATCTTCTCGAAGCGCCCCGTCTCCTGCCACAGCTCGGCGGGCTGCACCACGGGCATGGTGCATTCCACGGCGCCGGCGCGGTTCATTTCCTCGCGCACTATGGCTTCGACCTTGCGAATCACACGCAGGCCCATGGGCATGTAGTTGTAGATGCCGGCTCCCAGCTTCTTGATCAGACCGGCGCGGGTCATGAGCTTGTGGCTGACGACTTCGGCGTCAGCCGGGGCCTCTTTCAGGGTGGAAATGAAGAATTGGGAAGCTTTCATCGAACGCGCTCAGCAACTGCGGGGCCATCGCTTGCCGCGTACGGGGCAGAGTGCATAATGACCACAGTTATAAAGAATTGGGGTTAGATTATGCTTGACAGGGACGGCTTCCGCCCAAACGTCGGCATCATCCTGCTCAACCAAAGAAACCAGGTATTCTGGGGCAAGCGCATACGCACCCACAGCTGGCAGTTCCCTCAGGGCGGCATTGACCGCGGAGAAAACCCGGAGCAGGCCATGTTCCGCGAACTGCACGAAGAGGTGGGGCTGCTGCCCAATCAGGTACGCGTGGTTGCCCGCACCCGGGACTGGTTGCGCTACGAGGTGCCAGACAGGTACATCCGCCGCGACGCGCGCGGCCACTATCGCGGACAGAAACAGATCTGGTACCTGCTGCAGCTGCTGGGCCACGACTGGGATCTGAACCTGCGCGCTACCGACCACCCCGAGTTCGACGCCTGGCGCTGGAATGACTACTGGGTGCCGCTGGATGTCGTGGTGGAATTCAAGCGCGGCGTCTATGAAATGGCGCTGACCGAGTTGGCGCGCTTTCTGCCGCGCCACGACCAGCGCAACCGCTATCTGCGCAGCGGCATGCGCGCGCGCGACCACGACAGCGGGCAAGGTTCAATGCACCGCGCAGGTTCGCTGCTGGTCAAACCCGGCATGGAGCTGCCACCCGGCGCCAGCTTTGACCCTGACCCCCAGAACAGCATGCCGGCGCCGTTGCCGGATGCACCGCAGGCCACACCGCGCAAGTAACCGCCGTGGCAGCATGCGCCGTGCGCAACGGCCGGGCCAGGCGCCAGCGCAGGCGCCGTATCAACTAACGGTCAGCACCATGTTGTCGCGGTGCACCATCTCCGGCTCGGCAGCGTAGCCCAATAGCTGCTCAAAGTCCGACGAGGGCTTGCGGCACAGCCGGCGCGCCTCGGCGCTTGCATAATTGGCCAGACCACGGGCGATCTCCGTACCGCCCGCATCGCGCACAGCGATCACATCGCCGCGCACGAAGTCGCCCTCCACCGCCACCATGCCTATGGGCAGCAGGCTCTTGCCTTCATCTCGCAGCTTGGCTGCCGCGCCTGCATCCACGGTCACATAGCCGCGCAACTGCAGGTGATCCACCATCCACTGCTTGCGCGCCTGCTTTTTCTGCGTCTGCGCCACCAGCAGCGTGCCTATGGACTCACCCTGCGCCAGGCGCAGCAGCACATCGGGCTCGCGCCCCCAGGCGATCACGGTGGAGGCGCCCGAGCCGGCGGCACGTTTGGCGGCGATGATCTTGGTAATCATGCCACCCTTGCCAATGCCCGACCCGGCGCCGCCGGCCATGAGCTCCAGCGCAGCATCCCCGGCCTTGGCCTCATGCACGAACCGCGCCTGCGGGTCGCGGCGCGGGTCGGCAGTGTAGAGCCCCTTCTGGTCGGTCAGGATGATCAACGCATCCGCCTCCACCAGATTGGCGACCAGAGCGCCCAGCGTGTCGTTGTCACCAAACTTGATCTCGTCGGTGACCACGGTGTCGTTTTCGTTGATCACCGGCACCACGCCCAGGCGCAGCAAGGTCAACAGCGTGGAGCGGGCGTTGAGGTAGCGCTCCCGGTCGGCCAGGTCGGCATGGGTCAACAGCACCTGGGCGCTGCCCATGGCCTGCTCGCGCAGCTTGGTCTCGTACATCTGCGCAAGGCCCATCTGCCCTACGGCGGCCGCAGCCTGCAATTCATGCAGCTCACCTGGTCGGGTGGCCCAGCCCAGGCGCTTCATGCCCTCCGCGACCGCCCCGCTGGAGACCATGATGACCTCACGTGGCTCGCCGCCCTCGCCGCGTACCAATGCCGCAAGCTGGCGGCTCCACTCCCCGATGGCAACTTCGTCCAGGCCACGCCCTTCATTGGTGACGAGGCTGGAGCCGACTTTGACCACGATACGACGCGCGTCGCGCAAGACACTGGAAACCATACTTGGATTAAAAAATTGCTCTAGCGCTTTGTTAGCAAGCGCAAACAGCTATTGAATTGATAGTAATCTACCGCAGTATCAGTCCTGCGCATCAGGCCCGGCAAAACGCGGATCCACCTCAGCCGGCGCATTCAGCGCCTGCTGCTGGGCATGCACATGCTGGTAGATAGACTTCACCAGGGGCTCGCAGCCTTCGCGCGTCAGGGCCGATATCTCAAACACCGGCCCCTTCCATTTAAAGCGCTTGACGAAATCCTTGACGCATGCGGCGCGCTCCTCGGCCGGCACCATGTCCAGCTTGTTGAGCACCAGCCAGCGCGGCTTGTCGTACAGCTCGGCATCGTATTTCTTGAGCTCGGCGACAATGGCCTTGGCCTGCGCCACGGGATCGACGGCGTCGTCGAACGGCGCCATGTCCACCACATGCAGCAGCAGCCGGGTGCGCTGCAGGTGACGCAGGAACTGGTGGCCCAACCCCGCGCCCTCGGACGCGCCCTCGATCAGGCCGGGGATGTCGGCGACCACGAAACTTTGCTCCGGCCCCACGCGTACCACGCCCAGGTTGGGATGCAGCGTGGTGAACGGGTAGTCCGCTATTTTTGGCCGTGCATTGGACACTGCCGCAATAAAGGTGGACTTGCCCGCGTTGGGCATGCCCAGCAGTCCCACGTCCGCCAACACCTTGAGCTCGAGCTTCAGGTTCTTTCGCTCGCCGGGCCAGCCCGGCGTCTTCTGCCGCGGCGCGCGGTTGATGGCGCTCTTGAAACGCAGGTTGCCAAAACCGCCGTCGCCCCCCTTGGCGATCGTGATCACTTCACCCGGCGTGAGCAACTCATACAACTGCTCACCGGTATCCGCATCGCTGATGATGGTGCCCACGGGCATCTTGAGCGTGATGTCGGCACCGGCTGCGCCAAACATGTCCGAGCCCATGCCATGCTCGCCGCGCTTGGCCTCGTGGCGGCGCGAATAGCGAAAGTCGACCAGGGTATTGAGATTGAGATCGGCCACGGCAAACACATGGCCGCCGCGTCCGCCATCACCACCATTGGGACCTCCGAATTCCTTGTACTTCTCGTGCCTGAACGAGACACAGCCGTTGCCGCCATCCCCGGCGGCAATGTCGATAAAGGCTTCGTCGACGAACTTCATGGGTATCCAGTTTACAAAACCGCACCGGCGCAGACTGCGCCGGCGCTGAAACAACAAAGCCCCGACTCGTCGGGGCTTTGCAGTCGCATCAGAGATGACAGGCCTTAGGCCGGTGTCACGTTGACCGTATGCTTGGACAGCGCACCCTTCGTGCCGAAGGACACATGGCCGTCCACCAGGGCGAACAGCGTGTGATCCTTGCCCACGCCGACGTTCACGCCGGGGTGGATGCGCGTGCCACGCTGGCGCACGATGATGGAGCCCGCGCTGATCAGCTCACCACCGTAAGCCTTCACGCCGAGCATCTTGGGCTTGGAATCGCGCCCGTTTCGCGTAGAGCCGCCGCCTTTTTTCTGTGCCATGACTAAAGCTCCTTAGCTATTCAAGCGGCAATCGCCTGGATTTGCAGTTCGGTGAACTGCTGGCGATGGCCTTGGTGCTTTGCGTAGTGCTTGCGACGACGCAGCTTGAAGATGCGCACCTTGTCGTGCTTGCCATGGGCCACGACCGTGGCCTTCACCGTTGCGCCGGACACCAGGGGCGTGCCCACCTTGAGTTCAGCGCCGTTGCCGACTGCCAGAACTTGGTCGATCACGATTTCCTGGCCCACTTCCGCAGCAATCTGTTCTACCTTAATTTTTTCGCCAGCGGCAACGCGATACTGCTTGCCACCGGTTTTTATGACCGCGTACATGTAAACCTCATCTGAGTTGGAGTTCTGCAAAAGAATTTCTACAGAACCTAAGAGTCTATCACGATTGCTAAAAATGCGCAGATCCATGCCGCGCACGACTCCATAGCAGCAAGAAGCCGCCTGGATCGCTTCCTATAATTGCCGTTTTTCCTCCAATTCAACAATCACCTTGGCCGCCAACTCTCCCAGCACCGCCGCCACCCTAGCCCTGATTGCCGACGACATGCAGGAGGTGGACAAGGTCATCGCATCGCGCCTTCAATCCTCAGTCCCGCTGGTGGGCGACGTCGCACGCTACATCATTTCGGCTGGTGGCAAACGCCTGCGTCCCGCTCTGCTGCTGCTGGTCAGTGGCGCCCTGGGCTACCAGGGAGCTCAGCGCCACAACCTAGCTGCCGTTGTCGAATTCATCCATACCGCGACACTGCTGCATGACGATGTGGTGGACGAGTCCACATTGCGGCGTGGCCGCGCCACGGCCAACGAGAGCTTTGGCAACCCTGCGAGTGTGCTGGTGGGCGACTTCCTGTATTCACGTGCGTTCCAGATGATGGTGGATACGGATAGCCTGCGCGTGATGCAAACCCTGGCCGACGCGACCAACGTCATCGCCGAAGGCGAAGTTCAGCAGCTCATGAATACGCATGACGCCTCGCTCAACGAAACCGGCTACCTCAACGTCATCCGGTCAAAAACCGCCAAGCTGTTCGAGGCCAGCGCGCGTCTTGCAGCCATTCTGGCCGGCAGCACCCCAGAAATCGAACAGGCCTGCGCCGACTACGGCCAGGCACTGGGCACCGCCTTCCAGGTCATAGACGATGTGCTGGACTACGATGGCGACACCCAGGAGATGGGGAAAAACCTGGGCGACGACCTGCGCGAAGGCAAGGTAACCCTGCCCGTCATCATCGCCATGCAACGCTGCGCTCCCGAGCAGCACATGCTGCTGCGCAACGTCATTGAGACAGGTTCCACGCAAGAGCTCCAGCGCGTCGTAGCCATCATCCGCGACACAGGCGCCCTCACCGCAACCCGCGAAGCCGCAGCCACACAGGCACGGTTGGCGATCGATGCAGCAAACAAGCTACCCTGCAATTCATACACCGAAGGTTTGCTACAATTAGCGGCTCAGCTACTTGAGCGCCGGACTTGAATTTCGGCACATACAGGAGCAATCGGGGTGTAGCTTAGCCTGGTAGAGCGCTACGTTCGGGACGTAGAGGCCGGAGGTTCGAATCCTCTCACCCCGACCAGGATTACCTTGTAAATCAAGGACTTAGAACAGCCGCCGCGACGCGGCTGTTTTGCTTTCTGGCAGTTCTATGCCAATTCTGTGGCAAACGGCCGGATTCAGTGGCGCCACATCCACGTCCGTATAAGCGCATTGCCCACAGGAGTCTCCACGTCCACCGGAGACATCCGTGGCACACATCCCCAACCGCAGCCGCGTTCGCGTCCCTACTTGCAAGTAGAAATTTTGCGCCTTATGGGCATCAGGCTCTCTGTATCGGGCAACCCAACTGTCTTAAGTGCAACGCAGCCCGTGGTAGTTCTGTACATGTGCGAGGCTATCAGCGATGATGGGAGCGTTTCGTTTTATCCCATAAGAAGCCACTGGTTACATGGTCACCGTCGATAGCACACAGAAAGCAGCACAGCCTGTTGCCTTGCCGGGCCTGGCACGGGCATTGATGTCCGTGGGTAAGCTCAACCAGAAAACCGCAGAGGATATCTATAAAAAGTCGCAGTCTGGGCGATCAAGCTTCATTGCAGAGTTGATCGGGACAAACGTGGTCACATCGAGTGACTTGGCTCACACCGTGTCATCAATCTTTGGGGCGCCCCTGCTCGACTTGGATGCCCTCGATCGTGAGCGCCTGCCGCACGACTTGCTGGATCACAAGCTATGCCAAGCCTATCGTGTGATTGTGCTGAGCAAGCGCAACAATCGCCTGATCGTCGCAACAGCAGATCCTACGCACCAAGAGGCAGCGGAAAAAATCAAGTTCACCACACAAATGGGTGTGGACTGGATCATTGCAGAGTACGACAAACTCATACAGTTGGTGGACGCCACCGCAAAAAGCAGCAGCGAATCATTGGAAAGTCTCGTCAGCAGCGGCGATTTTGAGTTTGGCGATATATCTGTCGAAGAGGCAGCAGAAGACAATTCTGATGCGGCCTCAAATGAGGTGGAGGACGCGCCTGTCGTCCGATTTTTGCACAAAATGCTGCTTGACGCATTCAACATGCGCGCATCCGACTTGCATTTTGAACCCTACGAGCACAACTATCGTGTGCGGTTTCGCATTGACGGTGAGTTGCGTGAAATTGCCTCTCCCCCTATTGCAATCAAGGAAAAACTGGCTTCACGTATCAAGATTATTTCTCGTCTGGACATATCAGAAAAGCGCGTACCTCAGGACGGCCGGATGAAGCTGAAGGTCGGCCCGGATCGTGTGATTGATTTTCGCGTAAGTACGCTCCCGACGCTATTTGGCGAAAAGATCGTGATCCGCATTCTGGATCCAAGTAGTGCAAAATTGGGGATTGATGCCCTGGGTTATGAACCTGAAGAAAAAGAGCGCCTACTACGTGCCATCAATCGGCCTTACGGCATGATATTGGTTACCGGCCCAACGGGCTCCGGAAAAACTGTTTCTCTTTATACCTGCCTTAATCTTCTTAACAAGCCAGGGGTAAATATTGCAACGGCGGAAGACCCTTCGGAAATAAACCTCCCTGGCGTCAATCAGGTCAATGTCAATGAAAAAGCTGGACTAACATTTGCGGCCGCTCTGAAATCTTTTTTGCGACAAGATCCGGACATCATCATGGTGGGTGAAATCCGTGACCTGGAAACGGCCGATATTTCAATCAAGGCGGCACAGACCGGCCACCTGGTGTTGTCCACGCTGCACACCAATGATGCCCCCACCACGCTCACACGCATGCGCAACATGGGCATTGCGCCATTCAACATCGCATCCAGCGTGATTTTGATCACCGCCCAGCGCCTCGCGCGCAGGCTGTGCCCGCAGTGCAAGGCGCCGGCCGACATACCGCATGAGAACCTGCTGGAAGCCGGTTACCGCGAAGATGAGATCGATGGTTCCTGGGTCACCTACAGAGCCGTCGGTTGTTCCGCCTGCAACAACGGCTACAAAGGCCGCCTCGGCATTTATCAGGTAATGCCAATTTCGGAAGAAATTCAGCGCATCATTCTGCGCGATGGCAGTGCGCTGGATATTGCTGAACAGGCACGCCTTGAAGGTGTTCGCACCCTGCGCGAGTCTGCCTTGCACAAGGCAAAAATGGGGCTCACCTCCTTGGAAGAGGTATTGGCCGTAACCAACGAATAAGCATATCAGAGAGAAATCAGCATGGCAGTCGCAGCATCGAGAAGCATCAAGGACTTTGTCTTTGAGTGGGAGGGAAAGGATCGCAGCGGAAAGGTCGTGCGCGGCGAGGTAAGAGCGGCTGGCGAAAATCAGGTTCAGGCCACGCTGCGGCGGCAAGGGGTCTTGCCTACAAAGATCAAGAAGCGCCGCATGAGCGCGGGCAAGAAGATCAAGCCCAAGGACATTGCACTGTTTACCCGGCAGATGGCAACCATGATGAAGGCCGGCGTTCCATTGCTGCAGGCATTTGATATCGTAGGGCGCGGCAATACCAACCCCAGCGTGACCAAGCTGCTCAATGACATTCGATCGGATGTTGAAACCGGTACCTCGCTCAATTCCGCGTTTCGCAAATATCCGATGTACTTCGACAGTCTATATTGCAATCTGGTCGAAGCGGGCGAGGCCGCTGGTATCCTGGAAGCCTTGCTTGATCGCCTGGCTCTTTACATGGAAAAGACCGAGGCCATCAAGTCCAAGATCCGATCGGCCTTGATGTACCCGATTTCAGTGCTGGTGGTCGCGTTCGTCGTGGTGACGGTGATCATGATTTTCGTGATTCCCGCGTTCAAGGAGGTATTTACCTCCTTCGGAGCCGACCTGCCGGCTCCCACGCTGCTGGTAATGGCCATCAGTGAATTCTTTGTGGCCTATTGGTGGCTAATTTTTGGTGTGATTGGCGGCGGCTTCTATTTCTTCATGCAGGCGTGGAAGCGCAGCGAAAAAATGCAGCAGGTCATGGACCGCTTTCTGCTCAAGATGCCCGTATTTGGTGCCTTGATCGACAAGTCCTGCGTGGCCCGCTGGACACGCACACTGTCGACCATGTTTGCCGCTGGCGTACCGCTGGTGGAGGCGCTCGACTCGGTGGGCGGTGCATCGGGCAACTCGGTGTATGCCATGGCAACGGACAGGATCCAGCAGGAAGTCTCCACCGGCACCAGCCTCACTGCGGCCATGGGCAATGCCAATGTGTTCCCGTCCATGGTGCTGCAGATGTGCGCCATTGGCGAGGAATCGGGCTCCATTGACCACATGCTGGGCAAGGCGGCCGACTTCTACGAGGCCGAGGTCGATGAGATGGTGGCCGGCCTGTCCAGCCTGATGGAGCCCATCATCATCGTGTTTCTGGGTACCCTCATCGGCGGCATCGTGGTGTCGATGTACCTGCCCATCTTCAAGCTGGGACAAGTGGTCTAATGACGGGATCGATGATGGATGCCGCGCTTGTCGGCATCCTGGGCTTGCTGATCGGCAGTTTCCTGAATGTCGTGATCCACCGCTTGCCGCGCATGATGGAGCGGCAGTGGGCAGCCGAATGTGCGCAGTATGCTCAGGATGCGGGCCTGCAGGCGCCAACCGCCCAGACCATGGCAGAACCTGCCGTCTTCAACCTGCTGACGCCGCGCTCGCGCTGCCCCAGCTGCGGGCATGAGGTGCGCTGGTACGAGAACATCCCGGTGCTTAGCTATCTGGGCCTGCGCGGCCGCTGCTCGGGTTGCGGCACGCGCATCAGCGCCCGCTATCCGCTCGTGGAACTGGCCACGGCGGCGCTGTTCTACGCCTGCGCTATGCGCGGGGGCTGGTCTTTCACCACACTGGCCTGGTGCGGCTTTTCCGCGGCGCTGCTAACTTTGACCCTGATCGACTGGGACACCACGCTGCTGCCCGACGACATCACCCTGCCCCTGCTGTGGGGCGGCCTGCTGTGCGCCACGCTAGGGTGGACGACGGTGCCACTGCACGATGCGGTCATCGGTGCGGCTGCGGGATATCTATCGCTGTGGCTGGTCTATTGGGGCTTCAAGCTCGCCACAGGCAAGGAAGGGATGGGCTATGGCGACTTCAAGCTGTTTGCTGCCCTGGGCGCGTGGTTTGGCTGGCAGGCCCTGGTGCCCATCATCCTTCTGGCCTCGGTGATCGGCGCCATCGTGGGCATAGGCATGAAGCTCGCCAGCAGCCTGCGCGAAGGCAAATATGTGCCGTTTGGCCCGTTTTTGGCCGGCGGCGGCCTGGCCGCCATGCTCTGGGGGCCAGGGCGCATCATGCAGGCCATCTTCTCTACCCTGGGACTGTAGATGACAGACAACGCCCATGACGCCGATTCGGCGCGCCCCATCAAGCTGGGCGTGACCGGCGGCATCGGCAGCGGCAAGAGCACCTTTGCCGCCATGCTGCAGGACTGCGGGGCGGCACTCATAGACGCCGACGCCATTGCCCGTTCGGTCACCGCCAGCGCAGGGGCCGCAATCGCCGCCATACGCGAGGCATTTGGGGACGACTTCATCGACGATCAAGGGGCACTTGATCGCGCGCGCATGCGCGCTCTGGTGTTCACCGATGCAGGTGCAAAAGCACGCCTGGAGGCCATCGTCCACCCGCTGGTCGGCAGCGCCATTGCCCAGGCCGGCGCCACCGCTGCAGCGGCGGGCAAGCGGCTCATCGTGTTCGACATTCCTCTGCTCACTGAGTCGGCGCACTGGCCGCGCCAGCTCGACGCCGTGCTGGTGGTGGACTGCCGCGAAGACACGCAGGTGGCGCGCGTACGGGCGCGCAGCGGACTGGAAGAAGAGGCCGTGCGGGCCATCATGGCTACGCAAAGCAGTCGTGCCGTGCGGCGTGCCGCCGCTGACTTCGTGGTCTACAACGATGGGCTGTCGCTGACGGATTTGCAGGCAGAGGCAAGACGGGTCGCGGCGATGTTCGGGCTATGATGCGGGTGCACTCAGAAGACCGGCAGCGTGATCCTCTACGAATATCCTTTCAATGAACGCCTGAGAACCTATCTGCGGCTGGAGCAATTGTTTCGCCGCCTGGGTGAACTCATCACACGCCCCCACCCACTGGATCACCATTTCGCGCTGGTGACCATGTTCGAGGTCATGGACGTCGCGGCGCGTGCAGACCTCAAGTCCGATGTGCTCAAGGATCTGGAAAAGCACAAGCACCAGTTCGATGGCTACCGGGGCAATCCATCCATCTCCGAGGCCGCCCTTGATGCGGTGATCGGCCAGCTCGACCACTGCTTCACCGCACTGAACGGCCAGACCGGCAAGGCTGGCCAGGCGCTGACCGAAAACGACTGGCTCATGAGCATTCGCAGCCGGGTCGGCATTCCCGGCGGCACCTGCGGCTTTGACCTTCCGGCCTACTACGCTTGGCAGCACCACACTCCTGAGCAGCGCCAGAACGATCTGCACCAGTGGGCGTCCACGCTGGCACCTCTGGCCGAGTCTGTCTATCTGCTGCTGCGCCTGCTGCGCGATTCGGGCCTGCCGCAAAAGGTTGCCGCCGATCGCGGCCAGTTCCAGCAAAATCTGCCGCCTGGCCGCACCTTCCAGCTACTGCGCCTGCGCATGGATCCGGCACTGGGACTGGTGCCCGAGATCAGCGGCAACCGCCTCATCGTCTCGGTACGCCTGATGCGCCAGGAGGAAGGCGGCAAGCTCCTGGCCAGCAACGAGGATGCGGCCTTCGAGCTGACGCTATGCTCCTGAGCAGCCCAACCCCGCAAGCGGGCCATGTGTCCCTGAAGAAACGAGGATGCGCTACAAAGTGAACGGCAGTGCCGAGATGACCGACACGTCATTGGTGCGAGCCCACTGCGATGAACAGTCGCATTGTTGTGAGCCCGTCTCTGAGCATGGTCGGGGAATCGTCGGTGACATTGGTGAGCGGTGCGAGCCGCATCCCGTTTGAGAGATCGAGTCGATTTCGACGCTTCCCATGGCACAGCCGTTCATCAACCATGATGGAGCACGCCATGGCAATGCAAAAGCGAGAAGATGAGGTCTTTCCCAATGCAGCCGGGATTGACGTTGGGGCATCGAGCCACTGGGCTGCGGTGCCGCCGCACAGCACGGATGCGCCGGTGCGCGAATTCGGTGCGATGACCGATGATCTGAACGCGCTGGCGGACTGGTTGCTGTCGTGCTGCGTCGATACGGTAGCGCTGGAGTCCACCGGGGTGTACTGGATCCCGGTGTACGAAGTACTCGAGCAGCGAGGCCTGGCGGTCTGGCTGGTTGATGCGCGCCAGGTCAAGTACGTCCCCGGGCGCAAGAGCGACGTGCAGGACTGCCAGTGGCTGCAGCGGCTAATGAGCTACGGGCTGCTGCGCGCGGCGTTTCGCCCCGGCGCCGATGTATGCGTGATCCGCGCGGTGGCACGTCAGCGCCAGGTGCTGCTCACCCAGCAGGCCAGCTGGGTGCAGCGCATGCAAAAAGCGCTCATCCAGATGAACATCCAGCTGACCGAGGTGATCAGCGACGTGATGGGCCAGACCGGACAGGCCATCATCCGCGCCATCGTCGCTGACGAGCGCGACGCCAAGACCCTGGCGCGTCAGCGCCACGGACGCATCAAGGCCAGTGAGCAGGAGATTGTTCGGGCACTCACGGGTAACTGGCGCGAGGAGCATCTGTTCGTGCTCGGGCAGGCCTTGGGCATGTACGACGACATCGCCGCGCACTTGCACGAATGCGACGTCAAGCTCGGCCAATTGTTGGCCGAGCGCTCGGCAGCCAGCGTGGATCTGGGCAAGGCGCCCCGTGCGGGCAGCAAGAGTCGGGCAGTGTTCGACGCGCGCCAGCAGTTGGCCAACTGGGCAGGAGTAGACCTCACGCGGATCAATGGCCTGGGTCTGGATTCGGTCATGAAGATTCTCAGCGAGATCGGGACCGATCTGAGCGGCTTCGCCAACGTCAAGCATTTTTGCTCCTGGCTGGGGCTGGCGCCAGCGAGCAAGATCAGCGGCGGCAAGGTGCTGTCGGCGCGTACCAAGCGCTCGGCCAACCGGGTACGGCAGGCGCTGAAGATGGCGGCGATGAGCCTGAGCCATGCCGACTGCGCGCTGGGGGCCTTCTACCGTCGGCTGTGCGCGCGCATGGATAAGCCCCGGGCGAACACCGCCACGGCCCACAAGCTCGCGCGCATGGTGTACTTCATGCTCACTCGCGGCGAGGACTATGTCGATGAAGGCCAGCAGCGCTATGAAGAGCAGCAGCGCCAGCGCAGCGTGGCCGCACTCAGGCGGCGCGCTGCTGCCCTGGGCTTCCAGCTCAACCCATTGGAAGGGTGCACATGAAAACAGCCGCCTTCAGTTTTGTTTCTTGAGAGAGGCTGAGATGACCAGTCCAGCCGCGCCACGCACCGTCCCCTGCCCCACCTGCGGCGGGCCCAGCCTGTTCAGCCCGGCCAACCCCTACCGGCCGTTCTGCAGCCAGCGCTGCCGACAGATCGATCTGGGTGCCTGGGCAGCAGAAGACTTTCGCATGCCGGCCGAGGCGCCACCCGAGGACGCCGAGTTCGGTGACCCCAAGCGTCAAGCTTGAATATGAACCAAATTCGGCTCTAACGCCCACCTGGCAAGCGCAAGCAGCTATTCTTTTTAATTAAAACTCGAGTTGTGAGGCATCGAACGACTCGCCGCGCTCCTCGGCCAGCCACTGCAGCACCGGGTAGGCACCGGGCAAAACCGGGCGCACCTGCAGCGGCCAGTGCTGCCAACTCATGGTCTGGCCCTCGCGCATCTCGAACTCGCCGCTCCACTGGTACACCTTGCACCAGTGCAGGCGCACCAGGGCATGGGGGTAGTCATGTTCGGTAACCTTCCAGGCTTCGGCCGGGCCTATGGTCACGCCCAGCTCCTCGATGAGCTCGCGGCGCAGCGCCTGCTCCACGGTTTCGCCGACCTCGATCTTTCCGCCCGGAAACTCCCAGTAGCCAGCGTAGGGCTTGCCCTCGGGCCGCGTGGACAGCAGCAGCGCGCCGTCCGCGCGCAGCAAGATGCCGACGGCGACCTCGGTATGTTTGCGTGTCATGCGCCCTGGCGACCGGCGAAGTCGCGTGCAAACTGGTAGGCCACGCGGCCGCTGCGCGAGCCGCGCTCCAGCGCCCAGACCAGGGCCTGGGGGCGCGCGGCTTCAATGTCCTGCGGCGCCACGCCCAGGGCGGACAGCCATTGGGCGACGATGGCCAGGTATTCGTCCTGGCTGAAGGGGTAGAAGCTGACCCACAGGCCGAAGCGCTCGGACAGGGAGATCTTTTCCTCGATCACCTCGCCAGGGTGGATCTCGCCGTCGGCCGAGGTGCTGTAGCTCAGGTTGTCCTTCATCTGCTCGGGCAGCAGGTGGCGGCGGTTGCTGGTGGCATAGACCAGCACATTAGGTGTGCTGGCCGCCACCGATCCGTCCAGGATAGACTTGAGCGCCTTGTAGCCGCCCTCACCCTCCTCGAAGCTCAGGTCGTCGCAGTAGATGATGAACTTCTCGGGCCGATCCGAGACCACCTCCACGATGTCGGGCAGATCCGTCAGGTCGGCCTTGTCCACCTCGATCAGGCGCAGGCCCTGGGCCGCATAGCTGTTCAGGCAGGCCTTGATGAGGGACGACTTGCCCGTGCCGCGCGCGCCCGTCAGCAGCACGTTGTTGGCCGTCCTGCCATCGACGAACTGCCGGGTGTTGCGCTGGATCTTCTCCTTCTGCGCCTCGATCTCCTTGAGGTCGGACAGGCGCATGCCGGCCACATGGCGCACGGGTTCCAGCACGCCATGGCCGCCGCTGCGCCGGCGGTAGCGCCAGGCGATAGCGGCCGACCAGTCGGGCGCCGACAGCGGCCGGGGCAGCACGGACTCGATGCGGGAGATGAGCTGCTCGGCGCGCGCGATCAGCTGGTCAAACTTATCAGTCATTGATGGCTCTAACGCTTATCCAGCAAGTGCTGGCAGCTATAAAAAATGAGGCTGAAGTAGCGATATCCGTTGATTACCCGCAAGGCCTGCAAACTCCACCGTCATCCCCGCGAAGGCGGGGATCCACAGCAGTGACGAATCAACGACTTGGGTGGCACCTGGATCCCCGCCTTCGCGGGGATGACAGGGATCAACAGGCATCGCTACTTGAGCCAAAAATGATCAGGAACGGTAGTCGGCGTTGATGGTCACGTATTCGTGGCTCAGATCACAGGTCCAGACCGTGTCCACCGCTGCGCCGCGCCCCAGCACCACGCGCACGGTGATTTCCTGCTGCTTCATCACGCGCTGGCCGTCTTCCTCGCGGTAGTCGGGGTTGCGCCCGCCCTGCACGGCCACATGCACGTCGTCCAGGTACAGGTCGATCAGCGTCTGGTCCAGATCGGCAATGCCGGCGTAGCCCACGGCCGCCAGGATGCGGCCCAGGTTCGGGTCGCTGGCGAAGAAGGCCGTCTTGACCAGCGGCGAATGCGCGATGGCGTAGGCCACCTGCCGGCATTCCTCGCCGGTCTTGCCGCCTTCGACACGCACGGTGATGAACTTGGTCGCGCCCTCGCCGTCGCGCACGATGGCCTGGGCGAGCTGCTGTGCCACCTGCAGCAGCGCGTTTTTCAGCGCGCGGCCCTCGGCGCTGTCCAGCACGATAATCGGCGTGTGCTGCGCCTTGTGCGTAGCGATGAGCACGAACGAGTCGTTGGTGCTGGTGTCACCATCGATCGTTACGCGGTTGAAGGACTGATCCGCCAGCTCGCGCACCAGCGTGCGCAGCAGCTCGGGCGCAATGCAGGCGTCGGTCGCCAGAAAGCCCAGCATGGTCGCCATGTTGGGACGGATCATGCCCGCGCCCTTGGAGATGCCGGTGACCGTGACCATGGCGCCACCGACCTGCAGCTGCGTGCTGAAGGCCTTCGGCAGCGTGTCGGTGGTCATGATGCCCTCGGCCGCGCGCGCCCAGTGGACGGGCTGTGCATCTGCCAGCGCTGCGGGCAGAGCGGCCACGATGCGCTCGTGCGGCAGCGGCTCCATGATCACGCCGGTGGAGAACGGCAGCACCTGGCTGGCGTCCAGGCCCAGTTGCCCAGCCAGCGCCGCGCAGGTGGCACGCGCACGTGCCAGGCCATCGGCGCCCGTGCCCGCATTGGCATTGCCGGTGTTGATGACCATGGCGCGTATCGCCTGGCCGCCGTCCAGGTGCTCGCGGCAGACCTGCACGGGCGCGGCGCAGAAGCGGTTCTGGGTGAACACGCCAGCCACCGTGCTGCCCTCGTCGAGCAGGAACACGGTCAAGTCCTTGCGGTTGGCCTTGCGCACGCCGGCCTCGGCAACGCCGATGCGCACGCCGGCGACGGGGTGCAGGTCCTGGGCAATGGGGGCGGAGAGATTGACGGGCATGGAGCGCTCCTGGGACGAATGAGGGGTTGAAAAGCAAACACGGGCCGCGGCCCGTGTCGTTCAAGCTTGCGGCATCAAGCGAGCTTGCCGTGGCACTGCTTGTACTTCTTGCCGCTGCCGCAGGGGCAGGGGTCGTTGCGGCCCACGCGCACCCCGGGCACGGCCTGCGCGGGCGCCGCCTTGGCAGTCTGCGCGTCCACCACGGTTTCCACCTCGCCGGTTTCCGTCGGCGAGCTGTAGGTGACGTTGCTGACGTTCTCGCCGCGCTCTTCCATGGCCTGCGTGGCCTCGTCGAGCTGGGCGTTGGACTGCACCTGCACCGTCAGCATGACGCGCGTGACCTCGTTCTTGACCTGATCGATGAGCTGGCGGAACAGCTCGAAGGCCTCACGCTTGTATTCCTGCTTGGGCTGCTTTTGCGCGTAGCCGCGCAGGTGGATACCCTGGCGCAGGTAGTCCAGCGCCGACAGGTGGTCACGCCAATTGGTGTCAAAGCTCTGCAGCAGCACGGCGCGCTGGAAGGGAGCGAAATTCTCCTGCCCCACCAGGGCCAGCTTGGCCTCAAAGGTCTCACGCGCAGCCTGCTGCACCTTGTCCAGAATATCTTCATCGGTAATGGCGTCGGAGCCCGCGACCTCCTGCTGCAGCGCAATTTCCAGCTGCCAGTCCTTGAGCAAGGCCTTTTCCAGGGCTGGCAGATCCCACTGCTCCTCCACCGACTCGGCCGGCACGTATTGACGCACCAGATCGGCCATGCAGTCATCGCGCATGGCGGCAATCAGCGTGGCCAGGTCGGGCGCGTCCAGGATCTCGTTGCGCTGCTGGTAGATCACCTTGCGTTGGTCGTTGGCCACGTCGTCGTATTCGAGCAGCTGCTTGCGGATGTCGAAGTTGCGCGCCTCGACCTTGCGCTGCGCGCTCTCGATGCTGCGCGTGACGATGCCCGCCTCGATGGCCTCGCCGTCGGGCATCTTCAGCTTGTCCATGATGGCTTTCACCCGGTCGCCGGCGAAGATGCGCATCAGCGCGTCGTCCAGGCTCAGGTAGAAGCGCGAGGAGCCCGGGTCACCCTGGCGGCCCGAACGGCCACGCAGCTGGTTGTCGATGCGGCGCGACTCGTGGCGTTCGGTGGCGATGATGCGCAGGCCACCGAGCGCCGTGACCTTCTCGTGGTCGAGCTTCCACTGCGCGCGCAGTTCCTCGGCCTTGGCCGCACGCTGCTCGGGCGTGAGGGACTCGTCGGCCTCCAGCGCCGCCACGGCCTTTTCCACGTTGCCACCGAGCACGATGTCGGTGCCGCGGCCGGCCATGTTGGTGGCGATGGTGATCATGCCCGGTCGTCCGGCCTGGGCCACGATGTCGGCCTCGCGCGCGTGCTGCTTGGCGTTGAGTACCTGGTGCGGCAGGCCGGCCTTGTTCAGCAGGTCGTCGATGATTTCGGAGTTTTCGATCGAGGTCGTGCCCACCAGCACCGGCTGGCCACGCCCGTGGCATTCGCGGATGTCGGTAATAGCCGCTTCATACTTCTCGCGCGTGGTCTTGTACACGCGGTCGAGCTGGTCGTCGCGCTTGCTCGGCCGGTTGGGCGGAATGATGACCGTCTCCAAGCCGTAAATTTCCTGGAACTCGTAGGCCTCGGTGTCGGCCGTACCGGTCATGCCGGCGAGCTTGCCGTACAGGCGGAAATAGTTCTGGAAGGTGATGGAGGCGAGCGTCTGGTTCTCAGCCTGGATCTGCACGCCCTCCTTGGCCTCCACCGCCTGGTGCAGGCCATCGCTCCAGCGCCGGCCGGCCATCAGGCGGCCGGTGAACTCGTCAACGATGACGATCTCGCCGTTCTGCACCACATAGTGCTGGTCCCGGTGGTACAGGTTGTTGGCCCGCAGCGCGGCGTACAGGTGGTGCACCAGGGTGATGTTGGCTGGGTCGTAGAGCGACGCGCCCTCGGCAATCAGGCCCGCGTGGGCCAGAATGCGCTCGGCGTTTTCATGGCCCTGCTCGGTCAGGAACACCTGGTGCGTCTTCTGGTCTACGGTGAAGTCGCCGGGCTTGGTCACTCCCTCACCTGTGCGGGGGTCGGCCTCGCCCTCCTGCAGCGTGAGCAGAGGCACCACCTTATTGATCGACAGGTAGACGGCCGTATGGTCTTCGGCCTGGCCGCTGATGATGAGCGGCGTGCGCGCCTCGTCGATCAGGATCGAGTCCACCTCGTCGACGATGGCGTAGTTGAGCCCCTTCTGCACACGCTCGTTCGCGTCGTACACCATGTTGTCGCGCAGGTAGTCGAAGCCGTATTCGTTATTCGTGCCGTAGGTGATGTCGGCGTTGTAGGCTGCCTGTTTTTCCTCGCGCGGCATCTGCGGCAGGTTGATGCCCACCGTAAGACCCAGGAAGTTGTACAGACGCCCCATCCACTGCGCGTCGCGCCCGGCCAGGTAGTCGTTCACCGTGACCACATGCACGCCCTTGCCCGATAGCGCATTGAGGTAGACCGGCAGCGTGGCGGTCAGCGTCTTGCCCTCGCCGGTGCGCATCTCGGCGATCTTGCCGTAGTGCAGGGCCATGCCGCCAATGAGCTGCACGTCGAAATGGCGCATCTTCATGACGCGCTTGGAGCCCTCGCGCACGACGGCAAATGCTTCTGGCAGCAAGGCGTCCAGCGTCTCGCCCTTGGCAATGCGCTCCTTGAATTCCTGCGTCTTGCCGCGCAAAGCCTCGTCGCTGAGCTGTTCGTACTCGGCCTCGCTCGCATTGATGCGCGCAACGGTCTTGCGGTATTGCTTGAGCAGCCGGTCATTGCGGCTGCCGAAGAGTTTGGTGAGGAAATTGGTGGCCATGCGAGCAGGACCGCACCACACGCCAGGCAGCGGCAGAGCGACCGAAATCCCTAAGATATGAAAAGAAACCAGATAGGGCCTGCACGCCCCAATTGCAAGTGCTTGCAACCAGCGCCAAAGGCCCAAAACTGGCCATTCTACCTTTGCGCCACTGGCGGTCTCATTCGCAGACCACGGTTCGGGCAACCGCTTCCGCAATAATCCCCCTCACACCTGCCTCACGGCATGCATGCCAAGCCCTCGCCATGAACCGTCGCCATTACGCCATTCCGCTGCAGCAAGCCACCCTGGAGTCGCCCACCCTGGCACGGCTGACCGCGCTGACCCGCGATTCCAGCGACAGGCTCAAGGCCATTGAAAGCTTGATCCCCCCCATGCTGCGCCCCGCGGTGCAGGCGGGCCCGATCGAGGGCGCCAGTTGGTGCCTGCTGGTCAAGAGCAATGCTGCAGCCGCCAAGCTGCGGCAATTACTGCCGGCCTTTCAGGCACATCTGCGCAGACGGGGATGGGAGGTGGACTCGATACGCCTGAAAATTCAATCCTGAGCCACAAATGGTGCTGCGATTGATTGGCGGGAAATCCCAGAGAAATGGTGCCGGTTGTCGGATTCGAACTGACGACCTACCGCTTACAAGGCGGGTGCTCTACCAACTGAGCTAAACCGGCGAAGGCTGCATTCTAGCCGTCAAAAACAGGGGCACAGGCATTGCGCCTGAGATGGCCTATTTGACGCGCTTGAGCGATGGCCGACCGCCGCCGCCTGCTGGAGGGCGCGGTGGCCGAGGCGGAGTCTT
>Ga0209792_1000573_pt1 | contig 24459 bp, 26 predicted proteins | sample EBPBio142005_DNA_FD_185860 | JGI IMG/M metagenome (GOLD analysis project Ga0209792, IMG submission 185860) | Wastewater treatment Type I Accumulibacter community from EBPR Bioreactor in Madison, WI, USA - Reactor 1_6/14/2005_ DNA (SPAdes)... | ecosystem: Engineered > Bioreactor > EBPR >... | reverse complement strand
AGCAGGAAACCATGTCGACTGACGCTTGCCAGTTCTACTACGAGTGCCGCAACTGCAAGAACCTGCTGCGCCCCAACTCCGGCGACTGTTGCGTATTCTGTTCCTTCGGCTCGGTAAAATGCCCACGGATTCAGGCGCAGAACAGGAGTTGCGGGTAATTCCAGGCTTTCCCCGGCACCGTCGACAGCCCGCCTTTGCGCGGGCTGTTTGCGTCATGGCGCGGCGAAAAGGCTTAGCGTGCTCTATTTTCCGTTTTCTGAGACGTCCCCTAGCTTCGAGCAGCAGCGCTACCGACCTTCCGACCTCAATCTGGTGATGGCGGCCATTCTGGGCTGCGGTGTCTTCTCGTTCTTTGGGCCGTTTGTGATCCGTTTCATGAGACGTCCCGTAAACCTTTAAAAATAAGAAGAATAAGAATAATATGAATATTAAAGTTATTTTTGCCGCTTGATACTAAAGGAGCCGCCGCACATGGAACTGAACAAAGACACCCGCGACCGCATTTTCTCTGCTGCTGACTCGCTCTATGAGCAAGCCGGCCGGGGATCCTTTCCTACGGTGGATGCGGTTCGCAAGGTGTCCAAAGTGAACATGAACGATGCTGCTACCGCGATGAAGCAGTGGCGGCGCGCTCAGACTGCCCAGGCGGCGCCGGTGGCGATCACTGTTCCGGATGCTGTCCATCAGCTTCATAGTCAGGCGCTGGCCGCCTTGTGGCAGTCCGCCCAAGACACGGCAAACGAATCGCTGCGCGCTGCGCAAGCCGGGTGGGAAGCCGAGCGAGCCGAGGCGGAAACGCTTAACAAGCAACTTGGCGATGCCTATGACGCCCAGGCAACCGAGCTGGAGACCGCATGCCGGCAAATCGAGGAGCTAAGCGCCCAGAATCAGGCCGAGCAGAAGCGCTCGACCGAACTCGCGCAGCAGCTTCAAGAAACGGTGAATGCCAAGCTGGCTGCCGAAAGTCGGGCGACCATAGCCGAGCAGCGGGCAATCGAAATTGATCGCCGAGCCGCGGATTTGCGGGCAGAGCTGGATCTTGCCCACCAAGATGCTGCGCAGGTGCGCAGCGAGGTTGCGGCCCTCCGGGCCAAGGCCGAATCTGCCGAGCAGGCGCATCAGGAACAGCGTAAAACCGCAGCCCAGGAGGCGCATCGAGCTGCTGAGCGTCTTGCCGCCACTCAAATGGAACGTGACGAAGCGCGTAAAGAGATCGGAAAGGCACGCGAGGAAGCTTCAAACTGGCGCGGTCAGGTCGAGGCTTTGAAGGAGCAGCAACGCGGTCTTCTCGAAGCCGTCAAGACAGGGCGGGTGGCCGGGACACCGTCCGAAAATGATTTCCCGAAAGATCGATAAAGTCGAAGAGCTTTCATCCATCAGAAAGCCGCCCCTGAAGATGCTAAGTCAATGAGTTATTGGACGACTTTTGTTTTCTCCCCGCCTCGCGCAAAGCCGCGTAACGGTCTGTTTAGAAACGAATAATCGTTTCTTCGTGGTTTCCAACTGTGACCTATCGTATTAGACTTGCACGCTGTTTTTACTCTGCAGGTAGTGAACTTCATTGTGCACGCCGCTCTACCTGACAGCCATGTGGCGGCACTCTCGGATAGGATTAACCCATGAAACAGCGCCTTCTTGTGATGAACGGCCAACGAATCGTTCAGCATGAGCAGGAAGGGCAGTGGCAGAACGACAAGGTCGACAGAGCCGGAACCGTCAAGCCCGGCATCTACAACCTGTATCTAGCCAGTCCCGCAGACAAGACCAAGGCCCACGATGGCGTGGTCCTGTACGCCGACAAGGAGAGTGTTTTTCAGCAGGTCGGCAAGAGTTTCATCAAGCATGCTCGGTCGGATTTCGACAAGGTCCCTGAAAGCGGCAGCAATGCCAGCATTCGGTATGACCAGGGGAGGGCGGTTGCCTCGGTCTTGGCGGCGCATTTGAGCCGTGGATTGTCCAGATGACACCCTTTAGCCGCTAAAGAACGAGGGCTCCCAGCGCCCAGCCTTGCTTGCCTTCGACGACATCGGGCGTGCGCGCGGCGCCGGCAGGTTTGCATTCAATGGACGGCAGCCCATAGGGCGATCGCTGCCGCAATACACGTGATGCACGACGCCGCCACGTTCAAGGCGCTGATTCTCCGGGCGTCGCGAACTGGGCCGGCGACGCGGCGCAGCGCCACATCGATTTCACCCCGCACCGAAGCTGCCGCTTCCTTCGCCCCTTCTTGCATGAGCTTCGCCGCCGCGTCCTTGCTGGCCGCAAGAGACACATTCAAGATCCTTTCCGCTTTGGCTTTGGCGTCGTTTCCCCAGCGCAGCGCGAGGGCTTCCAGTTCTTCCTTGTACTGATCGAGCATGATCTGCTGGGCCTTGGCGCTGTCCTGCATCAACCTGGCGTTGATTGTTTGCAGGATCAGGATCGGATCGTCGCGGCTGACGGCTATGCCGTGCTTGGCCGCGATTTCCTTTATCAGTTCTTCGACCTGGTCGGCCATTACAGCACCGCCGCGCTATCCAGTTGGCTGAACAATTGTCCCTTGACGATCTTGAGTCGCTGCCGCGTCATGATCGTGAGGGTGTCCATCGCCAGTGCTTCGTCGAAAGTCAGGCGCTCCTGGAGCATGTCGCTCAGATCACGGCCGTAGGTGTCTTCCTTGAGCGCCGGGATTTTCACGATGGCCGACACCCGTGCCTTGTTCACCGTGTAGGCCTTCATCTGCTCGAAGCTTTTGCCTTCGTGCTCGACCGGTCCCCAGAAGGGATTGAGCCAGACCACGAACAGGGCTTCGGCCGGGAACTGGCTGGCCAGCTGGGCGAAGCCGCTGACGGTGTCGAGGAGGGCCTGGCTTCCGGTGATGACGGTATGCACTACCATCTCGTGGCCCATGTCCTGTAGCAGCGCCGGCACCTGGTTGCTGATGAGGTAGTGCGTCAGCGGTACGAATGAACTGGCGCCGTTGTCGATGATCACGTCGTCTTTCGACGGTGCAATCAGCTCGACCAGGGTATCGAAGTTGCGGGTCTGGATTTCGTCGCCCTGCATGATTTCCAGGAGCCGAACGTTCAGCGCCTTGAAGCCGTGGAAGGTGGCGTTCACCGGGTCGGTGTCGATGCACAGGGGTTGCTGCCCCTTGCTCATCTTGTACTGCGCAATCACCGTCGCGATGAACGACTTGCCGACGCCGCCCTTGCCTTGCAAGACCATGTGAATTTTGGCCATTAGAGTAGATCCTCCTTCTTCGGTGTTCTGTTGAATGTGAAGCCGCTTGTCGTCGGCCCCTCCGGGTTTTTCTCGGTCGCCTGGGCTGTTGCCGGGTCGCGCTGTTTGCCGATCCGTGAGTCGACGGCCATCGGCGTCGACACTGTTGCCCTGCTCGCTGACGAGGACAGGAGCAGGCGGTTCGTGTAGCCGCGAAATGCCTGGTAGCTGAAGGAAACCTTGCCTTCCTCGTGCAGCGTTTCCCAGATGGTCTTGACCGGCCAGCCGTCATCGATGGCCTGTTTTACATCCCCCAGCATGGCCAGGAAGGTCGCCCGGTTCTGCCCGTTACGGGGCGGTTTCTTCCTGGCTGCGCGTTCTGTGATGCGCGCCGACAAGTTCTTTGTCATGGCCGATTTGTAATCATTGTTCTGTCTTTCTTCTGCCTGACGCACCGATCTGAAACCGCGCTTGTGCCGCGGCGTGTCGGGTTTTGTCTTCAACAATGATACGATATATCGAAAACAAAGGTGCAGCAACGGTAGAACAAAGGTAAAACAAAGGTAGAACAACGATGAAACAACGCGGCTGTGTCGTTCTATTTCTGGTGTAACAACGCTGCAGCGCCGGGCAGGATATGTGAAGTAGGCCCACCCGCAGGCGGGTCGTCCTTCTTCACGAAGCCCTTATTCGCACTTCGTGCTCAACGGACATCCTGCTCTGCGAGGCAGCCGGCTATTGCCGCCACAACTGGGGGAACGATGGAGAAGGAAAACAAGGCAACGCGCAAAGGCAGTCCGCCGATCAAGGTGTATTGCCTGCCCGAAGAGCGGCACCAGATCCAGGCGAACGCGCAAGCCACTGGCTTGAGCTTGTCGACCTTTTTGTTGAACGTCGGTATTGGCTACCAGGTGCGCGGCATCGTGGACAACAAGCAGGTGGAAGAGCTGGCGAGGATCAATGGGGACCTTGGCCGGCTCGGCGGCCTGCTGAAGCTCTGGCTGACCGACGACGCTCGTCTGGCCTCGGTTGGCGAGGTCACCATCCGGGCGGTGCTGTCTCGGATCGAGTCCACGCAAGACCAGATGATTCACGTCATGGGGACGGTGCTCAGGCCCAAGTCTGACTGAAAAAATTTTAGCGGCTAAAACGCCGGGAGGGCAGGCATGATCGTCAAGCAAGTGCCCATGAAGTCGGTCAAGAAGAGCGACTTCGCCGAATTGGTGAAGTACATCACCAACGCGCAGCAGAAAGCCGAGCGTGTTGGTGGCGTGACTGTCACGAATTGCCAGTCAGACCGGCCGGACGCGGCGGTTCTCGAGGTCATCAACACCCAGGTTCAGAACACCCGTGCCGAGTCCGACAAGACCTATCACCTGATTGTCAGCTTCCGCGGCGACGAGCCCGACGAAATCACCTTGAATGCTATCGAGGCGCGAATTTGCGGGGCGCTCGGCTACGGCGATCATCAGCGGGTCAGTGCCGTTCACCACGACACCGACAACCTGCACATCCATATTGCGATCAACAAGATTCACCCCACGCGCTATTCGATCCACACGCCCTACAACGACCACAAGATCCTGGGTGAGCTTTGCGAGCGGCTGGAACTCGACTACGGCCTGGAGCGCGACAACCACCAAGCGCAGAAGCGCGGTGCGGAGAATCGCGCGGCTGATATGGAACGTCATGCAGGCGTTGAGAGCCTGCTTGGCTGGATCCAGCGCGGATGCCTGAAGGAGATCCAGGCCGCGCAATCCTGGGTGGACCTGCATGCAGTGATGCGGGACAACGGCCTGGAACTGCGGGCTCGCGGCAACGGCTTGATCATTGCCGACCAGTCGGGAACGGTGGTCAAGGCGAGTTCTGTTGCCCGCGAGTTGTCGAAGGGCAAGCTCGAAGCTCGGCTTGGTGCTTTCGAAGCTTCAGCGGAGTGGACGGCCAAGCAGGCAGCGAAGCCGGCACGGCAGTACGAGCCGCGTCCCATTCGTACACGGGTCGACACGGTCGAGTTGTACGCCAGGTACAAGGCCGAGCAGCAGGATATCGGCGCTTCACGTTCGCTTGCTTGGGCGCAGGCTCGCGATCGGAAGAATCGCCTGATTGAAGCCGCCAAGCGGACCGGTCGCCTGAAGCGGGCTGCCATCAAGCTGTTGGGTGACCCGGGTGTTAGCCGCAAGCTGCTCTATGCACTCGCAAGCAAGACGCTCAGGGACGAAATCGAGAAGATCAACAAGCAGTACCTCAGGGATCGGCAAGTCATTCACGAGAAGTGCCAGCGCCAGACGTGGGCCGACTGGTTGCGCCGCAAGGCAACCGAGGGAGATCGCGAGGCACTGGCCGCCCTGCGTGCACGCGATGCTGCGCAGGGTCTCAAGGGAAACACGCTGGCAGCTACAGGCGCTCAGCAGGTTGGCCAGGACCATAAGGCAGAGGCCCACCAGGACAGCATCACCAAGACAGGAACGATCATCTACCGGGTTGGCTCTTCGGCGGTCAGGGACGACGGCGAGAAGCTCAAGGTTTCTCGGGGGGTTACACAGGACGGCTTGCAGACTGCCTTGTGCATGGCGATGGAGCGGTACGGCAACCGCATCACGGTCAACGGCACCGCCGAGTTCCGGGAGCAGGTCGCCGGTGCTGCTGCGATCGGAAACCTTCCGCTCACGTTTGAAGACGCCGTTCTGGATCGGCGTCGACAAGCGCTTCTGAACGAGGCAGGCACAAAGGGGCTTGGTCACCCGGAGCAACGGGAAGAGCTGTCGGATCACGGGCTGCGACCGGATTTTTCCCGGACAGGAGAGGCCTCGCCTGCCATGCCGGCGACTGGGAAGGACATCGAAAAGCGTGACCAAGGACGTTATTTGCATTTCGATATAAAGAACCACATACGATATACTGATCGCAAAAGCGGGGTGGAGACTTCCGCCGGCACCCACCAGGGCGAGGAAATCCCAGGGGTGCCGATTGACGAAGCGTCCGCACAACGCCAGAAGCGCGTTGCCGTCGGTGATGCCGTCACCGTCACCCAGCCGGGTTCAACCAAGACAAAAGGGCGGAGCAGGTGAAAGACAAATTCAACAACGCCGTCGGTCCGCAGGTACGCGCACCGAAAGCCAAGGCCGACAAGATCATCCCAGCCTTGGGTGTTGCGTCGCTGGTTGCGGGCCTGCAGTCCGCCACCCAGTTCTTTGCGCACGACTTCCAGTACCAGGCGGTACTCGGTCCTCATTTCAACCACGTGTATGCGCCGTGGTCGATCCTGGGTTGGGTCAGTACCTGGTACGGCCAGTATCCGGACGCCATCATGCGTGCCGGCGGTATCGGCATGACAGTTAGCGCTGCGGGCCTGCTCGGCCTGGCTGTCACCAAGATGGTTCTGGCGAACTCGGCCAAGCTCAACCCGTACCTGCATGGTTCAGCACGCTGGGCGAACGTGCAGGACATCGAGGCTTCCGGGCTGTTGCCCCGGCCGCGTAGCTTCTGGCAGCTCCTCACCGGGAAGGCGCTGCCCACAAGCGCTGGCGTCTATGTCGGCGCTTGGCTGGACAAGCAGGGCAAGCAGCGTTACCTGCGCCACAACGGCCCGGAGCATGTCCTGTGCTACGCCCCGACCCGTTCCGGCAAGGGCGTTGGCCTGGTCATGCCGACTCTCCTTTCCTGGGGCGAGAGCGCCGTCATCACCGACCTCAAAGGCGAGCTCTGGTCACTGACCGCCGGATGGCGCAAGCAGCACGCGCACAACAAGGTGCTGCGCTTCGAGCCAGCCTCCGCCAACGGCAGTGTTTGCTGGAACCCGCTGGACGAAATCCGCACCGGTACCGAAAACGAGGTCGGCGACGTACAGAACCTGGCGACCCTGATCGTCGATCCGGACGGCAAAGGCCTTGAATCGCACTGGCAGAAAACCGGCCAGGCGTTGCTCGTCGGCGTGATCCTGCATGCGCTCTACAAGGCCCGGAACGAGGGAACGGCGGCGACTCTGCCGGCCGTCGATGCCCTGCTGGCCGATCCCGATCGGGACATCGCCGAGCTGTGGATGGAAATGCGCACCTACGGCCACATTGACGGCGAGAACCATCCGGCCGTCGGATCGGCCGCTCGCGACATGATGGATCGCCCCGACGAAGAAGCGGGCTCGGTACTGTCCACCGCCAAGTCGTACCTGGCTCTGTACCGAGATCCCATCGTCGCCCGCAACATCAGCAGGTCGGAATTCAACATCCGGGACTTGATGCACCACGAGCAGCCGGTCAGCCTGTACATCGTCACCCAGCCCAACGACAAGGCTCGCTTGAGGTCTTTGGTGCGCATCATGGTGAACATGATCGTTCGCCTGCTGGCCGACAAGATGGACTTCAAGGACGGCCGCCAGGTCGCGCACTACAAGCACCGCTTGCTGCTGATGCTGGACGAGTTCCCCAGCCTTGGCAAACTCGAAATCCTGCAGGAGTCGCTGGCCTTCGTGGCCGGCTACGGGATCAAGTGCTACCTGATCTGCCAGGACATCAACCAGCTCAAGAGCCGTGAAACCGGCTATGGGCACGACGAAAGCATCACCTCCAATTGCCACGTTCAAACCGCCTACCCGCCGAACCGGGTAGAGACGGCCGAGCACCTTTCGAAGCTGACCGGGCAAACCACTGTCGCCAAGGAGCAAGTCACCACCAGCGGCCGCCGCACGAGTGCCTTGCTTGGCCAGGTTTCGCGCACCATCCAGGAAGTGCAGCGGCCCTTGCTCACTCCCGACGAGTGCCTGCGCATGCCCGGCGCAATCAAGAACGCCAGCGGCGACATCGACGAGGCCGGCGACATGGTGGTGTACGTGGCCGGCTATCCGGCCATTTACGGCAAGCAACCGCTCTACTTTAAGGATCCGGTGTTTCAGGCCCGCGCCGCCATCCCGGCGCCGGAGAACAGCGACAAGCTGCTTCACGTGCACACGGTGCCAGCAGCAGAGGCCATCACGATATGAACCGTCTCCTCAAGCGTGTAAGCGTGGCGACTGCCGTTGCCGGCGTTTCCCTCCTGCTGCTCGGCGCAATGGCCTACGCAAGCGGCGCACGCGTGAACAGCACGCGGAGCATTCCCGTCGGCGTGTACTGGCTGAGCGGCGATCCTGTCGTCAAAGGCGCTTACGTCATCTTCTGCCCGCCGCAAGTCGGTGTCTTCGATGAGGCCAAGGCAAGGGGCTACATCGGGGCCGGCTTCTGCCCCGGCGAGTACGGCTACATGATGAAGCGCGTTTTAGCCGCTAAAAACGACGCCGTCACCATTACCGCGGAAGGCGTGCGCGTGAATGGCGAACTGCTGCCATTGAGCGCCCCGATCGAGGCCGATTCGGCTGGCCGGCCCCTGCCACGCTTTCAGGCGGAGCGCTTCACACTGAGCGCTTCCGAACTGCTGTTGATGTCGGACGTCAGCGGTATCTCCTTCGATGGCCGCTACTTCGGTCCGATCGATCGTTCGCAAATCAAGGGCGTCATCCGCCCCGTGTTTACGTGGTGAGGAGGAAAGCATGAGCTGGTTCATCGCAGGAAATCCAAGCCTGGCCAAGGCCAGGATCGCCTACAGCAAAGCCAAGGAGTAGAGACCATGACTACCCGGAACACCGTTCTGCCCGCCGAAGAGGCTGCCAATGACAGTGCCGCCAACGATGCAGCCAACGCCGCCGCCGTGCTGCACGAAAAACTCGCCGATGCGATGACCCCTGGCTATCAAGCCGAGTTCGATCCCGAAGAAGCCGAACAGGCCGGCGCTTTCGTCGAGGACGCCCTGAGCGAACAGGATGCAGCCGAGAGCGATATCGACCTGGTCGATGCCACGGCGCCGGCTGCCACCACCGAGGCGAAGGGGTAAGGACGATGGCCGAGACCAAGAAAGCATTTCACGAACAGGTTGCCGAGCAACTGATCGAGCAATTGAAACAAGGCACCGCGCCCTGGCAAAGACCGTGGCATCCGGGCGAACCGGGTTCCTTCATCCCGATCAACCCGACCACCGGCAAGCGCTATCGCGGCATCAACGCCATCCAGCTGCTGGGCCAGGGTCGCACCGATCAACGCTGGATGACCTACAAGCAGGCGGCGGCTGCCGGCGCGCAGGTGCGCAAGGGCGAGAAAGGGACGCCGATCCAGTATTGGAAATTCAGCGAAGAACAGGCCAAGACCGACGAGGCCGGCAAGCCTGTTCTCGACGCCCAGGGCAAGCCGGTGAAAGACGATGTTCGGCTGGAACGGCCCAGGGTGTTTTTTGCCACCGTGTTCAACGCCGAGCAGATCGACGGCCTGCCACCACTGCAGCCGCGCAAGGAGCAGGAATGGAATGCCCTCGAACGGGTTGAACACATCCTGCAGGCCTCTGGTGCGGTCATCCAGCACGGCCCGCAAGACCGGGCCTTCTACCGGCCGGGGTCCGACAGCATCCATCTCCCCGAAAAAGGGCAGTTCCCCAGCGCCGACACTTACTATGCGACAGCGCTGCACGAACTGGGACACTGGACAGGCCACCCGTCACGCCTTGCTCGTGATCTGGAGCATCCTTTCGGCAGCGAGGCCTATGCCAAGGAAGAGCTGCGGGCAGAAATTGCCAGCATGATCATGGGCGACGAACTCGGAATCGGTCACGATCCCGGTCAGCACGCGGCCTATGTCGGCACGTGGATCAAGGTCCTGAAAGACGATCCACTCGAAGTCTTCCGCGCCGCCGCCGACGCCGAGAAGATCCACGCCTATGTGCTGGCTTTGGAGAAACAGCAGGTTCAGGAACAGGGCACCGAGCAAAGCCAGGAAGCGATCGCGCCGGTCATTTCCGACAGCGAAAACCAGGAGGCAGCCATGCAGACCTTGACGCAGAGCGAAGCCAACGCGCACGAGCAGGCCGCCGAACTGGCGCGCATCGAGGAAGAGCGGGTTCGCCAGGATCCTGACAGCACCGACGAGCAGATTGCCGCGGCAAGAGAGGCACGCAAGTCGGCCGACCTGGCCGCCGTACTCAACGACGCCGATATCCAGCGGCGCGTTGCTCAGATCGAGAGCGAGAAGCTACCGACGCCGGCGGTGAACGACGCCGAGCCGGCAAAGAAAACCTATCTCGATGTGCCGTATCACCAGAAAGACGAGGCGAAGGCGCTGGGTGCACGTTGGGATCGTCAGGAACAGTCCTGGTATCTCCCGGTAGGCATCAAGGACCCCGCTCCCTTCGCCCAATGGGCACGGAACGCCGATGCCGCGGCCCCGGAAGGTCCGGCCAAGCCCGAGAAACAACGCACCCAGGAGCGCCAGTATCTCGCCGTTCCCTACGGCGAACGCGCCGCCGCCAAGGCCGCCGGCGCTTTGTGGGACAAGGCCGCGAAGTCCTGGTTTGCCGGCGCGAAGGCCGACAAGAGCCGCCTGCAACGCTGGTTGCCGGAAAACGTCCCTGGCCAGCAAGGGCCGGCCATGTCGCCGCGAGACGAGTTCGCCGAGGCTTTGCGCTCGATCGGCTGCGTCGTGAACGGTGAGCATCCGATGATGGACGGCAAGAAACACCGCATCAGCGTCGAAGGCGAGAAGCTCAGCGAGAAAGCCGGCTCGGGTTTCTACGTGGGCCACCTGGACGGCCACCCCGCCGGCTACGTGAAGAACAACAAGACCGGCGTCGACATGAAGTGGAAGTCGAAGGGTTACGCGCTTGACCCTGAGCAGAAGGCCAGACTACAGGCCGAAGCCGCCGAGAAGCTGCAAGCGCGCGCTGCCGAGCAAGAGCGGCTGCAAGAGCAGACGGCGCGGCGAGTGGCCAAGCAGATGGCGCACCTGCTGCCGGTCATCGCACCGACTACGTACATGCAAACCAAGGGAATCGAGCCGCAGGCCGGCGTTTTCACGGACAAGGAAGGCCGGGAAACCTACATCCCGGCGACCGACACCGACGGCAAGCAATGGACGATGCAGTACATCCAGGAGGACGGCACCAAGCGCTTCGCCAAGGACAGCCGCAAGGAAGGTTGCTTCCATGCAATCGGCGGCCTGGACGCCCTGGCCAAGGCCCCTGCCCTGGTGATTGGTGAAGGCTACGCGACGGCCAGCAGCCTGCGGCAGGCGCTCGGTTTTGCGACCGTCGCCGCCTTCGACTCGGGCAACCTGCTACCCGTCGCCAAGGCCTTGCATGCGAAGTTCCCGGACAAACCCATCCTGATCGCCGGCGACGACGATCGGCACCTCGAAGCCACCCAGGGAATAAACCCCGGCCGCAGCAAAGCCGAAGAAGCGGCCAAGGGGGTTGGCGGCAAGGCTCTGCTACCAATATTCGCGCCTGGCGAGCAAGCGGCAGACCCGAAAGGCTTTACCGACTTCAACGACCTGGCGACCAAGAGCATGCTGGGGCGGGAAGGCATCGAGCGGCAGGTTCGTTCGGTGGTTGATGAGGTGATCGCGCGTTACCAGGCGCAGGGTGTCGAGCTGCCGCAGCAGGTTGAGAAACGGGAGCAGCGGTTACGTCGGGCGGTGAAGGTGGGGTAACAGGCATGGCGTTGTCGCAAGTTCGCTGCGATGACGCGTTCTTAGCTTGCTCGCGGTCGGTGCGCGAGTGATTCAGAAGACAACGAGGCGTTCGGCGGCTGCTCGCTCTTGGGGGACTGCCTGCGGCAGACCCCCGCCGCTAGGCTCCCCCCAAGACGGCGAGATCGCTTACGCGAACTCGCTTTCCTATATCCACTCACGGAGCGAAGTGTGAGGGCTTTAACGGGCACTCAACAGCAATGGGTTTGCTCACGAAACGGAGGAAAAGCGTACTACTGATCTCCCGGTAGGCTCGCCGTAGGGGGCGCACGATGGCTGGCCCACGGACGCCTTCATGAGCTTTCTTTGTCCATCTCAACCAGGAAGAAGATATCGCCCGCAGTGTATTTGCGGGCAAAAGGCTCGGTCGGCGGTCCGTAGCGCTTGATCAGAGGAACAGGGGCCAAGCGATTGCCCTGCCCGCTGGCGACCAGATGGTGGATTTGCGCTCGACTGATGTGCTCGTAGCGTTCGCTATCGTTGCCCGCCGTCGAGAACTCGGCGCTGTGGACAAGGCTCATAGCCCCACCTGTAATCGTATTTCGGTACAATGAGCCAATGCGTCGCGTGCTTGCCATCCTCCTCCTGCTTATCGTTCCCTTCCAGTTCGCTTGGTCGGCAGTAGAGAGCATGCATGCCAATTTGAATCATCAAGAATCGGCAGCCGTCTTTCATTCTCACGATGCCGACCATCGCCACGATACCGACGTTGATCGTTACGATAGCACCACAGACGGCCTTCTGCCGCAGGGCCACAACGATGACGGTCATCACGATGGTCATTACCATCCCGTCTTCGGCGATGTCGTGCTCGAACCACCACTGAGTCGGGTTAAAGCCTTGCCCCAAGACCCGCCGTGGCAAGCAGCCTCGTCATTCACCTCGCACATTCCCTCGCCTTTCGACTGGCCACCATCATCGGTTCTCCTGTAGAACCGGTGGGCCCGTTTTAGCCGACGCCGCTACTCGCGGCAGTCCGGCCATGTCGCCCGCCGGTGACCTCGACCCTGTTTTTTCGTCACGAGGAATCCGATGCGACACCTGTTATCCGCTTTACTGCTCGCGCTGCCGCTGGCCGCGTGGGCGCAAACCACACCCCTGACCGAAGCCGAGGCCGTTCGCCGCGGACTAGCACGTTCCGATCTGGCTGATCTGGAACTCGGGCGCGTTGAATCGGCCAAGGCCGACGCAATAGCGGCCGGAATGCTGCCCAATCCGACACTCGGCTATAGCCACGATCGCAACCGGGGCGGACCAGGCTCGACCGAAGAGACCTGGCAGCTTTTCCAGACTTTCGATGTTTCCGGCCGACGCGGACTGCGTCGCGAGGCGGCCGATCTACGCGTCGAGGCAGCCTACGCAGGCAACAACCTGTACCGCAGCGAGTGGACAGCCGAAATCAGCCGCAGCTTCTACCAGACGCTGTTCAAGCAGGAAGCCGTACTGGCCACCGAGACCTGGTTCCAGCGCTTTTCACACATCCAACGCATCGTCGACAAGCTGGCCAAGGCTGGCGAAGCTTCGGGTTATGACCGACGACGCCTGGCCCGCGAACGGCAAGCGGCTGGAGCGCGGCTGAGTAACGAAAAAGCCGATCTGGATCGGGCTGCCGAGCGACTGGCGGCCATCATCGGCACTTCCGGCAAAGCGACCGAACCCGTCACCGGTATCCTGCGGCCGGACGCCCCCCCGCTGCTGGAGAACGCTTTGTCTGGCATCGAACGGCGCCCCGATCTTCAGGCGCTTGCGCGCCGTGCCGAGGCGGCCGATCTCGAAGGCCGCGCTGCGGCTCGGGGCTGGGTACCCGATATCACCCTCGGCGTCGGCCCCAAACGCATCGACAACGGTTTCACCAAGGAAACCGGCACTGTTGTCTCGCTGTTGATTCCACTACCGGTTTTCGACCACCAACAGGCTGGCCGGCAACGTGCTGCAGCAGAGGCTCTCAACGCCCGGGGCGAACTCAGCATGAGCCGCGCCCGTGCCGAGGGCGATTTGCGCGGCCTGCATCGCCAGGCGGAACGTCTGATCGGCGCGGCCACCGACTACCGCGCTCGTGCCGTCAGCGAATCTGCGGAACTGCTGCGCATCGCCGAAGCCGCCTACCAAGGCGGCGAATCAACCCTGCTTGAACTCCTTGACGCCTATCGCGGCGCGTTGGAGGCCGAAATGACGGCCCTCGACCTCGAATGGAAAGCGCGCCAGGCGCGCATCGACTATGACCTCCTTACCGGGATTGCCGCCGAATGAACAAGACTTTGATTGCATCTCTGATTTTGTCACTCTCTGCCACGCTGCTGTTGAGTGCCTGCGGTGATTCGGGCCACCCACATGCCAAGGACGGTAGCCATCCAGCAGCCTCTGAAGCCTCTGAAGCCGAGCTTGGTCATGGTGGCGGCGGTGAAAAAATCACCCACTTCAACGACAAGACCGAACTATTCGTCGAGTTCCCGCGCCTCGTTGCCGGTGAAAAGGCCGCCTTTGCCGCCCACCTGACCCGCCTTGCCGATTTCAAGGCTTTGGAGACCGGTAAGGTTTCTGTGATCCTCTCCGGCGATGGCCAGGCGGACGAGGTGTTTTCTACCGAGACACCAACCCAGCCCGGCATTTTTCGACCCGAAGCCCTCCCCAAGTTCGCCGGTGAACGGGACCTGATGATCGAGGTCGCCACTCCGGAATACACCGTACGCCATCAGCTCGGCCCGTTCACGATCTACGCCGACCGCAAGAGCGCAGATGCGGCGACTGGCGAACACGACGATGGCGGCATCGGCTTTACCAAGGAACAGCAGTGGAAAGTGGATTTCGCCACCGCCGAGGTGGCGAAACGGCCATTGCGCGCAGCTATCAATGCCACCGGGACCTTAAGTGGCCGCCCTGACGGCGAGGCTCTGCTTGCTGCACCGGCATCAGGCCAGGTTCAGCCTGCCGGCAAGTTCCCGGTGCTCGGCCAGAACGTGCAGAAGGGCGACATTCTGGCCTATCTCTCGCCACGTTTGGGTGGCGACACCGATATGGTTTCGCTCCAGGCTGAAGCCCGCAAGGCCAGGATTGAACTTGATCTGGCCAGCCGAGAGCGTAGCCGGATGGAAAGCCTGTTCAAGGATGAGGCGGTACCCGAGAAACGCCTGCTGGCAGCACGTGCCGGGGAAGAGTCAGCCCGTGCCGGGTTCAATGCCGCCCAAGGGCGCCTCGGTCAGTACGAAGGCCGAGGCGGTGGAATCCCGCTGCGCGCTCCCGTGTCGGGCGCGATCGCCGATGTGCGTGTCTCGCCCGGCGCTTTTGCGCAGGAAGGCAGCTTGCTCTTCCACATCGCCGACCGTCGTGTGCTTTGGCTGAAACTGCGCGTTCCCGAATCGGAAGCAGCTCGCCTGGTCGCGCCAAGTGGTGCCACCTTCCACGTGGATGGCGTTGAAGAGGGATTCGAAATCGTCCCCGGCAAAAACGGACACCTGATCGCCACCGGCGGCGCCGTCGACGAGACGACCCGTACCGTACCTGTGCTCTTCGAGTTCTCGCAACCCGATGAACGGCTGCGCATTGGCATGGCGGTGAAGGCTCAAGTGTTCGCTGGCGTTGCCCGTGAGGGTGTAGCCGTTCCTGCTTCCGCCGTGCTCGACGAGAACGGTGTTGCGACGGTGTTCGTGATGACCAGTGGGGAATCCTTCGAGCGCCGATCGGTGCGCATCGGCACCCGGGATGGCGACTGGGTCGAGGTCGTTGAGGGACTGGAGCCTGGGCAGCGGGTGGTGTCTCGTGGTGCCTGGCTGGTCAAATTGGCAGCAACCGGGACCGGTGAAATCGGTCATGGCCATGCGCACTAAGCGGGGTACGACATGATCGGACACATCATTGCGTGGTCGCTGCGCAACAAGCTCTTTGTCGTCCTTGCCGGCGTTCTCCTTCTGGCCTGGGGGGGCTGGCAGGCGGCACGGACACCGGTAGACGTTTTCCCCGACCTGACGGCTCCAGCCGTCACCGTGGTCACCGAGGCCCATGGCATGGCGCCGACGGATGTCGAAAGCCTGGTTACCTTTCCCATCGAAACAGCACTGAACGGCGCACCCAATGTGCGGCGGGTGCGGTCGGCGACCAAGATCGGCCTGTCGGTCGTCACTGTCGAGTTCGAATGGGGCACCGATCTCTATCTGGCCAGGCAGGTGGTTGCCGAGCGGTTGCAACTGGCTCGCGCCAGTTTGCCGCCCGACCTCCCGGCGCCAGCGATGACCCCGGCGTCGTCAATCATGGGCGAGATCCTGTTCATCGCTCTGCATTCCGAGCGGCACTCCGGCATGGAATTGAAGAACGCCGCTGATCAGGTGTTGAAACGCCGCATCCTGGCCGTTCCCGGTGTCGCTGAAGTCCTGCCCATCGGCGGCGACACCCAACAGTTCCAGGTCACCGTCAAACCGGAACGCCTGGCGGCCTATCGCCTGACCCTGGATGAAGTCAGCCAGGCGCTGCGCGACTCGAACCAGAATGCCACCGCCGGTTTCTATGTCGACTCCGCCCAGGAATACCTGATTCAGGGCCAGGGCCGGATCAATGTGCTTGCCGACATTGCCGAGACGGTGATTGCACTGCGTGAAGGCCAGCCGGTGCTGATTCGCCACGTCGCCGAGGTCGGCATCGGGGCGGCGCCAAAACGCGGCGTCGGCTCGCATAACGGCAAGCCGGCAGTGATTCTCGGCATCCAGAAACAACCCGGCGCCAATACGCTGGATCTGACCAATCATCTCGACCGCACGCTTGACGACATCCAGGCTGGCTTGCCGGCGGGCATGAAGATCGAACGCCACATTTTCCGTCAGGCTGATTTCATCCGGGTTTCTATCGACAACCTGTTCGCTGCCCTCTCCGAGGGGGCCGTGCTGGTTATCGCCATCGTCTTCGCCTTTCTGCTCTCGGCGCGGGCCACGGCGATCACCCTGCTGGCTATCCCACTGTCACTGGTGGCGGCCATCCTGTCGATGAAGGCGCTCGGTGCGACGATCAATACCATGACGTTGGGTGGCATGGCCATCGCGCTCGGTGCACTGGTCGACGACGCGATTATTGTCGTCGAGAACATCGTCCGTCGTCTGCGCGAGAATCTCGCCAAGCCGGAAGGCGAGCGCAGCGCTGCGACGCACGTGGTGTTCGAAGCGACCCGGGAGATTCAGGGGTCCATCGTCTTCGCCACCCTAATCATCATCCTGGTGTTCCTACCGCTCTTCTTCCTCTCCGGTGTCGAAGGGCGGTTGATGGTGCCACTCGGCTTCGCCTACGTGGTCTCGTTGTCCGCCTCGCTGCTGGTGGCCATCACCGTAACGCCAGTGCTCTCGGCACTTTTTCTGCCTGGCTCGAAGATCGTTCGCAAAAACGTCGAACCGCGCTTCATCCATTTTCTGCGCACCACCTACCGGCGAATGCTGGAAGCTACGATCACGCGCTGGAAGATGGTGACCGTGCTGAGCGTTGGCGCGCTGCTCATCTCCCTGGTCGCCTTGTCTTTCGCCGGCCGGGCCTTTCTGCCGGATTTCAACGAGGGTACGCTAACCATCAGCACCGCCACGCTACCGGGCACCGCACTGGAAGAATCCGACCGGCTCGGGCAAATGGTCGAGCAGATTCTCCTGTCGCATCCGGAGGTGGTCGCTACTGCCCGACGCACCGGTCGCGCCGAGGGTGATCCACACGCCATGGACGTCTCGGCCTCCGAAATGGAAGTTACGCTGAAGATGGGCGAGCGCCGCAAGGACGATTTCCTCGCCGCCCTGCGCGCCGATCTGTCGACCGTTCCGGGCACCCAGATTGTGGTTGGCCAACCGATTTCCCATCGCATCGATCACATGCTGTCGGGCAGCCGTTCCAACATCGCGGTCAAGATCTTCGGCCCCGATTTGGACGAATTGCGCCGCTTGACCGCTGCAATCAAGGCGGTGGTGCAGAACGTCGATGGCGCAGTCGACGTCACGGATGAACAGCAAAACGACATCCCGTTCCTGACCATCCGCTTCAAACGCGATGCTCTGGCGCGTCACGGCTTGTCTGTCCGTCAGCTGGCCGAGACCGTCGAGACCGCCTTCTCCGGAATGGCCGTCAGTCGCGTCCAGCAGGGTCAGGCGACTTTTGACCTGACGCTGCGCTTCGACCCGGCCTCAAAAGCGAACCTCGATGCCGTACGCGCCACCCTGATCACCACGGCCAACGGTGCCCAGCTGCCGCTTTCGGCCCTGACCGACATTCGCAATGACAGGGCGCCGTACTACATCACGCGGGAGAACGTGCAGCGCAAGATGGTGGTGATGGCCAACGTTGCCGGTCGTGATCTGGCCAGCGTGGTAGACGACATCCGGCGCCAGGTAGGTAGCGAGGTGAAACTGCCGGCAGACTACCACGTCGAATACGGCGGCCAGTTCGAGAGTGCCGAGGAGGCCGCTCGCGTCCTGCTCTTCCTCGGGATGGCGGTGACCATCGGTATCTTTCTGCTGCTCTTCGTGGCCTTCAAAACCGTCCGCGATGCGCTGCTGGTCATGCTCAATCTGCCGCTCGCCATCATCGGTGGCGTCATCGGTGTCTTCGTATCCGGTGGCGTGCTGTCGGTGGCTTCGATCATCGGCTTCATTACGCTGTTCGGCATCGCCACCCGCAACGGGGTAATGATGATCGCTCACATCCATCATCTGGTGGAGCACGAAGGCGTGCTGGACGCTGCACAGGCCGTCAAGCGTGGTGCTGAGGAACGTCTGGTGCCGATCCTGATGACTGCGCTGGCCACTGGTCTCGCGCTGGTGCCACTGGCCCTGGCCGCCGGCCAACCGGGCAGCGAAATACAGTCGCCAATGGCGGTGGTTATCCTGTTCGGACTGGCCAGTTCGACGCTGCTCAACATGATCATCGTGCCAGCACTTTATCTACGTTTTGGGGCCATTCGCCAGGAACTCGAGAGTGGCCAAACCGTGCGCCGACGGACCAGCGACGTCATTGACGATGCTTGAGCTTGTCTTGATCAATAGGAGCAAATATGCCAACTAGACTTGGGAAGTCGTTCAAAGCGGTCATTGCCCTGTCGATGTTGTTGGCCGTCTCTTTGCCCGTCGCCATTGCGCAACAGAGCGCTGAGGCGCTGGTCGCCAGCAAGCGGCCGGCGGACATGAGCTACCGGGATCTGATGCAGATTCTCGGCCGCGCCTTGAACTGGATACAGGACGGCGTCCTCCTGCAGAACAAGCAACTGGTGCGGGCGGGCGTCAATGTGGTCGTCAATCATCCAGCACCCCGTCACAAACCCTGGACGATCATGGAAACGGCCGATCAGGAGGGCTTCAAGCAGGCACTATTGGCCTATGACAAGATACTCGACGCCAAGGCCAATGCTGTCGCCTCAGCGGCGGAAAAATACGACTGGATGGAGGCGTCGGCGGCATTGGGCGAACTCCAGACAGCCTGCGTTTCCTGCCATGCCCAGTGGCAACACAAGGCACGCCGATGAATAGCACCTGGTCGGATCATCGAACACATCAAACACTTCAAACACAAGGAGCTTGAAACAATGAACAAATTAGTGATTGCTTTTCTATGCGTAGCCAGCCTGGCGGCGACTGCCGTGCATGCCGGTGCAGGCCACGATCATGGCCCGAAGTACGGCGGTATGGCGCGCGAGGTTGGATCGGTCACCTACGAACTGGTTGCCAAGTCCGATTCGCTGATGCTCTATGTGTCCGATAACGGCAAGCCGTTCACAACCCAGGGCGCAAAGGCTGAAGCAACGATCTATGCCGGAAACGACAAGACCACGGTTGCGCTCGATCCGGACGGCGACAACCGCATGAGCGCGAAGGGCGACTTCAAGGTCGGCGTCGGTGTGCGGGTTGCACTGCGCGTTACGCTGACCGGAAAACCCGAGGCGAAGGCGACCTTCAACCTCAAATGAAAACCCCGGTCGCCGTCTGGTTTGCGCTGCTGGCTGCCGCCCTGTTTGGTGGCAGCACCCCATTCGTCAAACTGCTGATTGGCGACACATCCCCTTTGGGGCTGGCAGGATTGCTCTATCTGGGCAGTGGCCTGGGCTTGGCCGTAGCGCGCTTACTGCGTGACCGCGGCTGGAAAGCTAGTGGCCTGTCAGGTTCGGACTGGTTCTGGTTCTCCGGGGCCATCTGCTTCGGCGGCGTACTTGGCCCATTCCTGCTCGTCTTCGGGCTTGTTGGAACCAGCGCCAGCACAGCCTCACTGCTGCTCAATCTGGAGGCGGTGCTCACTGCGGTCATCGCCTGGGTCGTGTTCAAGGAAAACGCCGACCGCCGCATTGTCCTCGGCATGCTCGCCATCGTTGCAGGAGGCGTCGTCCTGTCGTGGCCGACAGGGGAGGGAGGCGTCACCGGTTGGGTCGGTCCGCTCGCGATCATGGGCGCCTGCCTGTGTTGGGCGATCGACAACAATCTGACGCGCAAGGTCTCGGCGTCGGACGCCCTGTTCATTGCGGGCAGCAAAGGAATGATCGCTGGTGCGGTAAATTGCCTGCTCGCCCTGTCGTTCGGCGCAATGATGCCGAATGCGGGAATGGTCCTTGCCACGATGAGCATCGGATTGCTTGGCTATGGGATCAGCCTCGTGCTGTTCGTATTGGCCTTGCGCGGCCTCGGCACGGCGCGGACTGGCGCCTACTTTTCCACCGCGCCGTTCATCGGCGCAGCCGTGGCGCTGGTCTTGCTCGGGGAATCGACTGATCAAACGTTCTGGCTGGCAGCGGGCTTAATGGCCGGGGGCGTGTGGTTGCACCTGACCGAGCACCACGAGCACGAACATGCCCATGAGCCACTCGAACACCACCACACGCATACGCACGACGCGCACCATCAGCATCAGCACGCGTTTGAGTGGAACCCTGACACCCCTCATGCTCATCGACATGAGCACGGCGTCATTGTCCACAAGCATCCGCATTTCCCGGATATTCACCACCGGCACGCTCATTGAACAGCGGTAAATATCTTAGCGTGCCTGACTTTCCGTTTTTTGAGACTGCCCTAGGACAACAATGAATACAGTGTTCGTTATCGCTGGTCTGGCAGTGCTTACGCTTACCGGCTGCGCAGGACATACGCACGCTCTTGCGCCGGCAAGTAGAGACCCGAGTGTCACGGTTGGCACCTTCAGTCACGACGGGCGTGCGGCGCCTGAAATAGTCCTGGAAGTCGGAGGGCGGCGTTTCTTCGCCCAGGGCTTTGCGATACGCCGCGACGTGAAGCTTTCGGCCTCGCAACAGCACGATAGTCGCGGCAGGCGTCCCAGCTGGATATCGCCTGGAAGCGATACCGAACACTACGCCTACTCGGCCAATCCGGAATTGCACGCCGCGGATGGCGCGGTGCTCAGATGCACGCTGACCTGGCCTGCCCGGCAAGCGCCGGCGGGTTATTGCGAAAGGGATGAAGGGGCGCGTATCGCCGTCCGCTTTGAGTAAGCGAATCGGAAATCAAGGCATTCCTCCGGCCAAGGCATTCCTCCGGCAGCATCGCATTGCCGACGAGCTCCAGGCGTTGCGCGGTCTGAAGGCTACGACACCAGCTATCACAACATCACGGTATCCCGTCGCCGACACCGCCTACGACGACCTCGACCGCCTGATCCGCGTGACCGAATACCTGACGGCGGGTGAAGGTGGCAACCGCGTCACCGAAACCGTCTACAACGCCAACGACAGCAGCAAAGCATCAAACGCGCGGTCGGCAGCGCCCTGGCGCAGACCTACGCCGCCTACACCTACATGCCCAACGCCCTGCCGGCGACCCTCGTCGACGCCAAGGGCAACCTCACCACCACCCAGTACGACGGACTCGATCGCAAGCCCAAGACCCTCTATCCGAACAAGGTCACCGTCGGCTTGTCCTCAACCACCGACTACGAGCAAGTCGCCTACGACGCCAACGCCAGCTACAGCATCGCTTACGTCTGGGATAACGCTGGGCGGCTGACCAGCACCAGCGCCGGCGGCAAGAGCGTCAGCTACCAGTACGACCCGGCCGGCAACCGCCTGAAGAGCGCGGCCAAGACCGGATACGCCGCCACCCTGGCCTACGACGGCGAAGGCCGACTGCGCCACAGACCACCCTTGCCGGAACGGTGACCAACCTGCTCTACGACGGGGTCGATCTGATTGCCGAATACGACAGCGCCAGCACCGTCCTGCGCCGCTACGTGCATGGCCCCGGCGTCGATGAACCGCTGTTGTGGTACGAAGGCGCGGGCACGACCAGCAAGACCTGGCTCTACGCCGATCACCAGGGCAGCATTGTTGTTGGTCAGGCCGACAGCGCGGGAACGAGCAGTGTGTCGGAAGCTCTTGACGTAGTGACCGACCGAAGTACTATTGATAACCTATTTTATCGATAGGAAAATGCCCACAAGCTGTTGTGTTCGCTCGATCGCCGTTGTATTAGTATCTAATACACAAGATCCGCCAAGAAAGGACCCGCCATGCCGAGAAACACCAGCGTCACCCTGGGTGAACACTTCGAGGGCTTCATCGCCCAACAGATCGATGCCGGACGCTTCGAGTCCAAGAGCGAGGTGGTGCGCGCTGCGATGCGGCTGCTCGAAGAGCACGAACAGAAAGTGAGCGCCTTGCGTCAGGCCCTGATCGAGGGCGAGACGAGCGGCGAACCGGTGCCCTTCGCGATGGCGTCGATCATCGAGGAGGCACGCCAGGAGGCCAAGAGCGGTTCCGTGGATGCTTGAACTGCTTGTTCGTCCGCGCGCGCGCCGCGACCTCAAGGACATCTGGCGCTACACCGTTCAGCAATGGGGCGCCGCGCAAGCGGATCAATATCTGTATGACCTCGATCGGGAGATCCAGGGGCTGCTGAAGTTCCAAGAACTGGGAACGCCTTTCGATCATGTCCGGGCCGGCTACCGGCGGCTGCAAGTGAAACGTCACCTGGTGTTCTATCGCCGCAACGGTCAGCGCCTTGAGATTGTTCGTGTGCTTCACGACGCCATGGATGTCAAAAGCCATTTATGACCAGCCGTGATCTTGTCGAAGGATTGGACGACTACCCCGTGAGCGACACAACCCCCCTCCCCGCCCTCCCGGCCGTCGCTTCCCGGCTCCTGACCGCCGAGCAGTTCCAGCGCCTGGCCGACGTTCCCCCCGAAATCGAATGGTTCGCCAATCTCGGCAACAAGGCTACCCGCCGCGCCTACGAAAACGCCATCGGGGATTTCATGAAGTTCACCGGCATCGTGAAGCCGGAGGAGTTCCGCACCGTGATCCGCGCTCACGTCATCGCCTGGCGCGACGACCTGGTGCATCGCGCCTTGAGCGGCATGACCGTCCGCCATCGCCTGGCGGCGCTGTCGTCGCTGTTCGAGTCCCTGTGCGAGAAGAACGCCGTGACCCATAACCCGGTCAAGGGCGTCAAGCGCCCGCCGGTGGAAAGTTACGAAGGCAAGACCCCGGCCCTCGGCGACCATCAGGCGCGCAAGCTGCTGGACGCGCCCGACGGGGTATCGATCAAGGGCAAGCGCGACCGCGCCCTGCTCGCCACCCTGCTCTATCACGCGCTACGCCGCGAGGAGCTGTGCCGGCTGAAGGTCAAGGACTTCAAACACGAGCGGCGCGGGGTGCCGCACCTCAAGGTGTTCGGCAAGGGCGGCAAGATCCGCTATGTGCCGCTGCACCCCGCGGCCAGCGGCTTGATCGGCGACTATCTTGAGATCGCAGGGCATGGTGCGGACGATGCCGGCGCCCTGTTCCGGCCGCTGCGCAACAACTGCACCGGCACACTGGAAAAAGCGATCACGCCCGACGCGGTTTACAAACTGGTGCGGCAATACTCAACGGCGCTGGGCTTCGCGATCGGGGCGCACGCGTTGCGGGCGACCGCCGCGACCAACGCGCTTGACCACCAGGCGGACATCGCCAAGGTGCAGGAGTGGCTGGGTCACGCCAACATCGCCACGACCCGAATCTACGATCACCGCAAGACCCGGCCGGAGGACAGTCCGACCTTCAAGGTCGCCTACTAGCGAATGCTCGCGTGCTTTATCAGTCGGGACCGGCCACTGGTTTTTGCGCTGGATTTCCCGCCGCGACATCCTGCCGAAGTGGCTCATCGCGCCGGCGAGTTGCAAGGTGTCTGGGTCGCGCCAGAGGCGTGACCCCCCGTGGCTTGAGCTGAGGGACGGCGCTCAACATCCGAAAGGCATCGAAGTTGCCATGCGTCATCGACGCTGTCGCGCCTGGCGTTGTGTGGTTTGCCACCGCTCCCAAGCGGAAGTGCCGCGTAAAATTCGCCTATGATCCGCTCCGAACTCATCAACCGACTCGCTGCCCACTTCCCGCAGTTCACAACCAAAGATACTGAACTTGCGGTCAAGGCCATTCTTGAAGCGCTGAGCAACACGCTGGCGAAGGGGGACCGCATTGAAATACGCGGTTTCGGAAGCTTCGGGCTCAACTACCGGCCGCCACGTACTGGGCGCAACCCAAAAACCGGAGAGGCCGTGCGGGTTCCAGCAAAAGCTGTGCCGCACTTTCAGGCGGGGAAAGAACTGCGTATCAAGGTCGACTCGGGCAGATAAGCGCTTCTTGATTGAGTTTTGCTCGTGCGGAGGCAATGCATATTGCATGTATGTTAGAACGGAATTCATGGTCTCAGATCGGCCAGAAGCGGGCATCACGACACAGAAAAATTGTTAGCCTCGAACGACAGGGAACCAATCCGCAGCCCGCCTCTCG
>Ga0209792_1000571_pt1 | contig 24500 bp, 29 predicted proteins | sample EBPBio142005_DNA_FD_185860 | JGI IMG/M metagenome (GOLD analysis project Ga0209792, IMG submission 185860) | Wastewater treatment Type I Accumulibacter community from EBPR Bioreactor in Madison, WI, USA - Reactor 1_6/14/2005_ DNA (SPAdes)... | ecosystem: Engineered > Bioreactor > EBPR >... | reverse complement strand
GACGGCATAGAACTGGTGCACGCCGATCGCAGCCTTGGCATCGGCATGGCGGGCCTTGCCGCCGGCCATCAGGAGCGGGCAGGACGAGGCGCACAGCGCGCCCTCGCCCACCTCCGTCGCGATGCCTTTTTCGCGCAGCAGTCTTGCCATCGCCATCGCGTCCTCGACGGAGCCGCCGGGCGAATTCAGCGACACCGTCTTCACATATTCGCCGCGCGCGGCGATCTCATCGGCAAGCCGCTGCGACGCGCCGGGATCGATCGTGCCTTCGGCGGACAAAACGCCACCCGCGCCCAGCGTGAACGCCATCGGCGCGCGTAGTTTTGCCTCATCGATGGTCAGGAATTCGCGAGGGTCTATGCCCTTCTCGGCCGGCTCGCGTGTCTCGACATCCGGCGGCAGGAACGGCGTAGCGAGCGTGGGCGTGTCCGGCCGGGCGGCGTCATTGCGCTGCCAAGTCTCCCAGAGATCCATGCCGAGTACGCTGATCGTGCCGATGAGCATGCCTCGAAACGCCCAGCGGATGACCTCGCCCTCGTCGAAACGGGATAGATAATTCCAGACCATCTGACGCGCCCGGATGATCAGGCCAGGCCGGACCCGCGCGGTGGCGTCGCCATTCATGGCTTCACCGGCCTGCGCTCGGGCATGGCGAGCGGCGTCACGTTCTCGGCCATGGTCGAGGAGCCGGGCGGGATGGGAGGCTCGACCGGCTGCGGCGCCATTTCCGCCGACGAAAACAGATCGGCGGCAGCGGGCGGCTCGGCCTCCAGCGCCGCGCGGCGCTTCAGCGACATCGCCTCGTGCACGTCGAGCGAGCGCATCATGTCGCGGGCGGTGATGCGGTCGAGGTCGGTCTCGTCCTCCTCGGCGCGGCGCAGCGCGCCGTGCACGACGGCGAGGATGCCCACCAGAACCGCCGGCAGGAGATCGATCGCGATGGCGCCGGCCCAGCTCGGGATGAAGTCGGCGGCATAGCGCAATACAGCATCCGCGGCGGAGAGCGGCACATAGCGCCGCTCGGGCACCTTCGGCTGCGCGAGAATCTCGGCGGCGGCATCGGACAGCGCCTTGGACTGCGCGGCGACCGACGTGCGGATGGTGGCCATCACCGCGTCCTGCCGTCCTGCCAGGTCAGGCGTGCCGCCATCGGCCACGGGCGCGATGAAGCCGACCGACAGGTCGGCGGCGGCGCGGCTGACCGACGGCGCGATCGAGGTCTGTTCGAGTTGAGAAATCACTCCGGACAGCGCCACCGATTCGGCGGCGAACTGGTCGGACCGCGTCTCGATCGCGCCCGGCGCCGACACCAGCCCCCGCATCCTGGCAAGGTGCTCCTGGCCCTGGCTGAAGCTGGTCGCCACCGTTTCGCGCGAGCCTTCAATCGTCGCTTCCAGCGCCTTCATCTGGGCCGACATCTGCGACAGCAATTGCACGACCGACCCGGAGCCGGAGGTGCCGGTCAGCGCGCCGGTCGACTGTTCCTGCGCGGCGAGCGATCCGAAGCGTTCGCCCGCCCGCTGGATATCCGGCAGCAGCGACAGCGCGCCCAGCGCGTTGGAATGCGCCTGGTCGAGATCGCTGGTGTAGTCCTCGAGCGTGATCGCCAGATGCTGTTCGATGGCGGCCGATCCGGCGAGCGCGGCGGCATTGAGCCAGGAGGCCATGGCGACGATCATCGCCGAACCAAGCGCCATCAGCGCAATCAGTTGAAGCCGCGCGCCGCCTTCGCGCATCTCCGGGAAGAAGCGGATCATGTAGGTCCAGAACCCGTAGATCGCGACGGACACCGACGCGGCGTAGATGACCGAAGCCAGCGTTACGGCGAGCGCCGAGCCGTCCAGCAGCGAGCGCACGCCGAGATAGGTGTAGACGAAGCTGCCCAGCGCCAGCGTGGCGAGGACGAACTTGGTCATCGTCTCCAGCGAGGCGATATGGCCGCGCAGCGCGCGGGCGGTGACGGATCGGGTCATGCGGGTTTCCCTGTTCGCGGAAACGAAGTGGGAACAAGTTTGACGATTTGAGGGCCGGCCTGCCGCGTCAGGCAAGCGCGCGCTGCAAATCGGCACGATCCGGGTCTATAAGGACCGGCAAAGCAGTGGAGTTCGACATGACGCTTGAAGGAAAGACGGCCATCGTCACGGGCGCCGCGTCCGGCATCGGGCGCGCCATCGCGGAACGGTTCCTGCGCGAGAAGGCTCAGGTCGTCATCGCCGACATCGACACGGTGAAAGGCGACTTAGCGGAGCGCGACCTTGCCGGGCTCGGCACCGTGCGCTTCGTCAAGGCCGATGTCGGCTCGCGGCTCGACGCGCACAATCTGGTGGCGGCGACATTGGAAGCCTTCGGCGACATCGACGTACTGGTGAACAATGCCGGCATCGTGCACGGCGCGGATTTCCTCGATCTCAAGGAAGAGGATTTCGACCGGGTGCTGCGCGTCAACCTGAAGGGCGCGTTCCTGGTCGGGCAGGCGGTGGCGAGGACCATGGTCGACCGCGTCAAGGCCGGCGGGCCGGCGGGCGCGATCATCAATATGAGCTCGATCAACGCCGTGGTGGCGATCGCCGACCAGGTTCCCTATTCAGTGTCGAAGGGCGGCCTGAACCAGTTGACCCGGGTGATGGCCCTGTCGCTCGTGCCCTACGGCATTCGCGTCAATGCGATCGGGCCGGGTTCGATCATGACCGACATGCTGACGGCGGTGAATGCCGATCCGGCGGCGAAGAACCGCGTCCTGTCGCGCACGCCGCTGGGGCGCACGGGCGAGCCGTCCGAGATCGCGGCGATCGCCGCCTTCCTCGCTTCGGACGACGCGTCCTACATCACCGGCCAGACAATCTACGCCGATGGCGGCCGCCTGCCGCTCAACTACACGGTGCCCGTGAAGCCTTAGAGAGGGTCTTTCGCTTCCTGACGCCTCCTGACAGAATGATGTCAGGAGGCCTGTGTCATTGTGCTGTTCCAAGACACAGGAGGTTTTGCCATGAACCCGCTTCCGACCGCCTTTTTCCGCAGCGTCCGCGACTATGCGGGACGCGTACGCGCCGTGCGTGCGCAATTGCGTACCGAGCGTCTGCTGAACGAGTTGCCGGCAAGCATGCGCAAGGATATCGGCTGGCCGGATCAGTACGAGATGCAGCGCGGCCGGAGCCGCTGATGACGGACTGGCACAAGAAGCTCGATCAAGGGGCGGCGGTGATCAAGCCGACGCCCCGCACCGTCGGCGACGTGGTCGAGGACCAGGTGATGCTGGTGCCCACCGCACGCCAGATCGACGACGCGATCCGCGACATTCCGCCGGGCGCGTCGATGAATGTACGGCAACTGCGCGACGCGGTGGCGCGGCGTCACGGCGCGGAGGTGAGTTGCCCGGTCTATACCGGCTATCACCTGCGCACGGTGGCGGAAGCCGCCGCCGAGGATTTGCGGCGCGGCGCGCCGATGGAGGCTGTGACGCCGTTCTGGCGCGTGCTTGACCAAAAGACGCCGACGACGGGCAAGATCGGCGCGGCAGCAAGGATCGTCGAGGAACAGCGCCGCAAGGAAGGACTTGATCCATGAGGCGCGCCGACCGGCTGTTCCAGATCGTCCAGCACCTGCGCGGCGGGCGGCTCGTCACGGCGCAGATGCTCGGCCAGCGGCTGGAGGTGTCGGAGCGCACCATCTACCGCGACATCGCCGATCTGCAGTCGACCGGCGTGCCGATCGATGGCGAGGCCGGCGTCGGCTACATCATGCGCGAGGGCTACGACCTGCCGCCGCTGATGTTCACGCGCGACGAGATCGTGGCGCTGGTGGCCGGCGCGCGCATGGTGCAGGCGTTCGGCGGCGCGGCGATGGCACGCGCGGCGGCGGAGGCGCTGGTGAAGATCGGCGCGGTTCTGCCCGGGCCGGAGAAGGACCGCATCCGCCAGACGGCGATCCACGTGCCGAGCGTCATGATGAGCGACGCGGTGCGCGCGGCCGTGGACGCGGCGGAGAAGGCGATCGAGGAGCGCCAGGTGCTGGCGCTCGATTACCGCGACGAGCAGGGCCGACCGACGCAGCGCGAGGTGCGGCCGCTCGGCCTGTCGTTCTGGGGCAAGGTGTGGACGATCGTCGCCTGGTGCGAGATGCGCGACGATTTCCGCGCCTTCCGCATCGACCGCATCGCCGGCATGGCAGGCGCGGGCCGGACGTTCAGGCCGGAGCGCGGCAAGACGCTGACGGATTATTATCGGCTGGCCGAACGACGCGAGAGCGAGGCGGCTTAGCTCCCTCCCCCTTGAGGGGAGGGTGGCGAACGAAGTGAGCCGGGTGGGGTTATCTCCACCGGTATGTCTTCATTCCGTCTCTGCAAAGCAAGATCGAGCATGTCAGAGGTTACCCCACCCGGCCGGGCGTTGCCCGGCCACCCTCCCCTCAAGGGGGAGGGGGCTGGTGCGCAGCCTTCAATGCGCGATCATGACGTGACGCACCGCCGTGTAATCCTCCAGCGCATAGACGCTCATGTCCTTGCCGTATCCGGACTGCTTCAATCCGCCATGCGGCATCTCGTTGACCAGCATGAAATGCGTGTTGATCCAGGTGCAGCCGTATTGCAGCCGTGACGCCACCTGCATGGCGCGAGAAACGTCCTTCGTCCACACCGACGAGGCGAGGCCGTAGTCGGAATCGTTCGCCCACTCGACCGCCTTGTCGACATCGTCGAAACGGGTGATCGAGACGACCGGACCAAAGACTTCGCGGCGGACGATCTCGTCTTCCTGCAAGGCGCCCGCGACGACGGTCGGCTGGTAGAAGAAGCCGTTGCCCTCGCCCGGCTTGCCGCCGGTGACGATATCGATGTGCTTCTGCTCGGAGGCGCGCTCCACGAAGGAGGCGACGCGGTCGCGCTGGCGTTTCGAGATCAGCGGACCGATCTCGTTCTCGGTGTCGTCCGGCTGGTTGAACTTGATGGTCGACACGGCGGCCGAGAGGTCGGCGACGAGCTTGTCGTAGATCTTCTTGCCCGCATAGATGCGGCAGGCGGCGGTGCAGTCCTGCCCGGCATTGTAGTAGCCGAAGGCGCGCAGGCCGTTGACCACATTGTCGATGTCGGCGTCGTCAAAGACGATGACGGGAGCCTTGCCGCCGAGCTCCAGATGGGTGCGCTTCACGGTCTTGGAGGCGGCCTGGAGGATCTTCTTGCCGGTCGCAACGTCGCCGGTGATCGAGATCATGTTGATCTTCGGATGGTTGATCAGCGCATTGCCGACGCTCTCTCCGCGCCCGAGCACGACATTGACCACGCCCTCGGGCAGGATGTCGGCCAGCACCCTGGCGAGCTTCAGCGCCGTGAGCGGCGTCTGTTCCGACGGCTTGAACACGACCGTGTTACCGCCAGCGATGGCCGGAGCAAGTTTCCATGCCATCATCATCAACGGGTAGTTCCACGGCGCGATCGAGGCGACGATGCCGATCGGATCGCGGCGGATCATCGAGGTCATACCCGGCATGTATTCGCCCGCCGCCACCGCCGGCATGCCGCGCACCGCGCCGGCGAAGAAGCGGTAGCAATCGACGATCGCCGGGATTTCGTCATTCAGGACGTTGTTGATCGGCTTGCCGCAGTTCAGCGCTTCCAGCGTCGCGAACTCCGAGGCTTCCGCCTCGATGCGGTCGGCGATCTTGAGGAGGTAGCCGGAGCGCTGACCGGGCGTCGTGCGCGACCAGGAGGCGAAGGCCTTTTCCGCCGCGGCCACCGCCGCCTCGATCTGGCCGTGCGAGGCTTCGGGCAGGCCGAGAATCGTCTCGCCGGTCTTCGGATTGAGGATCGCCTCGTCGGTTTCCGTTCCCTTCTCGAACTTCGATCCGATCAGCATCTCGGTCTGCATTTGTATTCCTCCTTGAACTTACTTCCCCATGCCGGCGACCTGGTCGCCGTCACGGGTGAGATAATAGGCGACGAGTATCGGCAGCAGCGTCACGATGACGACCACCATGGCGACGACGTTGGTGACGGGCCGCTGGCGCGGGCGCACCAGTTCCTCCAGCATCCAGATCGGCAGCGTCGACTGCTGCCCAGCCGTAAATGTTGTCACGATCACTTCGTCGAAGGACAGTGCGAAGGCGAGCATGCCGCCGGCGAGCAGCGCGGTGCCGATATTGGGCAGGACGACATGACGGAAGGTCTGGAAGCCGTCGGCACCGAGATCCATCGACGCCTCGATCAGCGAGCCGGACGTGCGGCGGAAACGCGCGACCGCGTTGTTGTAGACCACGACGACGCAGAAGGTCGCGTGGCCGAGCACGATCGTCCAGAACGAGAAGGGGATTTCCGCCAGCGAGAAAGCCGAGCGCAGCGCGATGCCGGTGATGATGCCGGGCAGCGCGATCGGCAGGATGACGAGCAGCGAGATCGTCTCGCGGCCGAAGAATTTCGTGCCCGACACGGCCGCCGCGCAGAGCGTGCCGAGCACCAGCGCGATCGCGGTGGCGATGGCCGCGACCTGCACCGACAGCGTCAGCGCCTGCCAGACATCCGGGCGGTTCCACGTCACGGCGAACCATTGCGTGGTGAGGCCGGGCGGCGGCCACTGGTAGCTGCGTTCCTCGGTCGTGAAGGCGTAGACGAAGATCAGCAGGATCGGGATGTGCAGGAAGAGCAGGCCGGCGGCGGCCGCGATCTTCAGGCTAAGCGGCGCGGTCTGGTGACGGTCAGAGCGCATAAATGCTCTCCATGTCCGTGACCGGAATTGAATCGACCCCCAATCCGCCGCGTTTCACGCGGCACCTCTCCCCCGATCGACGGGGAAGAGGAAGGGCGCCAAGATCGCGGCCGGCGCTTCCTCTCCCCCGGGCAGGGGGAGAGGTGTCACGCAACGCGTGACGGAGTGGGGGTGATGTAATTTCACAGCGCATCGAAGGCCCCCATGCGCTTGGCGAACCAGAGGTAGAGGCCCATGACCACGATGGGCACGACCGTGAAGGCGGCGGCAAGCGGGATGTTTCCCGCCGTTCCCTGGTGCGCATAGACGGCCTGGCCGATGAACAGACGCGACGTTCCGATGATCTGCGGGATGATGTAGTCGCCTAATGTCAGCGAGAAGGTGAAGATCGAGCCTGCCACGATGCCCGGCAGCGCGAGCGGAAAGAGCACGTTGCGGAACGTTTGCGCCGGCGACGCGCCGAGGTCAGCCGACGCCTCGACCAGCGAGCCCGGCACGCGTTCGAGCGCCGCCTGGATCGGCAGGATCATGAAGGGCAGCCAGACATAGACGAAGACGATGAAGGTGCCGGTGGCGGAGATCGACAGCGAATTGCCGCCGACGACCGGAAGCGCCAGCCAGGCGTCGATGATCCAGGTCGCGCCGATCTTGGCGAAGAACCAGTTCAGGATGCCTTCCTTGGCGAGGATCAGCTTCCAGGCGTAGATTTTCACCAGATAGCTCGACCAGAGCGGCAGCATGATGCCGAGATAGAACAGCGCCTTCCAGCGGCCGCGCGCATAGCGCGCCGCGTAATAGGCGATCGGGAAGGCGACGATGGCCGAGCCGACCGTCACGGCCGCCGCCATCACGACGGTGCGGATGATGATATCGAGGTTCGACGGCTGGAGCAGCTCGGCATAGGTCTTCAGCGTGAACTCGCGGTTGATCAGGCCGGAATATTCGTCGATCGAGAAGAAGCTCTGGAGCAGCAGCGCGATCAGCGAGCCGATATAGATGACGCCGAGCCAGAGCAGCGGCGGCAGCAGCATCAGGACGAGGAACAGGCGCGGATTGCGCCACAGGAAATCGGAGATCGCGCCGAGCATGCCGCCGCGACCGGCGATGATGGCGGGGCGGCCGGAGGTGGTGGCGACGCTGCTCACGCCTCTCCCTCCATCAGGTGCACGGCGTCACGGTTGAAGGTCAGTGTGACGTCGTCGCCCGGCGACGGCAGCTTGCCGCCGGATGCGACGACCGCGTTGATGCGCTGGCCGTCGGCGTCGACCGTGATGCGGGTCGCGGCGCCGAGATAGTTCAGTGCGACGACCTTGCCCCGCACGCCGTCGCCCGTCGCGTCGGTAGCGACGCGGATGACTTCGGGGCGCAGGCTGCCCCAGCGCTTCTGGCCGGCGTAGCGTTGCACGAAATCGGGCGGCAGGACGTTGGAGGAGCCGACGAAATCGGCGACAAAACGGGTGGCGGGCTTGCCGTAGATTTCCTGCGGCGTGCCGACCTGCATGATCCTGCCGTCGTTGAACACGGCGACGCGATCGGCCATGGACAGCGCCTCGCCCTGGTCGTGCGTGACGAAGACGAAAGTGATGCCGAGCTGCTTCTGAAGCGACTTCAGCTCCTCCTGCATCTGCTCGCGCAGTTTCAAGTCGAGCGCGCCGAGCGGCTCGTCCAGCAGCAGGACTTTGGGGCGGTTGACCAGGGCGCGGGCGAGCGCGACGCGCTGGCGCTGGCCGCCCGACAATTGCCCGGGCTTGCGTCCGCCATAGCCGGGAAGGGCGACGAGCGAGAGCGCCTCTTCCGCTGCGCGGCTGCGCTCCTCACGGGCGACGCCTTTCACCATGAGGCCATAGGCGACATTGTCGAGCACGTTGAGGTGCGGGAACAGCGCATAGTCCTGGAAGACGGTGTTGACGTTGCGCCGATAGGGCGGAACGCCTCCGGCGCTCTCGCCGAAGATGCTGATCTCGCCCGATGTCGGCTGCTCGAAGCCGGCGATCAGGCGCAGGCATGTCGTCTTGCCCGAGCCGGACGGACCCAGCATGGCGAAGAACTCGCCCTGCGCGATATCGAGGTCGACCGCGTCGACGGCGCGGACGCTGCCGAAATGGCGGGAGACCTTTTGGAAGGAGACGGCTGGGGTCATTGGGTTTCCTGCGAGCGTCAGGTGGGGCCACCTGCCCCTTGAGGGGGAAGGTCGCAAAGGCGCGGGTGGGGTGACCATCTACGGCGGCCCTTCACCCCACCCCGACGCTTTCGCGTCGACCCTCCCCCTCAAGGGGAGGGTGACGGGCGCTTAGCGCCCGCCGATGACGCCGATATAGTCCGACACCCAGCGATAGTACGGCACGCATTTGTCGCCCTGGCTGGCGCATTTCGAGGTCGGCGTCGTCCAGAACTTCACCTTCTCGAAATTGTCGAAGCCGTTGGCCGTGCAGCCTTCCTTGGTCTGCATGCCGCGGCCGTCGGTGCAGGCGGCCGGGACGGACGGGTTCGCGCCGAACCAGACCGCCAGGTCCGATTGCAGGTTGGACGCCAGCGAATGCTCCATCCACATGTAGGAGCAGTTCGGGTTGGCCGAGTCGACATGCATCATGGTGGTGTCCGCCCAGCCGGTGACCCCTTCCTCCGGGAAGACCGAGGCGACGGGCTGGTTCTCGCTCTTCAGAATGTTGACCATGAAGGGCCAGGAGCCGGAGGCGACGACGCCCTCGTTCTTGAAGTCATCCATCTGGATGAAGGCGTCGTGCCAATAGCGACCGACGAGCGTGCGCTGCTGGCGCAGCAGGTCGAGCGCGGCCTTGTACTGGTCCTCGGTCAGCTCGTACGGGCTCTTGATGCCGAGGTCGGGCTTGTGCGCCATGAGATAGAGCGCGGCGTCGGCGACATGGATCGGGCCGTCATAGGCCTGCACGCGGCCCTTGTTCGACTTGCCGTCGTCCAGCGTCGTCTCCTCGAACACGACCTTCCACGAGGTCGGCGCGGTCTTGATGACGTTGGTGTTGTACATCAGGACGTTCGGACCCCACATATAGGGCACGCCGTAATGCACGCCGTCGACCGTGTGCCAGGGCGCGTCCTTCAGCCGGTCGTCGACGGTCGACCAGCTCTTGATCAGGTCGGTATTGACCGGCTGCACGCGCTTGCCGGCGATCAGGCGCAGCGAGGCGTCGCCCGACGCGGTAACGAGGTCGAAACCGCCCTCGTTCATCAGGGCGACCATTTCGTCGGAGGTGTTGGCGGTCTTGACGTTGACCTTGCAGCCGGTCGCTTCCTCGAACTTCGTCACCCAGTCGAATTTCTTGTCGGTCTCTCCGCGCTCGATGTAGCCGGCCCAGGCGACGATGTTCACCTGGCCCTCGCCCTTGCCGATCTCCTTCACCTGCGCGGCGGCCTGGCCCGCGAAGGACAGGGCAAGCGCGATCGCGGTCGTGGCTTTCAGAAACGACGTCATGCCAAAATCTCCCATTCTTGAGGGACCGCGCTTCATCGGCGGTTCAAACCCTGTATGAACAGTGACAGGAATTCGAGCCTTCGCAAATTCATTAAACAGAAGGCCGATATCGGAATTTCCGATAGATGCGCCGATCAGCGCTGCCTGATCGTCCGCTGGCCTTGCGCGATGCCGATGAAATCGCGCGCGGATTGCGCCAGGCTCGAGCCGCGCCGCCAGACCATGCCGACCTGCACGACCGGCAACTGGCCGGCGATGTCGCGGCTTTCGATCCGGTCGCCTTCGAGCGACCACGGCCGGTAGACGAGGTCCGGGAGCAGCGCGATGCCGGCGCCCGTCGCCACAAGGCTGCGCACCGCCTCGACCGAGCGCGTGCGGAAGGCGACATTGGGCCGCGCGCCGAGCGCCATCAGCAGCCGGCCGGTGTTCTCCTCGATCTCGTCGATCGTCAGCATGATCAGCGGCTCCGACGCGATGTCGGTCAGCGTGACGATCTCGGCGGTGGTGAGCGGATGGCCCAGCGGCATCCAGAGCCGATAGGGCGAGATTTCGAGGATTTCGGCCTGCAGCGCCATGCGGTCGCGCAGGTTGGAGATGACCATGACGGCGATGTCGAGCTCGCCGCCGACCAGCAGATGCTCCAGATAGTCGCCATTGTCCTCGATGGCGCTGACCTCGATGCCGGGATAGGCGCGGCGGTAGCGGGCGAGCAGGTCGGAGAGCACATAGCCGGCGACCAGCGACGTGACGCCGAGATGCAAGGAGCCGGACGCCGCCTCCGGCGAACCGGCGAATGTGCGGCGCGCATCGGACACGTCGCCGAGGATTTTCGTTGCGTGGCGCAGGAACTGGTGCCCCTTGTGCGTGATGTTGAGGCCCCGCGGATGGCGCTCGAACAGTTCCACGCCGAGGTCGACCTCAAGCTCCTTGATCGCCTCGGTGACGGCGGATTGCGAGATCGACAGATTCTGCGCCGCGCGCGAGACCGTGCCCTGCTCCGCCACGGCGACGAAATACTGGAGCTGGCGGAGCGTGAAAGCCATCAGGAGACACGAAACACGAAGGCTTTGACGAGCACGTCCGGCTCGGCAATGGCGAAGGCGCGAAACGGCGGGCTTTCCTCGACCGGCGTCCATCGGCCGGCAGCCTCAAGCTCGGCGAATGTCGCGCTGAAACCTTTGGGCTCAAGGATCGTGTCGCGCACCGTCAAGACCGCATGGCCGCCGGCACGCGTGACGCGGACGAGCTCGTGCAGCGCCGACGCCGGCGCATGGCCTTCGGTGAAGACGCCGGTCGAGAAGAAGGCGGCGAAATGGCCGTCGGGCCAGGGCAATCGTTCGCCGAGCGTCGCTTGCCTCAACTCGCTGTAGCCGCGCGTCCCGGCGATCGCCAGCATCTCCTCCGACATGTCGAGGCCGGCAATGGCGGGATAGCCGAGCGCCGACAGAAAGGGACCGGACAGGCCCGTGCCGCAGCCGGCGTCGAGCAACGGTCCCTCGCCTGCCGGGACATGGCGGGCCACCCACGCGGCGATGACGAAGGGCAGGCAGTAGCCGAGCGCCGCGGTCTCCGCGTCATAGCCGTTCGACCAGTCGGAATAGGCTTTCGCCAGTTCCGCCTCGTCGCGCGCGGCATAGACGTTTTCGAGCGCCTCGCTCTGGCGGTGGGTCATGGCTCGATGCCCTTGCGCATGCGCCGCTCCAGTCCCCGCAGGACGAGCGACAGCGAGATGGTGAGCAGCAGATAGATGTAGGCGACGATCGAATAGGTCTCGAAGAAACGGAAGGAGCCGGCGGCGTAGATCTTGCTCATCTGCGCGATGTCGGCGACGCCGAGCACCGAGACGAGGGACGAATCCTTCACCATCGCGATGAAGTCGTTCGAATAGGGCGGCAGGATCGTGCGGAACGCCTGCGGCCAGACGACATGGCGGAACCGCTGCCAGCGGGTGAGACCGAGCGTTTTCGCCGCATCGATCTGCCCCTCCGGCACGGCCTCGATGCCGGCGCGGAAAATCTCGGCGATGAAGGAGGAATAGGCGACGGTCAGCGCGATGATCGCACGCCAGAGCAGCGAGACGTCGCGCACCAGCAGTTCGTCCAGGATACCCGCCGCCTGGAGCGGCGCGGTCACCCAGTTCCAGGCGACGACGAGCGCGGGCGCGCCGGCAAAGGCGATCCAGAACAGCAGGACGAGGATCGGCAGGCCACGGACGATCTCGATATAGAAACGCGCGATCTGGCGCAGCCAGGCAAAACGCGACAGACCCATCAGCGCCATGGCGAGGCCGAGCGCCGAGGCAAGCCCGAAGGCGACGACGGTGACGTAGATCGTCGTCCAGATGCCTTGCGCGACGGTGACGAATATCTGGCTGTAGAGATCGCTGGTGGCGATGCCGAGCGCCGCCGCGATACCGATGAGCACCGTCGCGACGAGCCAGTACGGGAAATCCTTGTCGTCCCGGCGACGCGCGTCCGCCGTCGCCGGGCGCGCGCTGCTATGGTCTGCGATCGTCACGCGGTCAGGGCTTGTAGTCGACGAACCACTTCTGGGTGATGGCGGCGAGCGTGCCATCCTTGTCGAGCGCCTCGATGCCGGCGTTTATCGGCGCGACGAGGTCGGAGCCTTTTGGAAAGATCAGACCGAACTGCTCGGACTGGAGCGGCGCGCCGACCATCTTCAGCTTGCCGCCGGATGCCGCGACCAGCGCGTTGCCGCCGGCGGAATCGGTCAGGACCAGATCGACGTCGCCGGCCTGCAACGCGGCAACGGATGCGGCAAAAGTCTCGAACAGTTTGATGCGCGGGTTCTGCTCGTTCCCGTCCAGCACCTCGTAGACGGCGACATAGAAGGGCGAGGTGCCGGCCTGCGCGCCGATCAGCAGCTTCTCGTCGGCCTTGAAGGCATCGGCATCGTCGAAGCGCGTCTCGTCGGCGCGGACCAGCATGTAGATTTCCGACAGCATGTAGGGCGCGGAGAAGTCGACCTTCTCCTTCCGGTCTTCCTTGATGGTGATGCCGGTCATGCCCATGTCGTATTGCTTGTCGGCCACGGCCTGGATCATCGCGTCCCAGGAGGTGTTCTGGTATTCGGGCGCGAAGTTCAGCTTCTTCGCCAGCGCATCGACCATGTCGTATTCCCAGCCGACAGGCTTGCCCGTCTTCTGGTCGACGAACTGCAGCGGGAAATAGGCGTTCTCGGTGACGATGACGACCTTGCGGCCGCCGAGATCGGGAACGGTCTGCGCCGACGCCAGAACAGGCAGCGCGAGCAGTGAGGCAAGAACAAGCAGAAGGCGCCGGGTGATCATCACGGGGGCTCCAGTGGCAGCGTTGAGGTCGCGGCAACTCTATCCTGCCTGCCCGGCCTTGCAAGGCATGGCGTGCGCAGGAAGCGCGCGAGATGCGATCGTCTATTCCGCCCGCACCGTCAGCGGGACGTCGACATTGCCGCGCAGCGCGTTCGAATAGGGGCAGACCCTGTGCGCCGCGGCGGCCAGCGCCTCGGCGGTCGCCTGGTCGATGCCCTTCGTCACCACGTCGAGCGCGGCGGTGAGCTGGAAGCCGCCCTGCGCATTGGGCGCGAGTCCGACAGTAGCGGTGACGGCGGCGTCCGCCAGCGGCAGTTTCTGCCTTTTGGCGAGGAATTGCAGCGCGCTGCCATAGCAGGCGGAATAGCCGGCCGCGAAGAGCTGTTCGGGATTTGTCGCACCGCCCTTGCCGCCCATCTCGGTCGGGATGGCGAGGTCCAGAGCGATGATGCCGTTGGTGCTGGCCACATGGCCTTCGCGGCCGCCCCTGGTCGTGGCTTTTGTCGAGTAGATGGCGGACATCGGCATTCCTCCCGGGCCCCGACCCGCAGGCTTGCATGGGCGAAGACCGCTGTCGATGCGAAAAGGGCGCGGATCGTTCCGCGCCCTTCGACTGGAATGAATGCTGTTCGGCTTATTCGCCGGTTGCCTCGGCGGCTTTCGCCTCGGCTTCGGCCTTCGCCTTGGCTGCATCCTCGGCGGCCTTTTCCTTGGCGAGCGCCTCGGCGGCTGCGATCTTCTCGGCCTCGATGCGGGCGCGCTCGGCGGCGGCGGCTTCACGCTCGCTGTCGTTCAGCTTGCGGGCGCGCACGCCGGTGTTTTCCGAAATGCGGGCCGACTTGCCGCGGCGGTCGCGCAGGTAATAGAGCTTGGCGCGGCGCACCTTGCCGCGGCGGACGATCTCGACCGCCTCGACCAGCGGCGAATAGACCGGGAACACGCGCTCCACGCCCTCGCCATAGGAAATCTTGCGGACGGTGAAGCTCTCCTGGAGGCCGGCGCCCTTGCGCGAGATGCACACGCCTTCATAGGCCTGCACGCGAGTGCGGCTGCCTTCCTTGACGCGGACCTGCACGCGGACGGTGTCGCCGGGCTGGAATTCGGGGAATTTGCGGACTGCTTCGATCTTCGCGGCCTGTTCGGCCTCAAGCTGACGGATGATATCCATCGTCGGAACCTTTCTTGCTTGTTACGCCAGCCAGAGCGCCCGACGCTTGCCGGTCAGTTCCCATCCTGGGATTTCGACCGTCCGGCTATGCCGTCCGAAAAGCCGGAGCGGCAGGGGCGAATTCACTTTGCTTCTTGTTGATGGAACCGGATTTTTCCAGTGTCCGGGCGCGCCGATACACCATTGCGCAGGCTTTGTCACCACCACGCGGCGATTTTGCCGCAATGTGCCAATGCTGGACCTATCGTCTAAGGGACGCAAGCCTTGCCGCACGGCGGCACGGCCTTTACAGCAGCCGCACGATAGTGCGGACGATCGACTTGACGATACTCACGGCCATCCTTCTCTTCGTTTCCGGCGTGCTGACCGGCATGATCAATGCGGTCGCGGGCGGCGGCACGTTCCTGTCCTTCGGGGCGCTGACCCTTGTCGGCATTCCACCGGTCGTGGCCAACGCAACCTCGTCGATCACGCAATTCCCCGGCTACATCACGTCCACGCTGGCCTACTGGAACGACTTCAAGACGTTCTGGCGCGGCGCGCTGGCGCTGTGCGTCGCGTCCCTGTTCGGCTCGCTGCTCGGCGCGTGGATTCTGCTTCAGCTCGACAATCCGCAGTTCCGCGCGCTGGTGCCCTGGCTGCTCGTGGCGGCGACCGCGCTCTTCGCGGCCGGGCCTTATCTGAAGCCAAAACCGAAGCCCGGCCAGGAGACGGCGGTGGGTGGAGTGTTCGGCTGGTTCATGCAGTTCGCCACCTCGATCTATGGTGGCTTCTTCGGCGCTGGCATGGGCGTGATGATGCTGGCGACGCTCGGCCTGTCGCAGGCCGGCGACTATCACCGCCTGAACGCCTTGAAGAACATGCTGGCCGTGGTGATCGCGGCGGTGGCGATCGTCGTCTTCGTCGCTGGCGGCGTCGTCGCCTGGCCACAGGCGATCGTCATGATCCCGGGCGTCGCGATCGGCGGCTGGTCGGGCGTGTGGGTCGCCAAGCGCGTTCCGCAGAATGTCATGCGCGCGATCGTGATCGCGGTGGGGTTATTCCTGGCGGGGTATTATTTCGTCACGGGATAAAGGTCCGGCCGCCGCTCGCGCGTCAGTTTTTCGGCCTGCTCGCGCCGCCATTTGGCGATCTTGCCGTGGTTGCCCGACATCAGCACGTCAGGGATCGCAGAGCCCTCCCATTCGGGCGGGCGTGTGTAGTGAGGGTGCTCGAGCAGGCCGTTCTCGAAACTCTCCTCACCGCCCGACGCGTCATTGCCCATGACGCCGGGCAGCAGGCGCACGACCGCGTCGAGCAGGACCAGAGCCGCAGGCTCGCCGCCCGACAGGATGTAGTCGCCGATCGAGACTTCCTCGAGCTGCCGCGCGTCGATGACGCGCTGGTCGACGCCCTCGAAGCGGCCGCAGACGATGACCGCGCCGGGACCGGCGGCGAGTTCGCGCACACGCGCCTGCGTCAGCGGCTTGCCGCGCGGGCTCATCAGCAGGCGGGGTCGGTCGTCATCCGGCAGGCTGTCGATGGCATTCGCCAGCACATCGGCGCGCAGCACCATGCCCGCGCCGCCGCCGGCCGGCGTGTCATCCACCGCGCGATGCCGGCCGATGCCGAAGTCACGGATCTGGACCGTGTCGAGCGAGAAGTCGCCGCGCTCCAGCGCCTTACCTGCGAGCGACACGCCGAGCGCTCCGGGAAACATTTCCGGATAGAGAGTGAGGACCGTGGCGCGAAAAGTCACCGATTGCCGCCCGCGTCCTTCGGGCCGCGGGGACGGTCGCGGCCGGTCGGAGGCGCGTCGGCGTCTTCGTCATCGGCCATGCCGGCTGCGACCGGATCGATGCGGATCGTGCGCATGGCGACATCCACCACCGGCACGGCCGCCCTGGTGAAAGGGATGAGCACGGTCGATCTTGGCCCGCGCGCGATTTCGAGAATGTCGCCGCCGCCATAGTTCTGCACGGCGAGCACCTTGCCGAGCGCGTCGCCGTCGAGCGAGACCGCGTCCATGCCGACCAGGTCGGCGTGGTAGAATTCTTCCTCCTCCAGATCGTCGGGCAAGGTCGAGCGATCGACATAGAGCGCCGTGCCGGTCAGCGCCTCGGCGGCGCTGCGGTCGTCGACGCCCTTGAAGCGCACAACAGCCATGCCCTTGTGCTCGCGCAGATCGACGATCTCGAAGGCGCGGCCGTCCTCAGTAAACAGCGTCCGGTAATCGCCGAGCGCCAGCGGCTCGCCGGTGAAGGTTTTCACCCGCACCTCGCCCTTGATGCCCTGCGCGGCGCCGATGGTCGCCATCTGGACGGGATTTTTCAGCTTCATGGCCCGTGTCGTAACGCGCGCACTGCCGGCACGCAACGCGCCTTCATCCTCCGATAACCGGAATGCGGCAGCATCGGCGCTCGAATCGGAAAACATGACGTGGACGGCGACATCCTCATCAGCGCGAAGGACGACCTTCATGCCGCGCGCGGCGCGTGGCTGAAGATGCTCGCGCGGGAGCGGCGGCTGGCCGGCCTGACGGTCGAAGCCTATGAGCGCGATACGCGCCAGTTCCTGACTTTCCTCACAGGTCATCTCGGCGGACCGCCCGGCCTCAAGGACATTTCCAATTTGCGGACGGCCGACCTGCGCGCCTTCCTGGCGCGGCGCAGGAACGATGGGGCCGGCGCGCGCACGCTGGGACGGGGGCTGGCGGGCGTGCGCTCGCTGCTGCGCTTCCTCGAAAAGCGCGGGCTGGCCTCCGCCGCGGGCGCGTCGGCCATGCGCGCGCCGAAGCAGCCGAAGTCGCTGCCGAAACCGCTGACGGCTGTCGATGCCAAACGCGTGGTCGCGGTCGGCGAACAGTTGAACGAGGAGCCGTGGATCGCGGCGCGCAACGCAGCGGTGCTGACGCTGCTCTACGGATCGGGCCTGCGCATCTCGGAGGCGCTCGGCCTGACCGCCGGCGAGGTGAGTGGCGGCGAGAGCGTGCTGCGCATCAAAGGCAAGGGCGGCAAGACACGGCTCGTTCCGCTGCTGCCGGTCGCGCTGACGGCGGTCGCGGAATACCGGCGGCTCTGTCCTTACCATCTCGATCCGCAGGGCCTGCTGTTCCGCGGCGCCAAGGGTGGGCCGCTGCAGCCGGCGATCATCCAGCGCGAGATGCAGAAGATGCGTTCCGCGCTGAACCTGCCCGACACGGCGACGCCGCACGCCCTGCGCCATTCCTTCGCCACGCATCTGCTGGGGCGCGGCGGCGATCTGCGCACCATCCAGGAACTGCTCGGCCATGCCAGCCTGTCGACCACGCAGGTCTATACCGGCGTCGACACGAAACGCCTGCTCGACATCTACGACCGCGCCCATCCGCGCGCCTGACGGATCGGATTGAACGGACGACGTTAACGGAAAAGCCGGAATTCGCCTCTAGCCTCGTCGCCCATGAAGAAGACCCTCGTCCTCGCCGATCGCCTGTCCGGCCCCGCGCTCTGGCTGGTCGCGCTGGCCAATCTGCTTCTCGTCGCGGCTTTTGTCGCAACCCTTCTGCTGATTGGAGGTCAAGCGCATGCCGCCGCGCCGGCCTGCGTCGGCAAGGACATGCTGGCCGAGATGGCCGCGGGCGAGCCGGCCAGGCTGGAGGCGATCAAGGCCGAGGCGGCCAAGACAAGAAGCGGAGCCGGCCGGCTCTGGAAGATCGAAAAGGAGGGCCTCGAGCCCTCCTTTCTCTTCGGCACCATGCATATGACCGATCCGCGCGTCGTGACCCTGCCGCCGCAGGCGCAGGCCGCGTTCGACCGATCGACGACGGTCGTGATCGAGACCACCGACGTGCTCGACCAGGCGAAGATGGCGGCGTCGCTGCTGTCCTCGCCCGATCTGATGATGTTCACCGACAAGACGACGCTGACCTCGCTGATCCCGCCCGACGACCTGAAGACTGTCGAGGATGGCCTGAAGGAGCGCGGCATTCCGCTCGCCAGCGTCATCAAGATGAAGCCGTGGATGCTGTCCGCGATGATCTCGCTGCCGGCCTGCGAGCTGGCGCGCAAGGCGGCGGGCGAGCCCATGCTCGACATCAACCTTGCCAAAGAAGCACAGGCCGCCGGCAAGGAACTCGGCGGACTGGAGACGGCGAAGTCGCAGCTCGAGGCGATGGCGTCCCTGCCGATCGAATTCCATGTCGAAGGCCTGGTCGAAACCCTGAAGCTGGGCAAGCGGGTCGACGACGTGATCGAGACCATGATCGTGATCTACACGAACGGCGACACCGGCCTGTTCTTCCCGTTCATGCGCGCCGCCATTCCCGCCGCCACGACCGGAACCGACGGCTATGCCGCCTTCGAGGAAAAGATGATCGTCGCCCGCAACGGCGTCATGGCCACGAACGCCGAGCCCTTCCTCGCTAAGGGCAAGGCCTTCATCGCGGTCGGGGCCATGCACCTGCCGGGCGACGATGGCGTGATCGAGCGGCTGCGCCGGGATGGCTACACGGTCACCCGCGCCGACTAGGCCTGCAGGGACCGATCACGTAAAGCGTGATTTGCCATCGGGGCCCGTGGTGTTAACCTTCGTCATCCGCGACCAAGACAGGAGATGACGATGAAGACATTCCTCGCCGCCGCCGCTGTTCTTTCGCTGTCCGCAGGCGGCGCGTTCGCCGAGTGCGGACATGACATGGTCCAGTCGAAACCGGCGGAAACAGTCGCCAGCGTCGACATGTCGACCACGGCCAGCACGGTGAAGGCGGAAGAAATCAAGCCGGACGCTCCGTCGACGGTCGAAACGGAATAGACCTCCAAGGGAACACTTGCCGGCCGGACGCTGAAGCGCCGGCTGGTCCTTTTCGCGTGGTTTTTACGCGAATCTGAACCTAATCGGCTCTGCCGCGTTGTCCTCCACCGCTTTCAACGGAGGTAGACATGGTTGATCCGCTTAATCCCGACCCGCGCAACCCCGCGCCGCCCCCCGGCAACACGGACAACAGGACCGTCGTGGTCGACGGCCGTGGCGGCGGGACCGGTGTCCTGATCGCCGCCGTGGTGATCGTGCTCGCGGTCATTGCCTATTTCGTCTTCGGCAACAGCGCCCAGACGCCCGAAACGCCGGCTCCGTCCGCGCCTGCGGCGAGCGAACCCGCGCCAGCGCCTGCAACACCTGCGCCGTCGACGCCCGCTCCGGCTGAGCCCACCCCGGCGCCTGCGACGCCTGCGCCCACGACTCCGGCCCCGGCCGAACCGGCGCCTGCTCCGGCTCCTGCACCGACGCAGCCGGCGCAGTAAAAAGTCGACATGACCAGAAATCCGGCGGCCTTGGCCGCCGGATTTGCTTTAGGCGCCAGCCACTTGGCAAATCGCCGGCGATTGACGAGAATGGGCCGTCAATTTTCGAGGGGCCGCCGTGAAAGTCACCGTCAACATCGATTGCACGCCGGAAGAGGCCCGCGCCTTCATGGGACTGCCGGATGTGCAGCCGATGCAGAAGGCGATGCTCCAGGAAATGGAAAAGCGCATGATGGCCGAGATGGAGCGCTTTTCGCCCGATAGCCTGATGAAGACCTGGTTCTCGGCCGGCAGCCAAGGGGCGGACATGATGCGCGACATGCTGGGCGGCATTTTCTCCGCCACCGTGCCCGGCGCGGACAAGAAGTAGTCAGGCGGCGCGAAGCGCCTGCTTCAGCATCACCGGCACGATGATGCGGTGGAACGGCTTGACCACCGCCAGATAGAGCCGGCCACCGAGATTCTTGGTCCGCACGAAGGTCGTCGCCGTGGCGACAATGCCTCCGTCCGCGCCGACGCCACGCTCAAGCACGAGCCGGAAATCGAGATGTTTGTCGTCGAGGCCAAGCACGACGCGGTTGGCCTCTGACGATATCACCGGAAAGATCGCGCGTCCTCCGCGCATGGTTCCGCTGCTGTCTTCCGTGATGAGGCCAAATGGTTTCATCGCCCAATTGCGCAGCTTCATCAGGCCGCGAACCCACCGCGGCGTGATGTTTCCGAGACGTGATGCGATGACCTTTATATCGGTATCGACCTCGACAGGCGAAGCCTGCCAGGCGTCGGCAAACTGCGCTCCGGGCAGCACGGCGCCCGGCTCATTCGGCGTGACTTCAACGACCTTCATCGCACACCTCGCTCATTCAGTATGCGCGCGAGGCAGGACGATTGCACTGCGGCGGAGCGTCGCTTGGAACGAACCCCTACCCGGCCATCTGACTCATATATGGATCGGCTTGGCGAAGGTGGCGAGGCCGGCTTCGCGCACCGCCTCCGACATGGTCGGATGCGCGTGCGTGGTGCGGCCGAGATCCTCCGACGATCCGCCGAACTCCATCAGCACCGTCAGCTCATGGATCATCTCGCCGGCGCCATGTCCAAGGATGTGCGCGCCGAGCACGCGGTCGGTCTTCGCGTCGGCCAGCACCTTCACGAAGCCGTCCGTGTGAAGCATGGCGCGGGCGCGGCCGTTCGCCGTGAAGGGGAATTTGCCGACCTTGTATTCGACGCCGTCCTTCTTCAGCTCCTCCTCGGTCTTGCCGACCGACGCGACTTCGGGGCTGGTGTAGACGACGCTCGGGATCGCGCCGTAATTCACATGGCCATGCTGGCCGGCGAGGATTTCAGCGACCGCGATGCCCTCGTCCTCCGCCTTGTGGGCCAGCATCGGGCCGGCGATCACATCGCCGATCGCGTAGACGCCCTTGAGGCTGCTTTGATAGTTCCCGTCGACCACGACCCTGCCGCGATCCATCTTGATGTCGTCGCGCTCGAGCCCGAGCCCGTCCGTGTAGGGGCGGCGGCCAGTCGCGATCAGCACGACATCGGCCTCGATGGTCTCGGCATTACCTCCCTTGACCGGCTCGAACGTCACCGACGCACCCTTCTTCGCCTTGGCGACGGCCGTGACCTTCGACCCCAGCTTGAACTCGAAGCCCTGCTTGGCCAGCATACGCTGGAACTGTTTCGCGATCTCGCCGTCCATGCCGCCGAGGATCGTGTCGAGATATTCGACAACCGTCACCTTGGCGCCGAGGCGCGCCCAGACCGAACCCATTTCGAGCCCGATGACACCGCCGCCCACGACCACCAGATGACCAGGCACCTTGTCCAGCGACAGCGCGCCCGTGGACGAAACGATAACCTTCTCGTCGATCGCGACCTCGACGCCGGGAATGCCGGCGACATCCGAGCCGGTGGCGATGACGATGTTCTTCGTGTCGATCTCCTCGATCTTGCCGCTGTCGTCCGTAACCGCCACCCTGCCGGTGTCCATCACGCGGCCGGTGCCGCGGAAGGTGTCGATCTTGTTCTTCTTGAACAGGAAGGCGACGCCGCCGACATTGGCCTCGACCGTCTTGTCCTTGTGCTCCATCATCGTCTTGAGATTGGCCTTTGGCTTGCCGACCTCGATGCCGAGCGCCGGGAAGGAATGCTCGGCCTCGGCCAGCATTTCCGACGCGTGCAGCAGCGCCTTTGAAGGGATGCAGCCGATGTTGAGGCAGGTGCCGCCGAAGGTGGCGCGCTTCTCGACCACCGCGACCTTCATGCCGAGCTGCGCCGCCTTGATGGCGCAGACATAGCCGCCGGGGCCGGAACCGATCACAACAACATCGTAGCTCATGCTTGTTCCTTCATCTCGTGGACTCGCGCCGTGCCGCGCGGATACGCCTTGCGTCCCTGCTCACATAGACATCCGGAGCGCCGACGCAAACCATCATTCCTGGCATCCGGACATGGAGAAGATGTCGCCGGGCAATTTCGATATGCCGGTCATGCCCCAGATCGATGACTCGCGTGCGAAAGCCGCGAAATCGGTCAGGATGATCTGTCGGGCCGCCGGCTGACCCTGCGCCGGCAGGAGGCCGGCATTGCCCTTGTCGTCGACGGCGTAGATCGTGCCCTGCCAGATCGTGCAGGCGGCGAGCTCCTCGCCGGTCACGTCGCCCTCGGGGCATTTGTGCATGAGCGTCCCGTGGGGACGCGTCACGCCCTCCGTCGTCATGACGACGCCATCGAGGATGACCGCGTTTTCCGGGAACTTGACCTTGAAATTGTGGGTCGGCATCGCCCCATGCGTGGCCGGCGTGAATTCAAGGCCGGCCTGAACGTCCGGCTCCGAATAGACCGCAAGCTCCTGCGGGCAGGCGGCGCGAGCGGCGGCCGGCGACAGCGCCGCAGCCGCCGACAGCGCGGCGGCGACATGTGCGATGCGGCCGGCGGGTCTCATTGTTCAGAACAGCAATCGGACGATCATCAGGATGAGGCCGAAGATCGAAGCGAACCAGACGATCGAACGCCAGCGGAAGACGCCCATGGCGAACAGCGGCACGTAGACGACACGGCTGACAAACCAGATCCAGGCGCCGATTTCGCCGATGCCACCTGTCTTGCCGGTGACATGCAGCGCCAGCGCCAGGCCGACAAAGGCGGCATAGGTTTCGAGGAAGTTGCGCAGCGCCCGGTTCAGCCGGCTGGTGACGACCGAGACCGGCTTCTCCACGTCGCGGGCGCTCATATTGTAGCCGAGGCTCGTGTCCTTCGTGGCGGATGTCGACTGCCAGATGATGTGGACGATCAGAAGGATGACGCTGAGGCCAAGGATGAAAAGTTCGGTCGACAATGGCGTGGCTTGCATTATTCCGCTCCCGGCGGTTCATGCCGCCCGTTTCCGATGTTCATTTACGGCTTTTAGCCAGTTCGTGCCAACTGCGCTCCAGCGATTCAAGCATGGCCAGAAACCCGTCCGGGTCGACGGGAGGCCCCCAGAAACTCATGTCGTCTCGGGTCCGCGGCCAGAAGACGACCAGTGATCCGAGCAGCGAGAGGATCGGCGGCGGCGCACCGTTGGAGATGCGCCTTATGCAATCGTCGGCCGGCCTGCCGAAGACCGTCTCGCCATGGACGACGATGTCGCTGATCGGATGATCGCCGGGACGGCCGTCGGGCATGGCCGTCCTCTACAGGTCCAGCACGAGCCGCTCCGGGTCCTCCAGGCTTTCCTTGACGCGCACGAGGAAGGTCACGGCTTCCTTGCCGTCAACGATGCGGTGGTCGTAGCTGAGCGCGAGATACATCATCGGGCGGATGACGATCTGGCCGCCAACCACGACCGGGCGGTCCTGGATCTTGTGCATGCCGAGAATGCCCGACTGCGGCGCGTTGAGGATCGGCGTCGACATCAGCGAGCCGTAGACGCCGCCGTTCGAGATGGTGAAGGTGCCGCCCTGCATGTCGGTCATGGCGAGCTTGCCGTCGCGCGCGGCGACGCCCAGCCGGCCGATCTCCTTCTCGATGTCGGCGATGGACATCCGGTCGGCATCGCGCACCACCGGCACGACAAGGCCCTTGTCGGTGCCGACGGCGACGCCGATATGGGCATAGTTCTTGTAGATGATGTCGGCGCCGTCGATCTCCGCATTGACCGCCGGAATCTCCTTCAGCGCGTGCACGACCGCCTTGGTGAAGAAGCCCATGAAGCCGAGCTTCACGCCGTGCTTCTTCTCGAACAGGTCCTTGTATTTGTTGCGCAGGTCCATGACCGCCTTCATGTCGACCTCGTTGAAGGTGGTCAGCATGGCGGCGCTGTTCTGCGCGTCCTTGAGGCGGCGCGCGATGGTCTGGCGCAGGCGGGTCATCTTCACCCGCTCCTCGCGGCCGGCATCGTCCTCGGACGACGGCGCGCGCGCGACGGCCGGCGTCTCGGCGGGAGCGGAAGGAGCGCCGCGCGAGATCGCGTCGAGCACGTCGCCCTTCAGCACCTGACCACGCTTGCCCGAACCGGCGATCTGGTCGACGGCGAGGTTGTTGTCCGCGATCAGCTTCGCGGCGGCCGGGGCTGGCGGCGTGTCCCGCTTGCTGACGGGCGTCGCGCCTGCGATCTCGCCGGCCTTCTTTTCCGCTT
>Ga0209792_1000570_pt1 | contig 24523 bp, 22 predicted proteins | sample EBPBio142005_DNA_FD_185860 | JGI IMG/M metagenome (GOLD analysis project Ga0209792, IMG submission 185860) | Wastewater treatment Type I Accumulibacter community from EBPR Bioreactor in Madison, WI, USA - Reactor 1_6/14/2005_ DNA (SPAdes)... | ecosystem: Engineered > Bioreactor > EBPR >... | reverse complement strand
GAGGGGCGGCGTGAACCTCTGACGGATTTGTGCTGCCCCTCATCCGCCCTTCGGGCACCTTCTCCCCGTGAACGGGGAGAAGGAAGACCCGCCTCGCGGCAACCGCCTGCGAGGCCGGAGGCGCGTACGGTCGCGCGCCACCTCCCCCTTGAGGGGAAGGTTGGCGCTCCCCTATTTTTTCGCCGGCATCACCCTCAGCGCGAGTTCGTTCAACTGCGTCGGGGTCGCAGCCGACGGCGCGTTCATCAGCAGGTCATAGGCCTGCTGGTTCATCGGGAACATGGTGATCTCGCGCAAATTCTTCGCGCCGACCAGCAGCATGACCACGCGGTCGACGCCGGCCGCCATGCCGCCATGCGGCGGCGCGCCATACTGGAAGGCGCGATAGAGGCCGCCGAAACGCTCCTCGACCGTCTCGCGCGACAGGCCGACCATCTCGAAGGCCTTCACCATCGTCTCCGGCAAATGGTTGCGGATACCGCCCGACGCGATCTCGAAGCCGTTGCAGACCATGTCGTACTGGAACGCTTTTATCGCCAGCGGATCGCTTGTCTCCAACGCTTCCTTGCCGCCCTGCGGCATGGAGAACGGGTTGTGGGCGAAGTCGATCTTCTTCTCGTCCTCGTTCCACTCGAAGAACGGGAAATCGACGATCCAGCACAGTTCGAACCGGTCGCGGTCGACCAGATTCAGTTCCTCGCCGGCCCGCGTGCGCGCCTCGCCGGCGAACTTGTAGAATTTGGCCGGATCGCCCGCGACGAAGAAGGCGGCGTCGCCATCGGCAAGGCCGAGTTGCTGGCGCACCGCGTCCGTGCGTTCGTCGCCGATGTTCTTCGCGATCGGCCCTGCCCCTTCCAGCTTCTCGCCTTCCGAGCGCCAGAAGATATAGCCAAGGCCGGGCTGGCCCTGCTGCTGCGCCCAGGCGTTCATCCGGTCGCAGAAGGCGCGCGACCCGCCGGTGCGAGCCGGGATCGCCCAGACCTGCGCCTTCGGATCGCTGGCCAGGATGTTGGCGAACACCTTGAAGCCCGAGCCGCGGAAATGCTCGGACACATCCTGCATCTCGATCGGGTTGCGCAGATCCGGCTTGTCGGTGCCGTAGAGGCGGATCGCCGTATCGTACGGGATGCGCCGAAATTTCTGGGTCACCGGCTTGCCGTCGGCGAAGGCCTCGAAGACGCCGCGCATGACGGGTTCCATCGTCTGAAAAACGTCTTCCTGCTCGATGAAGCTCATTTCGAGGTCGAGCTGGTAGAACTCGCCCGGCAGGCGGTCGGCGCGCGGGTCCTCGTCGCGGAAGCAGGGCGCGATCTGGAAATAGCGGTCGAAGCCGCTCATCATGATGAGCTGCTTGTACTGCTGCGGCGCCTGCGGCAGCGCGTAGAAGGTGCCGGGATGGATGCGCGACGGCACCAGGAAGTCGCGCGCGCCTTCCGGCGAGGATGCGGTCAGGATCGGCGTCGAATATTCGGTGAAGCCCGCGTCCGTCATCTGCTTGCGCATCTCGGCGATGATTTTTGTCCGCGCGACGATGTTCCTGTGCAGCGTCTCGCGGCGCAGGTCGAGGAAGCGGTATTTGAGGCGGATGTCTTCGGGATAGTCCGGCTCGCCGAACACCGGCAGCGGCAGTTCCTTCGCCGCCGACAAGACCTCGATCTCGCGGGCATAGACCTCGATCTCGCCCGTCGGCATGTTCTTGTTGACCGTTTCGGCCGAACGCGCCTTGACCTCGCCGTCGACGCGGATGACCCATTCGCCGCGCACCTGCTCGGCCGCCTTGAAGGCCGGCGAATCCGGATCGGCGACGATCTGCGTCATGCCGTAGTGGTCGCGCAGGTCGATGAACAGAAGCCCGCCATGGTCGCGCACGCGATGCACCCAGCCGGAGAGACGGGTGGTCGTGCCGACATCCGATTTGCGGAGCGCGGCGCAGGTGTGGCTGCGGTAACGATGCATATTTCAGTATCCAGTCAGGGAATGGAGGGCAGGCCGAAGCGCCCCGAAAAGTCGCGGGAAAAGCGCATCAACGGCTGGATTTGTCAAGCTGAAGCGCCTCTTGTGGCCCAATGCCTTGGCATAAACGGGGTGGCATTGAGATTGTCGATACCGCATTAGGATTCGACCCACCCACGAAGGCGAGGCCTTGTCCTCCATCCGTCCACTCATTCCCCTGCTGCTCGCCGCTGGCATCCTGCTCGGCGGCAACGGGCTGCAAGGCACGCTGATCGCGCTGCGCGGAGCCCATGAAGGTTTCTCCCCTGCCCTCATCGGCTTCATGGGAACCTTCTATTTCATCGGCTTCCTGATCGGCTGCCTCACCATCACGCCGATGATGAAGGCGGTCGGCTATGTACGCTCCTTCGCGACGCTCGCGGCAATCGCCTCCGCCGGCACGCTGATCCTGGTCCTGTTCATCGATCCGATCGTGTGGACCGGCGTGCGTTTCCTGTCGGGCTTCGCCTTCGCCGGCCTGTTCACGGTCATGGAGGCGTGGATCAATTCGAGCGTCAACAATCAGAACCGCGCCCGGGTGCTCGCCGTCTACCGTGTGGTCGACATCGGCTCGGTCACCGGCGCGCAGTTCATCATCCCGGTCGTCGGGATCGAGGGATTCGCCCTGTTCGCCATCATGTCGATCATGCTGACCCTGTCGCTGGTGCCGGTGTCGCTGGGCGACCGCTCCAACCCGAAGCCGCCCGACGACGTGAAGCTCGACATCCGCCGCGCCTGGGCGATCTCGCCGCTGGCGGCGATCGGCTGCATCGCCGTCGGCATCACCAATTCCGCCTTCCGCACGATGTCGCCCGTCTATGCCGAAGAGATCGGACTGTCGGTGACCGATATCGTCACCTTCGTCTCATGCGGCATCATCGGCGGCGCGGTGATCCAGTATCCGCTGGGCTATTTCTCCGACCGGTGGGACCGAAGATCCGTCATGCTCGCCGCCACCGTGGCGGCGATGTTCGCCGCGCTGGCGCTGGCCTATCTGGCCGGGACCGACCCGCTGCGCAATTTCGTGCTGGTCTTCATCTTCGGCTCCTGCGCCATGCCGATGTATTCGCTCGCCGCCGCCCACGCCAACGACCGGGCGGGCCCGGGCGAATTCGTGATGATCAACGCGGCGCTGATGCTGTTCTATTCCATTGGCGCGGTGTTCGGTCCGTTCGGCGCATCGGCCCTGATGGAGCACTTCGGCCCGACCGCGCTTTTCCTCTTCAGCGCGGCGGTCTACCTGCTGCTGGCAATCATCACGATCTACCGCATGGGCACCCGCTCGGCCGTACCGACCGAGAAGCAGGGACGCTTCGTCGCCCTGTTGCGCACATCCCCTCTGTTCTCGCGGCTGGCGCGGCGAGGACGCGGCAAATGAGGCGGGACTGCTTGACGGGCCGCGCTCGGGCTGAAAGGAGAGCCTTCAACCCGCTTGAAGATTCCCGCCCATGCACTTGATCACGAATCAGAAAGACCTTGAAACGGCGATCGAGGCGCTGTCGCGCTCCGACTTCGTCACGGTCGACACGGAATTCATCCGCGAGACGACGTTCTGGCCGGAGCTCTGCCTGATCCAGATGGCGGCGCCGGGCGTGACCGCGCTGATCGACCCGCTGGCGCCGGGCATCGACCTCGCACCCTTCTTCGACCTGATGGCGAACGAAGCTGTGCTGAAGGTGTTTCATGCGGCGCGGCAGGACATCGAAATCGTCTTCCACCGTGGCGGCCTGATTCCGCATCCGGTGTTCGACACTCAGGTGGCCGCCATGGTGTGCGGCTTCGGCGACAGCGTCTCCTACGACCAGCTCGTGCAGCGCATCACCGGCACGCAACTCGACAAGTCGTCGCGTTTCACCGACTGGCGGCACCGGCCGCTTTCCCAGAAGCAGCTCGAATACGCGCTGGCGGACGTGACTTATCTCATCGAGGTCTACCAGGATCTGAAGGCGCGGCTGGACAAGCAGGACCGCGCCCACTGGCTGAACGAGGAAATGGATATCCTCACCTCGCGCGACACCTACGACATCAAGCCGGAGGACGCCTGGAAACGGCTGAAGATGCGGCTGCGCAAGCCGATCGAACTCGCCGTGCTGCAGAAGACCGCCGCCTGGCGCGAACGCGAAGCGCGCGAGCGCAATGTGCCGCGCAGCCGCGTGATCAAGGACGACGCGCTCTACGAGGTCGCGCAGCAGCAGCCGAAGGACGCGGCGGCGCTCGCCCGACTGCGCTCGACGCCGAAGGGCTGGGAACGTTCGTCGGCCGCGACCGCCCTGATCGCCGCCGTCAACGAGGCGCTGGCTATTCCGAAGGAGGAGCTGCCGCGCATCCCGCGCCAGCCGCAGCCGTCGGAAGGCTCGAACGCCGCCTCCGAAATCCTGCGCGTGCTGTTGCGCATCATCGCCGAGCAGCAGGGCGTCGCGCCGAAGATCATCGCCACGGGCGACGATCTCGACCGCATCGCGCAGGAGGGCGAAAAGGCCGAGGTCGACGCGATGCACGGCTGGCGGCGCGAGGTTTTCGGCGACAAGGCGCTGCGGCTGCTCGCCGGCGAACTGGCGATCCGCTTCCAGAACCGGCGGATCGCGGTGGTCGAAGCCGGCTGATCAGTCGTCCGCGACCAGCCGCAAGGTGCGGCCGGTCAGCCGGGCAAGCTGCGCGATGCGGCCGTTCGGGCGCTCGCCCAGCAGGTCGGCGCGGTCCTTCGGCACGACCAGCGACATCGAGCCGTCGACATGGGCGTCCCAGCGCAGCCGCGGGATGATGCCGGGCATCGAGGCCGACAGAAGATAGACCACACGCAGCATCGCGCCGACCAGGCGCGCCCGCTCGACATAGCGCGGCGGGGCAAGCTGGATGATCTCGGGCGCGGCTGCGTCGTCGATCAGGCCTTCGTGGCGATAGAGATTGCACAGCGCGATGAAGACGCGGCCGGGATGGTCGACGCCGATGAACGAAGCGTGCGCGATGATGTTGAGCGACTGGACGCCGCGATATTCGGGGTGCGCGCGCCAGCCGATATCGGCGAGCAGGCAGGCCGCCTGGCGGTAGCGCGCCTCGTCCTCCGTCTCGTCGATGCCGAAGGCGGCGAAGCTCTTGCCGGTCCATTCCGTCAGTTCGTGGGCATGGGCGACCGAGCGGGCGCGCAGGATGGCAAGCTCCTCCGACGCCGAGATCAGCGGATCGGCGCGCTGCTCCTGCGGCGACAGCAGCGAATAGAGGAAGCCTTCGCGCACGCCGAGCGCCGAAACGACGATGCGGGAGGGCTTCATCGTGCGGATGATCTCCTGCAGCACGATGGCTCCATAGGCCAGCAGCGCACGGCGGCTTTTCGAGATGCGCTCGATGCCCTTGATCTTGTCGATCTCGCCGCGCGACACCTGCTTGAGGAAGCCTTCCAGCGCGTCGGGGTTCATCTCGTAATTGTGCATGACCGCCAGCGGATAGCCGGTGACGATCATGTGCAGCCGGGCGAGGTTTCGCCATGTGCCGCCGACCGCGTAGAAAGTGCGTCCCTTGCCGCCGTCGAGGACTTTCGCCCTCGCCAGTTCGTCGCGCACGATCTTCGACGCTGCCTGGATCGAGCCCTTGGACATGTCCTCCAGCCGCAGGCCGCCGAGCGGCAGCGTGATGCCGCCGCCGATCTTCTCGCCGGCGACGTCGATCAGTTCGAGACTGCCGCCGCCCAGGTCGCCCGCGATGCCGTCGGCGGGATGAAAGCCGGAAATGACGCCGAGCGCCGAGTAATACGCCTCCTCCTTGCCGGTCAGCACGCGGATTTCGGTGCCGAGGATTTCCTCGGCCTGTCGTATGAATTCCGGGCCGTTCTCGGCCTCGCGCGCGGCGGCGGTGGCGATCACATAGAGTTCTTCCGCGCCGGCCTGTTCCGACAGGGCGCGGAAGCGGCGGAATTCCTCCATCGACCGGCGCACAGCCTCGGGATCGAGCCGGCCGGTCGAGACGATGCCGCGGCCGAGGCCTGCCAGCATCTTTTCATTGAACAGCACGGTCGGCGAACGCGCGATCCCCTCGTACACGACGAGACGGATCGAGTTCGAGCCGATGTCGATGATCGAAATCGGCCGGCGGTCCTGAAGCCGGCCCTGGGAATCGCCGATCATGCAGGAGCGGACGCTTTGGCCTTTGCCCGCTTCTTGTGCGCAATGCGCTTCGGCGCGTTGGATTTCAGGGCGTCACCGCGCCCGGACAGGCTGGGATTCGTCATGAAATATTCCTGGGCGTTGAACGGATCTTCCCCCTCTTCGCGCACGACGCGCCGAGAGGTGCCGTCAGGCAATACTTCAAAGCTCTGCTGATTGTCCATGATGTTCGCCAGCATGATCTGGCCCAGCACCTGCTCATGCACAGTCGGATTGGCGATCGGCACCATCAGCTCGACGCGACGGTCGAGATTGCGCGGCATCAGGTCGGCGGAGGCGATATAGACCAGCGCCTCGTCCGACGGCAGGCCGTGGCCATTGCCGAAACAATAGATGCGGCTGTGTTCGAGGAAGCGCCCGACGATCGATTTGGCGCGAATATTCTCGGACAGCCCCGGAACCTGCGGCCGCAGGCAGCAGATACCGCGCACGATCAGCTCGATCTCGACGCCGGCCTGGCTGGCCTCGTAGAGCGCTTCGATCGTCTGCGGATCGACCAGCGAATTCATCTTCAGCCAGATCTGCGCCGGACGCCCGGCCTTCGCATGCTCGATCTCGCCTGCGATGTGCTCGAGCAGGCGATTGCGCAGGGTGAAAGGCGACATGGCGATCGCCATCTTCTCGGCCGGCTCGGCATAGCCCGTGATGAAGTTGAATATCTGGCCGACATCGCGGGCAATCGCCGGGTCGCTGGTGAAATAGGACAGGTCCGTGTAGATGCGCGCTGTGACCGGGTGATAGTTTCCGGTGCCGAGATGGACATAGCTGCGCAGCTTCTGGTCCTCGCGGCGCACGACCAGCGACATTTTCGCATGGGTCTTCAGCTCGACGAAGCCGAACACGACCTGCACGCCGGCGCGTTCGAGGTCGCGCGCCCAGCGGATGTTGGCTTCCTCGTCAAAGCGGGCCTTGAGCTCGACCAGCGCCGTCACCGACTTGCCGGCCTCGGCCGCGTCGATCAGCGCGCGCACGATCGGGCTGTCGTTCGAGGTGCGGTAGAGCGTCTGCTTGATCGCCACCACATCCGGGTCGCCCGCCGCCTGGCGCAGGAACTGCACCACGACGTCGAAGGATTCGTACGGGTGGTGGACGACGATGTCCTTCTCGCGGATCGCGGCGAAACAGTCGCCGCCATGCTCGCGTATGCGCTCGGGAAAGCGCGGATTGTAGGGCTTGAACTTCAGGTCGTCGCGCGCGACGCTGACGATTTCCGATATCTGGTTGACCGCCAGCAGGCCGTCGATGACCGAGACGCGGTTGTTGGGCACGGCGAGCTCGCCGGCCACGAAATCGCGCAATTCCGCCGGCATCTCGTTGTCGAACTCGATGCGGATGACCGAACCGCGGCGGCGGCGTTTCAGCGCCGTCTCGAAGAAGCGCACGAGATCCTCGGCCTCTTCCTCCACCTCGATATCCGAATCGCGGATGAGGCGGAACGTGCCCGAGCCGTTCACCTCGTAGCCCGGGAAGAGGTGGCCGATGAACATCGACACGGCATCCTCCAGCCGCACGAAACGCACGCAATCGCGCCTGTCTGGCAGGCGGATGAAGCGGCGCAGCGCCACCGGCAGGCGCAGCAGCGCGATCATCTGCTCCTTGTCGCGCTTGTGGTGGAGCTGAAGCGCGATGGAGAAGCCGAGATTGGGAATGAAGGGAAACGGGTGCGCCGGATCGATGGACAGCGGGGTGAGCACCGGGAAGATCGTCTCCTGGAAATGCTGCTCCAGCCATTCGCGCTCGTCCTTCGACAGGCTTTCGCCGCGCACGACCTCGATGCGCGCATTTTCGAGCAGGCCGAGCAGCAGGGACAGGCTGACCTGCTGGTCCGCCTGCAGCCGGCTGACCTCGACCAGAAGCTGCTCAAGCTGCTGCTCGGGCGTGCGGCCGTCGGCGCTCTTCGTGGTGATGCCGGCGCGCACCTGGCCGGCGAGGCCGGCGACGCGAACCATGAAGAACTCGTCCAGATTGGCCGCCGAGATCGACAGGAAGCGCACGCGCTCCAGCAGCGGATGGTTCGTGTTCTGAGATTCCTCCAGTACACGACGGTTGAACTGCAGCCAGGAGAATTCGCGGTTGACGTAGCGCTCGGGGTCTCCCGCCCCGCTTTCCGCCGCGCTTGCGGGCTCCACGGCGAATTCGGTGGCAACCGTCGTATGCTCGTTCATGGCCTGCTCTTGGTTCCGGCGCTTGCGCTGCATGGACAGACTAATCCTAGTCGGCTTTGTTCCTACCTGACAGGGATTTGCGACAGTATGATTGCAGCCGCTTGCAAACATGGGCAAGTTACGCCAAACGCGGAGCGATCCCAGCGAACTTTGCGCGCGCGAGGCACCCATGGCCGGACATTCCATACCCCATTTCCAGAACGACGCCGGCCATCCGGCGATCTCGATCGGGGTGAAGGAATTCATGTGCGTCGGGGCAAACCCGCCCTTCGACCATCCGCATGTCTTCCTCGACATGGGCGGCGATTCCGAAAAGGTCTGCCCCTATTGCTCGACGCTCTACCGCTATGACGCGAAGCTGCATGCCGGCGAGACCAGGCCGGCGGGCTGCCTATACGTGCCCCGCGCGGCCTGAGGGCGGGCTGTCATGGCCGATGACGACGGCCGCTCGCGGCAGATCGTCATTGCGGGCGGCGGCATAGCGGGACTGACGGCGGCGCTTGCTTTCGCCAGACGCGGCTTTCCGGTACGATTGTTCGAGCGCGCGGAACGCCCGCAGGAGGTGGGGGCCGGCCTCCAGCTTTCGCCAAACGCCACCGGCATCCTCGATCGTCTCGGCGTGCTCGACCGGCTGAGGCCCGTCGCGACGATGCCGGACGCGATCGTGCTGCGCGATTCGTTCGACCTGCGCGAGATCGGCCGCGTGGCGCTGGGCGCTTCGGCTGCAAGGCGATGGAAAAGCCCCTATCTGGTGCTCCACCGGGCCGATCTGCACGGGGCACTTTGGGCGGCGGCGCAGCACGAGCCGGAGATCGAGATCGTCACCGGCGCGGCGGTGCGCGACGCTGCGTTCCACGCGCAGGGGCTGACCGTGTCCGTCGACCGCGAGGGCCGCATCGCCGAGACGCCGGCGGGACTGCTCGTCGTGGCGGACGGGGTGTGGTCAGCCAACTGCCGCCTTGCCGGCATGCCTGAAAAGAGCGCGTTTTCCGGCCGGATCGCCTGGCGCGCGACCTTGCGCGCGGATGCGGCGGCCGGGGCAACCGCGCTCCTCGATCCGGAGCGGGTGACGGTCTTCCTCCATCCGAAGGCGCATCTGGTCGCCTATCCCGTGCGCGGCGGCGCGGCGTTCAACCTGGCCGGTTTCGCGCGCGGCGCTGCGCCCGATGTCTGGTCGTCCAGCGGCGACGCGGGGCAATTGCAGCGGGCCTTTGCCGGAGCCGATGCCCGGCTCCCGGCCCTGCTCGAACAGGCCGGACACTGGACGATCTGGCCGATCCACATGGTCCCGCCCGGCCAATCCACGGTCGACCGCAAGGGCGTCGCGGTGATCGGCGATGCGGCGCATGCGATGACGCCGTTCGCGGCGCAGGGCGCGGCGATGGCGATCGAGGACGCATGGATGCTGGCCACCCATGTCGCCGCGCAGCCCAAAGCGCTGGCTGCCGCGCTGCAACGCTACGAAGCGGAGCGCCGCCCCCGTATCGCAGCCGTGGCGCGACGCGGGCGGCTGAACGAGTTCACCTGGCATGCGTGGGGTCCGGCGGCATGGGGCCGCAACCTGTTCCTGCGCTGGCGCGGACCCGAGCGGCTCGCCGCCGACATGAACTGGCTCTACGGCTGGACGCCGCCAGACAGTCGCTGACTTAATGGACGTGCTCGGGCATCGCCTTCAGACGGTCCTTGCTCCAGGTCGTCACCGCGTGAACGTCGCCATCCTCGTCGCGCATGAAATCGAGATCGGCCATGGGCACGGCGACCTGTTTCGCACCAATGCCAAGAAAGCCGCCGACATCGATGACGATCTTGTCCGGCGCGTGCATATGCGACACCGACCCGACCTTTTCGTCATTCACGCCGTAGATGGTGGCGCCTTCAAGGATGGCGGGCGTGAGCTCCGTCGTCTGCAGCCGGACATGTTTTGAATGATCCATGGCTAAGCCTCCTGTTGCTTGCTGAGGGGCTAACCCGCCGTGCGCAAAACCGTTCCGCCCCGATTTTTCCATCTGGCTGGCGCGAGGCCGGCCAAATCCCAGCCCGATTGCGCCGCAATGCAGGGCGATCGTCCGCCCGGGCATGGGAGCATGATCGGGCATGGGAGCGTCGAACCGGCATTGGCGGAGGCTGTTCGCCGCCCTTCTCTTTCTTACCATATGGATGATCGCGGCGAGGGCGGAACCGCCGGCTATCGGCGAAGCACGGCTTGGCGACATCACCTTCCGTTACAGCCCGAATTCCTGGTCGATCACGGAGGATGGTGGTGGCCTCGTCGCCCGCTGCCTCCAGGATGACTGTTTCGGCGCGACGCTCGACGTGACCTTGCATGACGGCGAGGCCGGCTGCACCGAGGAGGCGATGAAAAGCGCAGCCGAGCGGCTGTTGCCCTATCCGGGCCGCGCCTATGTCAACACGCTGCGCGCCGGCCGCTTCGGCCTCGTCATGGCCGAACGCCACCTCGGACCCGAGCTGAGCTCGCCGGCCTATGTGCATGCCTGCGTGCCCTGGCAGGGCAAGGAATACCGCTTCGCCATGCGGCCCGAAACGGTCGGCACGCAGGCCTGGATCGGCGGAGCGCTGCACTATCTCGTCTATCTGGCGACGGCGCCGGCGGCTCCGGTCGAGACGCTGGCGGCCGGCGACGCGACATTCGACATCCCGACCGAAATCTGGCGGATTGCTGAAATCGCATCGGGTGAAAGCTGGCTGCTCTCCTGCCGGGTTCCCGCCTGCGACGAGCCCGGTATTTTTGCCACGCTGTCGGTCGCATCGCCGGCACGGAAATGCGGCAGCGCGGACGAAGCTCTCGACCTGATCGAGAATCTCGGCGGCGACCGCATCGTCAGCGAACAAGCCGGTTCCGATCCGCAGAGCCTTCGCTTCACCGTCACGACGACTTATCTCGGCTGCCGCAACTACGTGCCGCCGCGCATTTCCGCCTGTGCAGTCCACAAGGACCGCTCCTATCACATCGCGACGAGCGGAGGCGGAGGGTGCAAGGCCTCGGTGTGGGCGGTTCCCGAAACCGCGCTGTTCGACCTGATGCGGAGCGGAAGGATCAGGATTTCGTCGTCAGATCGACCGCACTAGCGATCTAAGCGTCAGCCCCTGCCCCATGCCGAAGTTTGCAGGGCGAGGCATGCCTTCATCCGCGGCGACAAAAGTGAACTGCTCGTCGGAAAGATCATAGATCGCCGGGAGGGATTTTCCGGCGTCCTCGCCGATAGAATCAACCCAATTGATCGATTTGGGAGACGTGCGCGCATCCAGCGCAAACGTGCCTTCAAGGATTGTCTCATGGCCCGGCACACCGACATGAAAGCTGTTGCCTTCGATCGTCAATATCGCCCCGGACGCAGAATGCGTATCCGGGGGATCAACCAAGCCGTTCTCTTCGAACCTCACCTGACGCCACTTGCCCTGCAGCTTTCGCAGATCCACGAGAGTCATCTCGTCCATCGGGCTCATTCCACCGGATACCCGGACGCTGCCCTAATGCAGTATCTGGCTCAGGAACAGTTTCGTCCGCTCGTGGCGCGGGTGGTCGAAGAACTCGGCCGGCGTGTTCTGCTCGACGATCTGGCCCTGATCCATGAAGATCACGCGGTTGGCGACCTTGCGCGCGAAACCCATCTCGTGGGTGACGCAGAGCATGGTCATGCCCTCCTCCGCCAGCGTGACCATGGTCTCCAGCACCTCGTGGATCATTTCCGGGTCGAGCGCCGAGGTCGGCTCGTCGAACAGCATGATACGTGGATTCATGCACAGCGACCGGGCGATCGCCACACGCTGCTGCTGACCGCCGGAAAGCTGGCCCGGATATTTGTTCGCCTGTTCCGGAATCTTGACGCGACGCAGGAAATGCATCGCGGTCTCCTCCGCCTGCTTCTTCGGGATCTTGCGCACCCAGATCGGCGCCAGAGTGCAGTTCTCCAGGATCGTCAGATGCGGGAAGAGATTGAAGTGCTGGAACACCATGCCGACCTCGCGGCGCACCTCGTCGATCTTCTTCAAATCGTTGGTCAGTTCCTTGCCGTCGACGATGATCTTGCCCTTCTGGTGTTCCTCCAGCCGGTTGATGCAACGGATGAGCGTGGACTTGCCGGAGCCGGACGGGCCGCAAATGACGATGCGCTCGCCGCGCATGACCTTGAGGTTGATGTCCTTCAGGACGTGGAAATCGCCGTACCATTTGTGCATGCCGATGATCTCGACCGCCACGTCGGTCGCCGACACCGTCATCTTGGAGCGGTCGACCGACAGGTCCTCGGCCGCGACTGCGTTCTCGATGGCCATTGACTATCTCCTATGGCCGGTGTCGAGCCGGCGCTCCATGTAGATCGAATAACGCGACATGCCGAAGCAGAAGAGCCAGAACACGAAACCGGCGAAGACGAGGCCGGACATGGACGTCTGCGGCGTGGCCCAATTCGCGTCCGAGAAATTCTGGCGTACGACGCCGAGTAGGTCGAACATGCCGATGATCGACACCAGGCTGGTGTCCTTGAACAGGCCGATGAAGGTGTTGACGATCGCCGGGATGACCAGCTTGAGCGCCTGGGGAAGGACGATCAGCCCCATCTTCTGCCAGTAGCCGAGGCCGAGCGAATCCGCGCCCTCGTACTGCCCCTTCGGCACCGCCTGCAAGCCGCCGCGGATGACCTCGGCCATGTAGGCCGAGGCGAACAGCGACACCGCGATCAGCGCGCGCAGGAACTTGTCGAAGGTCGTACCCGGCGGCAGGAAGAGCGGCAGCATGACGCTCGCCATGAACAGCACCGTGATCAGCGGCACGCCGCGGATCGTCTCGATGAAGATCACCGACAGCATCTTGATGACCGGCAGCTTCGATCGCCGCCCGAGCGCCAGCAGGATGCCGAGCGGCAACGAAACCGTAATGCCGACGAAGGACAGGACCATCGTCACCAGCAGGCCGCCCCAGAGATCGGTCGGCACATAGCGCAGGCCAAGCGTGCCGCCGACCAGCAGGACGTAGGCGACGACCGGAAAGACGATGAAGAACACGAACGCGTTCCATCCCTTGTAGGGGATACGCGGGATGAGCAACGGCAGAAGCAGCGCGACAAACAGCAGCGCCACCAGGATGGCCCGCCAGCGCTCGTCGATCGGGTAGCGGCCGAACATGAACTGCGAGAACTTGGAGCCGACGAAAGCCCAGCACGCGCCCGACCAGCCTTCCGGCTGCACGCCGCCCTGCGCCGTCGTGGTGCAAGCCGCGCGGTCGGCGCCCGACCAGACCGCCTGGACAAAGGCCCAGTTGATAAACGGCGGGATCAGCCAGGCGATGAGCAATACGCCCAGGATCGTCAGCGCGGTGTCGGTCGGGCTGGCGAACAGGTTCTTGCGCAGCCAGCTTCCGAGACCGCGCTCCCCCGGCGGCGGAGCAGTGGCGATCGCCATTTCGGCGCGGACGAAGGAGAGGTCGTGCTCTTGCATCTTACCGCTCCACCAGCGCCATCTTGGCGTTGAACCAGTTCATGAACAGCGACGTGAGCAGGCTCAATCCCAGATAGACGACCATCCAGATGACCACGATCTCGACGGCCTGGCCGGACTGGTTCAGGATCGTGCCGCCGACCGCGACGAGGTCCGGGAAGCCGATGGCGATCGCCAGCGACGAGTTCTTGGTTAGGTTGAGATACTGGCTGGTCAGCGGCGGGATGACTATGCGCATTGCCTGCGGAATGACCACCAGGCGGAGCGCCTGCCCGGTCCGCAGGCCCAGCGCGGAGGAGGCCTCCGACTGGCCGCGATTGACGCCGCGGATGCCGGCGCGGACGATCTCGGCGATGAAGGAGGCCGTGTAGAAGGACAGCGCGAGGTAAAGCGACAGGAATTCCGGCTTGATCTGGGAACCGCCCGCCATGTTGAACGCGCCAAGCTGCGGATACTCGATGGTCAGCGGGAAGCCGGTCGCCGCGAAGGCCAGCAGCGGCAGGCCAATCAGAAGCGCGAGCGACGTCAGGAAGACTGGAAACTGCTGGCCGGTCGCCTGTTGCCGGGCGCGAGCGCGGCGGGCCACGAACCAGCACATGGCGACCGCCACCAGCAAGGCGACCGGGATCAGCCAGGCGCCGTCGCCCCAGATGAATTTGGGCAGGAAGAAGCCGCGGCTGTTGAGGTACGAGCCGAAGGGGAGATCGATCGAATCGCGCGGCAGCGGCAGCACCGCCAGCACGCCGAAATACCAGAAGAAGATGACGAGCAGCGGCGGGATGTTGCGGAACAGTTCGACGTAGCACATGCAGATCTTGGAGATCAGCCAGTTGCCGGAGAGCCGGCCGATGCCGACTATGAAGCCGAGGACCGTCGCGGAGATGATGCCGAGGATGGCGACATAGATCGTGTTGAGCAGGCCGACCACCAGCGCGCGGGCGTAGGTCGAATCGGACGTGTAGGAAATCAGCGCGTCGGAAATGTCGAAGCCGGCGCGGCCCTGGAGGAACGCGAAGCCGGACGCGATGCCGGACCGCCTCAGATTGGCGATGGTGTTGTCGACGATCCACCAGACAAACAGAACCAGCAGCGCGAAGACCACTGCCTGATACACGATCCCGCGTATCTTCGGATCGTTGAGTGGCGACACTCTTGCGACGCCGCTATCATGAATTGCGTCTTGCGAAGCCATCGCGCGTCCCCTTACGGCGGTGGACCGGGCGACTCATGGTCACCCGGTCCGGTTGCTCGCAAATTGCCGCGGTCAGCGGATCGGAGGCGCGTATTGCAGGCCGCCCTTGCTCCACAGCGCATTGAGGCCGCGCGCGATCTTGAGCGGGCTGCCCTGGCCGATGTTGCGCTCGAAGATCTCGCCGTAGTTGCCGACGCCCTTGACGATGTTGACGACCCAGTCGTTGGTCAGGCCGAGGTCGGTGCCGAGCTTCGTGCCTTCTTCCGCCCCGAGGATGCGCTTCACTTCCGGGTTCGGGCTCGCCTTCATTTCCTCGGCGTTCGCCTGGGTGATCCCGAACTCCTCGGCGATGACCAGCGCGTTGAACGTCCACTTCACGATGTCGAACCACTGGTCGTCGCCCTGGCGTACGACCGGTCCGAGAGGTTCCTTGGAGATGATCTCCTTCAGAACGACATGATCGTCCGGAGCGGCGAGCTTGAGGCGGGTCGAATAGAGGCCGGACTGGTCGGTCGTGTAGACGTCGCAGCGGCCGGTGTCATAGGCCTGTTCGGTCGCATCGAGCGCCTCGAAGACCACCGGATTGTACTGCATGTTGTTGTTCTTGAAGAAGTCGGCGAGGTTCAGCTCGGTCGTGGTGCCGGACTGGACGCAGACCGACGCGCCGGACAGTTGCAGCGCCGAGTTCACGCCGGGCAACTTCTTCGCGTTGATCATGAAGCCCTGGCCGTCATAGTAGTTGACGCCGGCAAAATTGAAGCCAAGCGAGGTGTCGCGGCTGAGCGTCCAGGTCGTGTTCCGCGCCAGCAGGTCGATCTCGCCCGACTGCAGCGCGGTAAAGCGCTCCTTGGCGTTGGTCGGCGTGAACTTGACCTTGGTCGCGTCACCGAAGACGGCCGCGGCGACGGCGCGGCAGAGATCGACGTCGAAGCCTGCCCATTCGCCCTTGTCGTTGGGCGCGGCAAATCCCGCGAGGCCCGTGTTGACGCCGCAGCGCAACTCGCCGCGCGCCTTCACATCGTCAAGCGTTGCGCCCGAGGCGGCGCCGGCGCCGAGCGCCAGAACAGCAGCGCCGACCAGGCCGGAAATCAGTTTGTTCTTCATCTTCAGTTACCCCTTGTTCTTCTTGTCTGGGCAATGTCGCCCGAACTCTTTTGTCCCCGGAACGCCAAGGCGATCTCCCAATCGCCGTGAGCACGCCGCCACGATCGGGGCAGCCGAACTCCCGACGTTCCGTTTCACGTCCGCCATCGAAGGCGATTATTGCAGACAGGTCAAGCCTTGATGCCAGACGCCTTCAGCCGGCGCTCGGGAATTTTTTTGCGCCGCACAGGCGTTCCGGGCAAACCGTCGGCAGCGGGAACGAACCCGACGCCACGGCAACCCCGAGGCCGATCGCCGACATTGCCTGTCCCATTCGAAGGCGCCGCGCTGTTCGGTTGCGCCGTCCACGCCCCGCCGATATTCACAAGCACGCAGAACAATCAGGCAAAGCGCATGGCGAATAAACTGGACAAGATGGGCGCGAACACGAGGCTCGCCCATATCGGCTACAATCCGCGGGACTATCACGGGTTCGTCAATCCGCCCGTGGTGCATGCTTCGACCGTGCTGTTTCCCGACGCCAGGACCATGGCGGGCCGCGCGCAGAAATACACCTACGGCACGCGCGCCACGCCGACATCCGATGCGCTGACGAGCGCGATCGACGAACTGGAAGGATCGGCGGGAACCATCGCGGTGCCCTCGGGGCTCGCGGCCGTCACAGTCCCCCTGCTCGGCTTCCTGTCGGCAGGCGACCACCTGCTGATGGTCGATTCGGTCTATCACCCCACTCGGCATTTCGCCGACACGATGCTGAAGCGGCTGGGCGTCGAAACCGAATACTACGATCCGATGATTGGCGCCGGCATCGCCAGATTGATGCGGCCGAACACCAAGGTCGTGTTCACCGAATCGCCCGGCTCCAACACGTTCGAGGTGCAGGATATCCCGGCGATCGCAAAGGTGGCGCATGCCGGCGGCGCGATCGTCATGCTCGACAATACCTGGGCGACGCCCTTGTATTTCAAGGCTTTGGACTTCGGCGTGGATGTATCGATTCATGCGGCGACGAAATACCCGTCCGGCCATTCGGACGTTCTGCTCGGCACGGTGTCGGCCAATGCGGCCTGCTGGCCGCACTTGCGGGAAGCCTATTATACGCTCGGCGTCTGCGCTGGTCCGGACGACGTCTATCAGGTGCTGCGCGGCTTGCGCACAATGGGGGTGAGGCTGGCGCATCACGAGAAGAGCGCGCTGGAAATCGCGCGCTGGCTGGAGACGCAGCCCGGCGTCTCGCGTGTGCTGCACCCTGCCCTTCCGAGTTTTCCCGGCCACGATATCTGGAAACGCGACTTTTCCGGGTCGAGCGGCATCTTCTCCGTCGTGCTCAAGGGCGGCGGCCAGAAGCAGGCCCACGCCTTCCTCGACGCGCTGCAAATCTTCGGCCTCGGCTATTCCTGGGGCGGCTACGAAAGCCTGGCGGTCAACGTGTTCCTCGACGACCGCGTGGCCGCCAAGGGCGATTACGACGGCCCCGTCATACGGTTGCAGATCGGGCTGGAGGACGTCGCTGACCTCAAGGCCGACGTCGCGCGCGGGCTGGCTGCGGCGGCAAGCGCCTAGAACATGTGCGTCGCCGCGTAGACCAGCGCCGCGATCAGCGCTGTCATCGGGATCGTGATGATCCACGCCCAGACGATGTTGCCGGCGATGCCCCAGCGCACCGCCGACACGCGCCGGGCCGCGCCGACGCCGACGATCGCGCCGGTGATCGTATGCGTCGTCGACACGGGAATGCCGAGCCAGGTCGCGCCAAACAGCGTGATCGCGCCGCCCGTCTCGGCGCAGAAGCCCTGCATCGGGTTCAGCCGGGTGATCTTCGATCCCATGGTGTGGACGATGCGCCAGCCGCCGAACAGCGTGCCGAAAGCGAGCATGAACTGGCAGGACAGCACCACCCAGAAGGGCACGTAGAAGGTGTCGCCCAGCATGCCCTGCGAGTAGAGCAGCACGGCGATGATGCCCATCGTCTTCTGCGCGTCGTTGCCGCCATGGCCGAGCGAATACATCGAGGCCGAGAAGAATTGCGCCCAGCGGAACGTGCGGTCGACCGCGAAGGGCGAGCGGCGCACGAAGGCCCAGGACACGATAAGCACCAGAAGCAGCGCCAGCACGAAGCCGGTCGCCGGCGACAGGACGATGGCCGCGACGGTCTTGGCCAGGCCCGACCAGACGATGGCGCCGCCGCCCGCCTTGGCGACGCCAGCGCCGACCAGCCCCCCGATCAGAGCGTGCGACGAACTCGACGGAATGCCGAAGTGCCAGGTGAGCAGGTTCCAGGCGATCGCGCCGATCAGAGCGGCGAAGATTACTGCGGGATCGACCACGTCGGCGCTGATGATGCCCTTGCCGACCGTCTCGGCGACATGCAGGCCAAAGAACAGGAAGGCGATGAAGTTGAAGAAGGCTGCCCAGAAGACCGCATAATGCGGGCGCAGCACGCGCGTCGAGACGATGGTGGCGATGGAGTTCGCCGCGTCATGCAGGCCGTTCAGGAAATCGAAGAACAGCGCGACCCCGACCAGGGCGACGAGCAGCGGAAAGGCGAGCGTGGGGTCCACGATCAGACGTTCTCGATGACGATCGCGTTGATCTTCTTGGCCACGTCCTCGAACTTGTCGACGACCTTTTCCAGTTCGCCGTAGATCTCCTGGCCGACGATGAAGGCCATGGGGTCGGACTTGCCGTAGCGCCGGTAGAGTTCCTTCAGCCCCTTCTCGTGCAGATCGTCGGACTGATCTTCCAGCTTCACCACATGCTCGGCCATTTCATGCAGGCGTTCGGCATTGGCGCTGGCGGCGCTCAGCAGCGGAACCGCCAGCGATATGATGCGGGCTGACTCCACGATGATCGGGCCCATGTCCTTCATGGTCGGCTCGAAGCTGGTCTGCTCGTAGAGCTTTACGGTCTTCACCGTCTTCTTCATGACGTCGATAGCGTCGTCCATGAACTCGATCAGTTCCTTGATGTCGCTCCGGTCGAACGGCGTGATGAAGGAACGGCGAACGCCCAGCAGCACCTGGGCTGCGAGGTGATCGGCCTCTTCTTCCAGCCGCACGATCTCCGCGCCATGCTTTTCGATATCCTGCCCGGCCAGCATCGCATTCAGCTCGTTGGCAGCCTTGAGCAGCACGGCGGCATGCGCGTTGAACATGTCGAAGAACTTGTCTTCGCGCGGCAGCAATTTCTTGAACCAGCCCATCATCGGCGGCGAACTCCGATTCCTTAGCCGTCTATGTCGGGCGGCGGGGCATCTGTCCATAACGGCGGCGAACAGCCGGCCCGCGACTGTGGAAAAGCTGGCTTCCGGGCGCTGACGGAGCGACCAATTCCCTAGCGAAGCGCCCGATAGATGCGCCGCGCAACGCCGTGGGCGCGCGGCCACTTGCGGAGCACGTCAGATATCCGTGCAGCCCGGCCGCCAAGCGTCCGCGTTGTGGTCTCGACCTGTCGGAGCGCTCCGCGTTTCTGGCAGGCGATCACTTCAGTGTTCTCGCCCAAAATGCCGTGCCAGGCATCGGCGAAGCGATAGACCCGCACGTCGAACTCGGCCCAGGAGGCGAAAGCCTTGTGAAGCTCGTAGCCATAGTCGACGGTTACGATCGAGCCGGTATCGTCCACCGGGTTGCCGTGAATTTCGACCGGCTTCGTATGGAGGACGGAGCCGTCGTCATTGCGGACAAGCCGGCGTTCCCAATCGGCGACCTGCTCTTTCCTGACCGGAAACGTGCACAGGTAAAGCCCGCCGGTCTTCAGCGTCCTGAACGCCTCGGCGACGACCCGATCGGGATTGTAGACATGCTCCATGACGTCCTGCGTCACCACCAGGTCGAAGGACGCGTCGGCAAATGTCTGGTCTTCGAGGTCCTCGTTGCGGAACCCATCGATGACCGCGCCCCGCTGCTTTCCGGGAAAATATTGCGAGGCGACATAACCGGATGCGGCGCGGGCCATCTTGAGCGACAAGCCACGTTCTGCCGGCGAGGACTCATGGATGGCCAGTGTCCGCCAGTCCGGCCGCAACTCGCCCAGCACAAGCGCCAGCGCCCGTTCGCGCGGGACCGATCCGCCGGGGCAAGCCGTGCACAGCAACTGGTCACGAAGCCAGGGCCCTTGCGCGACAAAGACCGTGTCCTTTTCGCAAATCGGGCAATGCCCGTGCCAAGCTGTAGCTGGTGTCATCCCGGATCGTGTCAGATTCGCACTGTTGGACTGGTGCGGATTGAAAAATCCGCCACTTTGACTGGCGATCCCGGCAGGGCTCGAACCTGCGACCCACAGCTTAGAAGGCTGTTGCTCTATCCAGCTGAGCTACGGGACCGTTGCGGAGCCTTTATCCGATTTCGCGGCGCAATGCGACCGCGGCGAGACGCGCCTAATGCGTCCAGGGCACCCGGCGGTCGTATTTGAAATTGTCCGAATAGGAGATGTTGCGGCGCTTGGGCTCTTTCGGCTCCTGGACGCGGTAGGCGAGGCCCCGCTTCTCGGCATACGCGATCGCCTCCTCCTTCGTCTCGAAGGTCAGCCGGATCTGGCTCTTCATGTCCCCGGAGGTGGTGTAGCCCATCAGCGGGTCGATCTTGCGCTTCTGCTCGGGATCGAAATCGAGGATCCACAGGCCGGTCTTGCCCTTGCCCGACTGCATGGCCGTCTTGGCCGGGCTGTAGATGCGCGCAGACATAGTTTTCCTCTCGGCTTCGTCACCGCTGCATCGCGCACGGCGGACCAACCGTCAAGTCCCGCAAGCGCCCTTGCTCCCCGCGCCGCAAATCGCTAAGTGAGCGCCCATTCGGAGCGTAGCGCAGCCTGGTAGCGCATCTGGTTTGGGACCAGAGGGTCGGGAGTTCGAATCTCTCCGCTCCGACCAACCTCACAATTCGAGTTCCCGCTGGCCCTCGTCGATGGCGCTGACGATCTCGGCCGCCAGGCCGCGCGTGATGCGGCTGCCGCGCGCCAGCCCGGCGGCGTCGAGGCGGTGCACGACGGCCATGGCCGTGGACAGCGACCGCTCGATCCGGTTCGCGACATAGGCGATGACGTGCGGCTCGACCTTCACCTGCCGGTCGGCGAACAGTTTGGTCATCACCGCCGACAACAGGAAATCGTCCGGTTCGGCGATCTCGACCACGGTGGCGGCGCGCAGGCGCGACTGCAGATCGGGAAGCGTGGCCGGCCATGCCGCCGGGAAACGCCGTGACGTCAGCAGAAGATGGCCGCCGCCCTGCCGCACCGAATTGATCAGATGGAACAGGCCGGTTTCGTCCAGCCCGGCGTCAACCCCGTCGATCAGCACCGCCCTGCCGGCCGTCGCGGCAGACAGCATGTCGGCGCCAATGCGATCCGCCGAAGCTTCGGCCGCGCCGGCAGCGGCGGCCCACAGCCTTGCCAGATGCGTCTTGCCCGAGCCCGCCGGTCCGGCAAGGACCACGACGGGCGACGGCCAGTCCGGCCAGCGGTCGATCAGGTCCACCGCAGCCGCGTTCGCGGGCGCGACGACAAGGTCATCGCGCGTATGGCCAGCGGCGACGCCGAGATCGAGCGGCAATTGGATGGAAGGTGTATCCGCCACGGCAGGGCTCACGCCGCCGGTGGCGGCGATTCGCGCGAATTGCCGGTGTAGAGCGGCGAGGCGAGATAGCGGTCGAGTGCGAAGCGCACCAGCACGGCGACTGCCGCGGCGGCCGGCACGGCGATGAGCAGGCCGACGAAGCCGAACAGCGAGCCGAAGGCGAGCAGCGCGAACATCAGCCAGACCGGATGCAGGCCGACGCTCGATCCGACCAGTTTTGGCTGGAGGATGTTACCCTCGATGAACTGGCCGGCGAAGAAGATGCCGGCGACCGCCGCGACCATCCAATAATCCGGCCAGAACTGCACGATCGCCACGCCGACCGACAGGACCAGGCCGACCAGCGAGCCGACATAGGGGATGAAGCCGATCAGACCGGCGAAGAGGCCGATCAGCAGGCCGAAATTCAGCCCCACCAGCGTCAGTGCGATCGCATACATCACGCCCAGCACGAGGCAGAGCGTGCCCTGCCCGCGCACGAAACCGGCGGTGGAGCGGTTGATGTCGGAGGCGATCTGGCGGACCGTATCGACGTGGTCGCGCGGCACCCAGCTATCCACCTTGGCGATCATGCGGTCCCAGTCGACCAGCATGTAGAACGCCACGACCGGCGTAATGACGGCGAGGCCGGCGACGTTGACGATGGCCAGCCCAGACGTCAGCACCGACTGGAACAGGCCGGTCAGGAAGCTCGCGCCCTGCGAGATCAGCGAGGACAGCGCGTTGCGCACGGAGGACGGGTCCATGCCGAACCGGGTGCGCAGCCATTCGAGATCGGCAACCACCTGCTGCAGGCGGGCGATATAGTCCGGCATGTTGGCGACGAGCTGGGCTCCCTGCCCGGCCAGGATCGGCACGATGATGATCAGCGCGAGCACGACCACGCCGACGAAAGCCAGCAGGATGATGATGGCCGCGACGAGGCGCGAGCCGAGCCAGCCTTCCAGGCGGTCGGCGACCGGGTCGAGGAAATAGGCGAGCACAAGTCCAGCCGCGAAAGGCAGTAGGATGGATGAGAACAGGTAGAGAAACAGCAATAGCACGACGAAGGCGCTCGCCCAGAAGACGATCTGGCGCGTGAACGAACGCGCGACCGCCGCCTCACGGGCGTCCTCGACCGTGGAGTAGGTCGCGCTGACCGCGGGCAACGGTGGAGGGAGCGCCCTCGCCGGAGACCTGGGCCGCGATTTAGCTGGAGTTGCTGCCTTCGCCATAGCCTGTCATGTGCTTGAGCCAGGTCACGAGATAGGCTGCGCCGGAAGCCACGGTCAAGAGGCCCGACAGCCACACCAGATACCAGCGCAGGGCGGAAAAATCCGCGGCGAAGGCCAGATCGGCAAGCACGACGGCAGCAAGCAGGATCTGGATGGCGGTATTTGCCTTGGAGACATGGAGCGGTTTCATTTCGACCGGATTGCCCATGACGGTCGACAGCATCACCGCACCGATGATCAGGGCGTCACGCGACACGGCGGCGATGACCAGCCACAGCGGCAGTTCGCCCATGAGGCCGAGCACGACGAAGACGGTGACGAGCAGCAGCTTGTCCGCAATCGGATCGAGATAGGCGCCGAGCCGCGAAAGCTGGTTGAAATGGCGGGCAATGAAGCCATCGACGGCATCCGACACGCCGGCCGTGACGAAAAAGGCGAACGCCCAGCCGACATTCCCCGACAGCAGCGCCCAGATGACGGCCGGAACCAGCAGGAAACGGCCGATCGTGATAATGTTGGGGATCGTCAAATCTGTCCTCCGTCCGCAAGATGGCGATCGGGACGGCGGATCGCAAGGATCGCGCCGACGGCTTGACGGTGGATCGCCGAAAGGCCGCGCTTGCGAGGCGAAAGGCTTCATGCGAAGAGCCGCGCGACAAGCAGGACTGGCGGATGACTGAGCGCAGCAATGGTCTCACCTACGCGCAGGCGGGCGTCGACATCGATGCCGGCAATGCAATGGTGGAGAAGATCAAGCCGCTGGTGCGCTCCACCCGCCGCCCCGGCGCGGACGGCGAGATCGGCGGCTTTGGCGGCCTGTTCGATCTGAAGGCCGCAGGCTTCAAGGACCCGATCCTTGTCGCGGCCAATGATGGCGTCGGCACGAAGCTGCGGATCGCGATCGAGGCCGGCAAACACGACACGATCGGCATCGACCTCGTCGCGATGTGCGTCAACGACCTGATCGTACAGGGCGCGGAGCCGCTGCTCTTCCTCGACTATTTCGCAACCGGCAAGCTCGACCCGGACCAGGGCGCGGCGATCGTCTCCGGTATCGCAGCGGGCTCCCGCATGGCCGGTTGCGCGCTGATCGGCGGCGAGACGGCCGAGATGCCGGGCATGTATCACGGCGACGATTATGACCTCGCCGGCTTTGCCGTCGGCGCGGCCGAGCGCGGGCAATTGTTGCCGACCAACGACATCGCCGACGGCGACGTGCTGCTCGGCCTCGCCTCGTCGGGTGTGCATTCGAACGGCTATTCGCTGGTTCGGCGGATCGTCGCTCTCTCTGGCCTGAAGTGGACCGACACAGCCCCCTTCGCGCCGCATCGCACGCTGGGCGAAGCGCTGCTGGAGCCAACCAGGATCTATGTGAAGCCGCTGCTGACCGCGATCCGGCAGACCGGCGCGATCAAGGCGATGGCGCACATCACCGGCGGCGGCTACCCCGACAATATTCCGCGCGTCCTGCCAGCCGACAAGGCAGCCGCGCTCGATCTCGGCGCGATCGACGTGCCTCCGGTGTTCGGCTGGCTGGCGAAGACCGGCGGCGTCGCGCCGGCCGAGATGATGCGCACCTTCAACTGCGGCATCGGCATGGTCGTCGTGGTCGCGCCTGACCGTGTCGACGAAGTCGCGTCCGTGTTGCGAAACAATGGCGAGACGGTCATGACAAT
>Ga0209792_1000569_pt1 | contig 24585 bp, 20 predicted proteins | sample EBPBio142005_DNA_FD_185860 | JGI IMG/M metagenome (GOLD analysis project Ga0209792, IMG submission 185860) | Wastewater treatment Type I Accumulibacter community from EBPR Bioreactor in Madison, WI, USA - Reactor 1_6/14/2005_ DNA (SPAdes)... | ecosystem: Engineered > Bioreactor > EBPR >... | reverse complement strand
GCTGGCCGCCGGCCGCGGCGAGCGCATGCGCCCCCTGACCGACCATACGCCGAAGCCCCTGCTGGAGGTGCAAGGCCGGCCCCTGCTGGCCTGGCACCTGCGGGCCCTGGCCGATGCAGGCGTGGCGCAGGTGGTCATCAACACGGCCTGGCTGGGCGAGCAGATCGGCCAGCATTTTTCAAGCCATTTTGGCCTGGAAGGTGCTACAGACAAGCGTGAACAGCTATCAATTTCGTATTCGCACGAGGGCCTGGACTTCGGCGCCGCGCTGGAGACGGCCGGCGGCATCGCGCGCGCGCTGCCGCGGCTGGGCCCCGTGTTCTGGTTGGCGGCGGGCGATGTGTTCGCGCCCGACTTCCGCTTCGACGCCGCCGCCGCGCGGCGCTTTGCCGAGGGCGACGCGCTGGCCCACCTGTGGCTGGTGGACAACCCGGCGCACAACCCGCGCGGCGACTTCGGCCTGTCGGCCGACGGCCGCGCGCTCAACCTGCCCGCAGGCGACCCCCGGCCACGCTACACCTACAGCACCATCGCCCTCTTGCGCGCCGAGCTGTTCGCGCCGCCCTGGTGCGACATCCCAGCCGGCAACCCCGAAGGTGTGGCCGCTGCCCTGGCGCCGCTCTTGCGCCGCGCCATGGACGCGGGGCGCGTGACGGCCGAGCACTACCCGGGGCGCTGGACCGACGTGGGCACGCCCGAGCGGCTGGCGGCGCTCAATGCCCCGGCCCCGGTCCATGGATAGCCGCCATGCGCTACGAGCTCTCGGACCTGCGGCTGTTCCTTGAGATCGCCCAGGCGCGCAGCCTGACTGCCGGCGCCGCGGCCGTGTTCATCACACCGTCGGCCGCGAGCTACCGGCTCAAGAACCTGGAACAGGCGCTGGGCACGGCGCTGTTCGAACGCACGCCGCGCGGCATGGACCTGACCCCCGCGGGCGACGCCGTGCTGCTGCATGTGCGTGAGCTGTTCGAGGGCATTGCGCGCATGCAGGGCGATGTCAGCCGCTTCATCTCCGGCGTCAAGGGCCATGTGCGGCTCATCGCCAACAGCAGTGCGCTCAATGGTTTCGCCACGCCCACCCTGGCGCGCTTCCTGGTCGCCTACCCGGGCATAGATGCCGAGATCGAGGAGCGCCAGAGCGAGGCCATACCGGCCGCGGTGCTGGCGCGCGAGGCCGACGTCGGCATCTTCGCCGGCCCGTCCGCCGTGCAGGGGCTCACCACCCATCCCTATGCCGTAGACCGCCTGGTCATCGTCACGCCGCGCGACCATGTGCTTACCGCGCAGACCAGCCTGCGTCTGGGCGCGGCGCTGGATTTCGACTTTGTCTGCATGGCACGCAGCAGCAGCAACTACCTCTTTCTGCGCGACAGCGCGCAAAGGCTGGGCAAGACTGTGCGCGCGCGCCTGCATGCCCACAGCTTTGATGCGGTGTTGGGGTTGGTCGCCGCGGGCGTGGGCATCGCCCTGGTGCCCAGCAGCGTGCTGGGCGGCCACCTGACGCAACAGATCGCGATCCTGCGGCTTGACGAGCCCTGGGCGCTGCGCGAGCTGAACCTCGTGGTGCGCCAGGATGCGCGCTTTCCGGACTTCATCACCGAGTTCGTGAACTTCCTGCTCGAAGACCCGCAGGTGGCCATGACGCGCGCGCCGGCCTGACACATCGGCCCTTCCAAATCCTTCAAGACAGCCTTCGAATCTTTCTGATGGCCCCACGGGACGGTGCTTCCTACACTGGCCCGGCAGCGACATCACGATTGTTAAGGACACGAAGGAGACACGATGGCTTTCACATTGCGCGCCAAGGCACGTTGCCTGGCCTATGCCGCGGGCCTGGCCCTGGCGACATCGCTCGCACCGGCCCAGGCCCAGGGTGGTGCCTACCCGAATAAGCCAGTCACGGTGGTCGTGGCCTTTCCGCCGGGCGGCATGACGGATATCGTCAGCCGGGCCCTGGCCAAGGAGCTGCAGGAGCGGCTTAAGCAGCCCTTCGTCGTGGAAAATCGGCCGGGCGGCGCCGGCCAGGTGGGCACCGAATATGTCGCCCGCCAGCCCCATGACGGCTACACCCTGCTGGTGGGCGCGACCGGCTATGTGATTGCGCCGGCGATGAAGAAGGTGGGCTACGACCCGCTCAAGAGCCTGGAACCCGTGGCCGTGCTGGCCCGGGCGCCGAACCTGATCGTGGTGAACCCCAGCGTGCCGGCCAAGAACGCCCAGGAGTTTCTGACCTGGGCCAGGACGCAATCGAATATTCCCTTCGGCACGGCGGGTGCCGCGGGCTCCACCCACCTGGGCGGCGAGTGGCTGCGCAAGGCCACGGGCTACCAGTTCAACCATGTGCCCTACAAGGGCGCGGCGCCGGCGACCAACGATGCGGTGGCGGGCCAGATACCGATGGCGGTGCAGGACTCCATGAGCGTGTCGGCCTTCATCTCCTCGGGCCGGCTTCGCCCCATCGCCAACATGGCGGCCGAGCGCAGCAGGCTGTTTCCCGAGCTGCCCACGCTGCGCGAGGCGGGGCCGGAGTTCAAGGACTTCGACGTCTACACCTGGCTCGGCCTGTATGCGCCCGCCGGCACGCCGGCGCCGGTGTTGGCACAGCTCAATGGTGAGATCAACAAGATCATGAACTCGCCCGAGATGACCGAGCGCCTGCGCCTGCAGTACAGCGAGCCACTGGGGGTGATGGATCTGGCGCAGACGCGTGGTTTCGTGGCCGGCGAGGTGGCGAAGTGGAAGCGCGTCGTCTCTGAGACCGGCGTCAAATCGGAGGAGTAGCGCCATGCCCGACATCGGCACGCCGCAATCGGCCACGGCCCAGGCCTGCGACCAGCGCTACTTCGGCGCGCTGACCGAGGGGCGTTTTGAAATACCGCGCTGCCTGTCCTGCGGTAGGCACCATTTCTACCCGCGCCTGTGCTGCCCCTACTGCGGCTCGCAGGGCCTGCAGTGGGTCGCGCCCTCGGGCCATGGCACTGTGTACTCGGTGACCATCGTGCGCCGTGCGGAGGGCGACTACACGGTGGTGCTGGTGGACCTGGAGGAAGGCCCACGCCTCATGAGCCGTGTCGTCGGCATACCGGTGGAACAGGTGCGCATAGGCCTGGCCGTGCGCGCGCGCATCGACGCCACAGACGAGGGGCCGCTGCTGGTCTTCACCGCGCGCGAGGAGTTGTCATGACGACGTCTTCATCACGCGGCTCCATCGCCATCCTGGGCACCGGCCTGGCCGGCATGGGCCATGCCGGCGGCGCCACCGAGCAGGAGATCATCGCCCGCGCCTCCTGCCTGGCGATAGAGCGCAGCGGACTGCGCAAGTCGGACATCGACGGCATCATCACCTCCAGCCTGACATCGCCGTGGTGGGTGATGCGCATGGCGGAGTATCTGGGCATCCGTCCACGCTTTTCCGACAGCACCATGTTCGGCGGCTCGGCCTTCATTGCCGACCTGAAGATCGCGCAGATGGCGATCGACGCCGGCGAATGCGAGAACGTGCTGATCTGCTATGGCGCCACGCCGCGCAGCGCGCCCAGCAGCTCCAAGATCAACCAGATGCGCGCCGAGCTCGATCCCCAGCCCTACGAGCACCCCTACAAGGCCTTCAACCCGGTATCGAGCTACGCGCTGGCCGCGGCGCGCCACATGTACGAGTACGGTACGACGCGCAGGCAGCTGGCCGAGGTGGCCGTGGCCGCGCGCCAGTGGGCGCAGCTCAACCCTGACGCCTTTTCCAAAAAGCCCTTGAGCGTGGACGACGTGATCAACGCCAAGATGATCTCGGACCCGTTCACCACGCTGGACTGCTGCCTGGTCACCGATGGCGCGGGCGCTATCGTCGTCACATCGTCCCGGCGCGCACAGGCGTTGCACGAAAAGCCCATTTATGTGCTGGGCAGCGGCTTTGCGCATTGGCACCGGCAGATCTCGTGCATGGAAGACCTGACGGTGACGCCGGCCGTGGAATCCGGGCGCAAGGCGTTCGCGCAGGCGGGCCTCACGCCGGCCGACATCGACGTGGTGGAGCTGTACGACGCCTTCACCATCAACCCTATCCTGTTCCTGGAAGACCTGGGCTTCTGCAAAAAGGGCGAGGGCGGCGCCTTCATAGCGGGCGGGCGCATCGCACCGGGCGGCGCCTTCCCCATGAACACCAACGGCGGCGGACTGTCCTGCGTGCACCCGGGCATGTACAGCCTCTTCCTGATCATCGAGGCCGTGACGCAGCTGCGCGGCGAAGGCATGGCCCGGCAGGTGGCCGGCGCGCAGACGGCGCTGGTGCATGGCAACGGCGGTGTGCTGTCCAGCGAGGCAACGGCGATTCTGTCGTCGCAGCGGTAGGAGATACATGATGCTTGCGCATGCATTGCAAGGGGTGCGGGTGGTGGACCTGTCGCGCATCCTGGCCGGGCCCTGGTGCACACAGAACCTGGCCGACCTGGGCGCCCAGGTGCTCAAGGTGGAGCGGCCCGGCCAGGGCGACGACACGCGCGCCTGGGGGCCGCCCTTCATCACGGCCGCATCGGGTGAAAGGGTGGCGGCGTATTTCCTTTCCTGCAACCGGGGCAAGCAGTCGGTGGCGGCGGACTTTGCCGACGCCGCCGACCGCGACTGGCTGCTGCGCCAGATCCGCGACGCCGACGTGCTGGTGGAGAACTACAAGGTCGGCACGCTGGCCAAATACGGCCTGGACTATGCGTCGCTGGCCGCGCTCAACCCGGGCCTGATCTACCTGTCCGTCACCGGCTTTGGCCAGAGCGGCCCGTTCGCCCACAAGCCGGGCTACGACTACATCTTCCAGGGCATGGGCGGCCTGATGAGCTACACCGGCGTAGAGGACGGCGAGCCCGGCGCCGGCCCGCTGCGCGCCGGGGTGGCCGTGGTGGACCTGATGACCGGCATGTACGCCACCAGCGCCGTGCTGGCGGCCCTGGTGCAGCGCGGGCGCACCGGGCGCGGCCAGCATCTGGACATCGCCCTGCTGGACGTGGCCGTGGCCATGAATGCGAATCAGGCGGCCAACTACCTGGTGTCGGGCGAGAGCCCGGTGCGCAGCGGCAATACCCACCCCAACCTGGCGCCCTATGAGGTGTTTGCCTGCGCCGACGGCTACATGATCCTGGCCATAGGCAACGACCAGCAGTTCGCGGCGTTTTGCGCACTGATGGGTGCGGACTGGTACCAGCAGCCCGAGTTCGCCACCAACGCCGGGCGCCTCACGCATATCAAGCGGCTGCGCCCGCTGCTGCGCGAAAAACTGGCGCAATGGCAGGTGGCAGAGCTGGGCCGGGCGCTGGACGCCCACGGCATCTCGTGGGGAAACATCAACGATCTGGAGCAGGTGTTTGAACACCCCCAGGTGCAACACCGCCAGATGCTGCAGACCGTGGAGCACCCGCAACTGGGGCGCCTGAAGCTGGTGCGCAACCCCATGGTGCCCGCGGGCCAGGCTGCGCCGACCGCCCCGCCGCCGGTACTCGGGCCCGCGGCGCGGCCGGGGCACGCGTGACCAAAGACATCATTTTCAAAAAGGTTCAAGTAGCGATTACTGTGGAAGCGTCAATCACCGTCATCCCCGCGAAAGCGGGGATCCACAGCAGCGGCAAATCAAGCGCTTGCGTGGCACCTGGATCCCTGCTTTCGCGGGGATGACGGGTGTTGCAGACCGTGCCAGGCGAATCCACAGGAATCGTTGCTTGAGCCTTCAAAAAGCAACTGAAGGCCAAGCCATGTACTCTGAAATTTCCTACCCCACACCCACCACCGCCGTCCTGACCATCACCGACGCCGGCCCGCTCAACGTGTTGAGCACGCCCGTGATCAAGGCGCTGACGGCTGAGCTGGGCCGGCTCGCCGAAAACGCTGAGCTGCACTGCCTGGTGCTGCGCGGCTCGGGTTCGCGCGCCTTCATCGCCGGTGCCGACATCAAGGAGCTGGCGACGCTCACCGCCGACAGCGGCCGCGTCTTCATCAGTGCGCTGCGCGACCTGTGCAATGCCGTGCGCCATTTTCCCGTGCCGGTCATCGTGCGCCTGGAGGGGCATACGCTGGGCGGCGGGCTGGAGCTGGCCATGGCCGGCGACCTGCGCATTGCCGCCGATGACGCCGTGGTCGGCATGCCCGAGGTCAAGGTGGGCATCCCGTCGGTGATCCACGCGGCGATGATGCCGGCGCAGATCGGCGCGGCGCGCGCCGCCTGGCTGTTGCTCACGGGCGAGAACATCCCCGCCACCCAGGCCCAGCAATGGGGGCTGATCAACGAATGCGTGCCCAAGGGCAGGCTGGACGCGCGCATTCTGGAGATTGCCGCCGGGCTGGCCGAGATAGGCCCCGTGGTGCTGCGCCAGCAAAAGCGCCTGCTGCGGCGCTGGGAGCGCATGGGCGTGGACGCGGCCATCGACGACAGCATTGCCGAATTTGGCGAGGCCTTCAAAACGGGCGAGCCGCAGCACCACATGAACGCGTTTTTGCAGCGCAAGAGCCAGCGTTCCTGATCGGGTCGGTTGGCGCCGCGGCAGTTGGCGGCGGTTGGCGGCAGTACGATAGCGCATGACCTCCATCTACTCCCAACGCCGCGCGCGCCTGGCAGCCCAGCTGGGTGCGGGCGGCATCGCCATACTGCCTACCGCGCCCGAGCGCGCGCGCAACCGCGACAGCGACTACCTGTACCGGCACGACAGCTACTTCTACTACCTCACGGGCTTTGCCGAGCCTGGCGCCTGGCTGGTGCTGACGGCCGAGGGCGAGGCGACGCTGCTGTGCCAGCCCAAGGACCTGGAGCGCGAGATCTGGGACGGCTACCGCCTCGGGCCCGAGGCTGCGGTGGACCAGCTGGGCGTGACGGCAGCGCACTCGGTGGCCGAGCTCGATGCGCGCCTGCCGCGCCTCTTGGAAAACCGCAGCCAGGTCTGGTTTCCGTTTGCCACCCATAGCGGCCTGGCCGCGCGCGTGGAGGGCTGGCTGAACCAGGTGCGTGCGCGCGTGCGCTACGGCGCGCTGTGCCCGGCGCAGCAGGGCGATTTGTGCCAGCTGCTCGACGAGATGCGGCTCATCAAGGACGAACATGAGCTGGCCATCCTGCGCCGCGCGGGCACCATCAGCGCCCAGGCCCATGTGCGCGCCATGCAGCGCAGCAGCCGCATGCTGCGCGCCGGCCAGGACGTGTGCGAATACCACCTGGACGCCGAGCTGCTGCACGCCTTCCGCGAGCAGGGCTCGCAGTACCCGGCCTACGGCTCCATCGTCGCCGCGGGCGCCAACGCCTGCGTGCTGCACTACCGTGCCGACAAGGCGCCCGTGCGCGCGGGCGAGCTGGTGCTGATAGACGCCGGCTGCGAGCTCGACGGCTACGCCTCCGACATCACGCGCACCTTCCCGGCCGACGGGCGCTACACGGGCCCGCAGCGCGCGCTCTACGACCTGGTGCTGGAAAGCCAGAAGGCCGCCATTGCCGTCACGCGTGCCGGCCGCCGCTTCAACGACCCGCATGACGCCGCCGTGGCCGTGCTGGCCCAGGGCATGCTGGATCTGGGCCTGCTCGACAAGAATCAGGTCGGCGGCGCGCAGGATGTCATCGACAAGCGCGCCTATTTCCAGTTCTACATGCACCGCACCGGCCACTGGATGGGCATGGACGTGCACGACTGCGGCAGCTATGTCGAGCCCGGCGAGGTCGGCCAGGTGAGCGAGCGCAAGGATCCGCTGTCGGGCGAGACCATATTGAACCGCCCGAGCCGCATCCTGCGTCCCGGCATGGTGTTGACCGTGGAGCCCGGCATCTACGTGCGTCCCGCGCCCGGCGTGCCCGAGCAGTTCCACCATATCGGCATACGCATCGAGGACGACGCTGTCGTCACCGCAGACGGCTGCGAGCTGCTCACGCGCAGCGTGCCGGTGGAGGCGGGCGAGATCGAGGCGCTGATGCGTGCTTGAGGTGCGGCTGTGTCACCCTCTCCTGCTGGCGGGAGAGGGCAGGGGTGAGGGTGCAGGCCATGGGCGCCACGCTTGAACAACCCCCTCACCCCCACCCTCTCCCCCAAGGGGGCGAGGGAGTGAAGTCCGGCGCCGGACAAGCGCAAGGTGCTATCCAATTTGCCTGAAGCGGCCCATTCTTTGCTCAACCGCGCGCAAAGCCATAGGGCGCAAAGCGGCTCTGGTGCTCATCGACCTCCAGCGCCGCGCCCAGGTACGGAAACGCCCGCTGCGGGCAATGCGCGCGCTCGCAGACCTTGCAGCCCATGCCTATGGGGGTGGCGGCCTCGGGGGCGTTCAAGTCCAGCCCCTGGGCATAGACCAGGCGCGGCGCGTGGCGTATGTCGCAGCCCAGGCCGATGGAAAAGGTCTTGCGCGGCGCCCCAAAGCCGCGCCCGCCGCCCGAGACTGTGCGCGCCATCCACAGGTACTTGCGCCCATCGGGCATGGCCGCCAGCTGGCGCAGCGGGCGCCCGGGCTGCTCGAAGGCCTCGTACACATTCCACAGCGGGCAGGTGCCGCCCGTGCGGCTGAAGTGGAAATGCGTGGCCGATTGGCGCTTGGAGATATTGCCTGCCCTGTCCACGCGGATGAAGAAGAAGGGCACGCCCGGCGCGCCCGGGCGCTGCAGCGTCGACAGGCGGTGGCACACGGTCTCGAAGCCCACGCCAAAGCGCTGCTGCAGCAGGCCGATGTCGTAGCGCAGGGCCTCGGCCGCCTGCAGAAAGGCGCCATAGGGCAGCAGCAGCGCACCCGCAAAGTAGTTGGCCAGGCCGATGCGCGCCAGCCGGCGCGCCGCCTCGTCGCCGGCAAACTGCGGGGCGGTGACCAGCGGGTCCAGGGTGTCCGCCAGCTCCAGCAGGGCCAGCTGGGTGGCCAGCTGAAAGGCCCGCTGGGCGGGCGCCAGCTCGGCCGACAATTGCAGCTGGCGCTGCGCCGGGTCGTAGCGGCGCTTGGCGCCCGCGCCATCGCTGGCTTGTAGCAGGCGCACGCCGTGGCGCTGCCGCAGGCGCTCTGCCAGCCAGTCCGCCAGCTGGCCGCCATGCGCGCCGGGGGCGCTGCTGGCCAGGGTTTCAGCGGCGCGATCGACGGCGTCGAAATGGTTCTGGTGGTCAAAAAAGAAGTCGCGCACCACCTCGAAGGGCATGGCGCGTGGGGCTACGGCCTCGGATCGGTCGTCGCCCAGGCGCAGCGACAGGGTCTCCAGCTGCTCTTGCGCCTGTAGCGCGCGCCGGTGCAGGGCGATCACGGCACGGCCCAGCGCGGGCATTTGCGTGGCCACCTCCTGCAGCTCTGGCAGGGCCACGGGATCGGCGGCGTCGGCCAGGGCCTCGCGCAGGCTGGCAATCAGGCGCGCCTCGTCGTCTTCCGAGAACTGCTGGATGTCCACGCCCAGCGTGCTGTGCAGCTTGAGCAGCACCTGCACCGTGAGCGGGCGCTGGTTTTGCTCGATCTGGTTCAGGTAGCTGGGCGACAGGCCCAGCGCCTGGGCCAGCGCGGTCTGCGACAGGCCGCGCTCGGCGCGCAGCTTGCGCAGCTTGACACCCATGAAGGTCTTTTTCATGCCACAGCTCCCGGGTGGTAGTGGTCGTTATTCGCAAAATTCGCAGTTTGCGGGGTTGTGCTTCGCAAGATTTCACCTTTTTAGCCCTGGTTCCAGGCCGCTATTTTGCGTAAATTGCGAATTATGACAACACCACTGGGAACCGTAGAGACGCGCGAGCTGGTGCTGCCGGTGCGCGCCAACCACCACGGCACGCTGTTTGCCGGGCAGGGCCTGCAGCTCATGGCGCAGGCCGCCTTCCTGGCCGCACGCGGCCTGGCGCAGCGCGAGGTCGTGATGGCCGGCGTGACGGGCGTCCAGTTCCTGGCGCCCGTGCCTGTGGGCAGCCAGCTCACGCTGCGCGCCTGGGTCAGCCGCGTGGGGCGCAGCTCCATGACCGTGTGCGTGACCGGCCTGGCCGACCAGCCGGCCATAGCGCCCGAGGAGGTGTTGAAAGGGCTGTTCGAGATGGTGGCGGTGGACGCCGCCGGCCGTCCCGCCGCCATTGAACGTTCGTATCGCAACCCGGAGACCCAACGATGAATATCGCCACCGCCGCGCCTCTCAAGGCCAAGAAATCCGTCGCCCTCTCAGGCGTGACTGCCGGCAACACCGCCCTGTGCACCGTGGGCTGCACGGGCAACGACCTGCATTACCGGGGCTACGACATCCTCGACATGGCCGAAGTCTGCGAATTTGAAGAAATCGCCCACTTGCTGGTGCACGGCAAGCTGCCCACGCGCGCCGAATTGAAGGCCTACAAGGCCAAGCTCCGCGCCCTGCGCGGCCTGCCGGGCAGCGTCAAGGCCGCGCTCGAACATCTGCCCGCCGCCAGCCACCCCATGGACGTGCTGCGCACGGGCGTATCGGCCCTGGGCTGCGCCCTGCCCGAAAAAGACGACCACCACCTGCCGGGCGCGCGCGATATTGCCGACCGGCTCATGGCGTCGCTCGGCAGCATGCTGCTGTACTGGTACCACTTCAGCAACTCGGGCCGGCGCATCGACGTGGAGACTCAAGATGACTCCATCGGCGGCCACTTCCTGCACCTGCTGCACGGCACCAAGCCGCAGGACAGCTGGGTGCGCGCCATGCACACTTCCCTCAACCTGTACGCCGAGCACGAGTTCAACGCCAGCACCTTCACGGCGCGCGTGATTGCCGGCACGGGCAGCGACATGTATTCAAGCATCTCGGGCGCCATCGGCGCGCTGCGCGGCCCCAGGCATGGCGGCGCGAACGAGGTGGCGTTCGAGGTGCAAAAGCGCTACGACAGCCCCGACGAGGCCGAGGCCGACATCCGCCGCCGCGTGGAGGCCAAGGAGGTGGTGATCGGCTTCGGCCACCCGGTCTACACCGTGAGCGACCCGCGCAACGTCGTCATCAAGGGTGTCGCCAAACGCCTGTCCGACGAGGCCGGCAACCGCAAGATGTACGACATTGCCGAACGGCTGGAGAGCGTGATGTGGGAGGCCAAGCAGATGTTCCCCAACCTCGACTGGTTCAGCGCCGTGAGCTACCACATGATGCAGGTGCCCACCGCCATGTTCACACCCCTGTTCGTCATCGCCCGCACCAGCGGCTGGGCGGCGCATGTGATCGAGCAGCGGGTGGACAACAAGATCATCCGGCCAAGTGCGAATTACACCGGGCCGGAGGATCAGCAGTTCGTGCCGATCGAGGCGCGTTGAGAATCAAAAAATAATAGCTACTAACGATTACTACAAGCGCGCCACGACTGTTTTTCTTTCCCCTTGCGGGCTTGTGTATGCACACATCTTTTCTTATAGCGTACGACGCTTATTTGGCACGGTTTTCCACTCCCTCCCCCGCTGGGGGAGGGCGGGGGTGGGGGCCAGCGGCGGTTGCTCCATCAGCCTGTGCGCCCACCGCCAGTCAGCCCCCATCCCAGCCTTCCCCCAGAGGGGGAAGGAGCAAAATCCGCCGCGTGACCAGGCGGCTGAGAGCAGTCAAAAGATGTGTGCATACACAAGCCCGCGAGGGGAGAGGGGAGCCAGGTCAGCAGTGCTGTCCGGAACGGAGTGCAACGCAACCATTGCCTGTCTCAACGTTGGTTTGGCCATCCAAACGAAAGATCAACGCCATGCCTTTGCACGACTGCCCATATAGCTTTCAGGAGTTGGCCGCCGATGTGCTGCCAGAACTCATGGCATCCCTGCGCGAAAGAATGGAACAGCCGTGCAAAGCTTCGAATGTTCAGGGCTCTGCCAGCTCAATCCCTGATGCGCGTGGCGCATATGTCTGGCTGGTTGCAGGCAAGCCTGTTTATGTGGGCATTGCCAACCGGCTGCGCCGGCGAATCAAGGATCACTTGAGCCCTGATCCATCGCGTGCCAATTTGGCTGTCCGCATGGCTGCGCAGCAGTTGGGTGTTCCCGTCTCGACTGTCAAACGCCAGCCCGGCTTTGCGCAAGCATTCGTGCAAGCACAAAGCACCTTGGCGCAAGCCCATCTGGCCTTTATCGAAATCCCCAACTCTTTGGTGCTTTACCTGTTTGAGCCCTATTGCGCCATGGCGCTGGACACAGGCGACTTCAACCGATTTGACACTCTGCAAATCCTGTCGCCACGCCCAAACCACCGGATCCCATCCCCATGAACCCCCACTACCGCAAACCCCTCCCCGGCACCGCCCTGCATTACTTTGACGCCCGCGAGGCCGTCGAACAGCTACAGCCCGGCGCCTGGGCCAGGCTGCCCTACACCGCCCGCGTGCACGCCGAAAACCTGGTGCGCCGCGCCGACCCGGCGCAGTTGAACGACTACCTGCGCCAGCTGATCGAGCGCAGGCGCGACATCGACTTCCCCTGGTTCCCCGTGCGCGTGGTGTGCCACGACATCCTGGGCCAGACGGCGCTGGTCGATCTGGCCGGGCTGCGCGATGCGATTGCGAAAGAGGGCGGCGACCCGGCGGCCGTGAACCCCGTGGTGCCGGTGCAGCTCATCGTGGACCATTCGCTGGCCGTGGAGTGCGGCGGCTTCGACCCCGATGCATTCGCCAAGAACCGCGCCATCGAGGACCGGCGCAACGAGGACCGCTTTCACTTCATCGAATGGACGAAGCAGGCCTTTGCGAATGTGGAGGTGATCCCGGCGGGCAACGGCATCATGCACCAGATCAATCTGGAGAAGATGTCGCCCGTGGTCTATGTCCAGGACGGCGTGGCCTTCCCCGACACCTGCGTCGGCACGGACAGCCACACGCCGCATGTCGATGCCCTGGGCGTGATCGCGGTGGGCGTGGGCGGGCTGGAGGCCGAGAACGTGATGCTGGGGCGCGCCTCGTGGATGCGCCTGCCAACAATAGTCGGCGTGCGGCTGACCGGCCAGCGGCAGCCGGGCATCACCGCCACCGACATGGCGTTGGCGCTGACCGAGTTTTTGCGCCAGGAAAAGGTCGTCGGCGCCTACGTGGAGTTCTTCGGCGCGGGCGCGGACAGCCTGTCGATCGGCGACCGCGCCACCATCTCCAACATGTGCCCCGAGTACGGCGCCACGGCCGCGCTGTTCTATATCGACCCGCAGACCACCGATTACCTGCGCCTGACCGACCGTGCGCCTGAGCAGGTGAAGCTGGTGGAAACCTACGCCAAGACGGCGGGCTTCTGGAGCACCGACCTGCAAAGCGCCGAATACGAGCGCGTGCTGACGTTCGACCTGTCCAGCGTCGTGCGCAACATGGCCGGCCCGAGCAACCCGCACCGGCGCCTGCCGACCACGGCGCTGGCCGAGCGCGGCATTGCCGTCGGCCTGGACAAGGCCCAGGCGCAGGAGGCGCAAGGCCTGCTGCCCGACGGCGCGGTCATCATCGCCGCCATCACCAGCTGCACCAACACCAGCAACCCGCGCAACGTGATCGCCGCGGCGCTGCTGGCGCGCAATGCCAACCGCCTGGGTCTCGTGCGCAAGCCCTGGGTGAAGACCTCGCTGGCGCCCGGCTCCAAGGCCGTGGAGCTATACCTGAAGGAAGCCAACCTGCTGGGCGACCTGGAGGCGCTGGGCTTTGGCATCGTCGGCTTTGCCTGCACCACCTGCAACGGCATGTCGGGCGCGCTCGACCCGAAGATCCAGCAGGAGATCATCGAGCGCGGCCTGTACGCCACGGCCGTGCTCTCGGGCAACCGCAACTTCGACGGGCGCATCCACCCCTATGCCAGCCAGGCGTTCCTGGCTTCGCCGCCGCTGGTGGTGGCCTATGCGATCGCGGGCACGGTGCGCTTCGACATCGAAAACGACGTGCTGGGCGTGGTGGAGGGCCAAGAAGTCCGCCTGAAAGACCTGTGGCCCAGCGATGAGGAGATCGACGCCATCGTCGCCCGCGCCGTCAAGCCCGAGCAGTTCCGCAAGGTCTACGGGCCCATGTTCGCCATTCGCAAGGACGACGGCCAGCGCGTGCGCCCGCAATACGACTGGCGCGCCCAGTCCACCTACATCCGCCGCCCGCCCTACTGGGACACGGAGGGCGTGGGCGCGCTCGCCGCCTTCCCGCGCACCAACAAGGGCATGCGCCCGCTGGCCATCCTGCCGGACAACATCACCACCGACCACCTCTCGCCGTCCAACGCCATCCTGGCGGACAGCGCAGCGGGCGAGTACCTGGCCAAGATGGGCCTGCCGGAAGAGGACTTCAACTCCTACGCCACGCACCGGGGCGACCACCTCACCGCCATGCGCGCCACCTTTGCCAACCCGCAGCTGGTCAACGAAATGGCGGGCCGCAAAGGCTCGCTGGCGCGCGTGGAACCCGAGGGCCAGGTGATGCGCATGTGGGAGGCCATCGAGACCTACCTGAACCGCCGCCAGCCGCTGATCATCATCGCCGGCGCGGACTACGGCCAGGGGTCGAGCCGCGACTGGGCCGCCAAGGGCGTGCGCCTGGCCGGGGTGGAAACGGTGGTGGCCGAGGGCTTCGAGCGCATCCACCGCACCAACCTGATCGGCATGGGCGTGCTGCCGCTGGAGTTCCAGCCCGGCACCACGCGCCTGACCCTGGGGCTGGACGGCACCGAGACCTACGACGTGCAGGGCGCGCTGCAGCCGCGTGCGCAGCTCCTGCTGGTCATCCAGCGCCAGAATGGCCAGACCGAGCGCGTGCCGGTGCTCTGCCGGCTGGACACGGCAGAGGAGGTCAGCGTGTATGAAGCGGGCGGCGTGCTGCAGCGCTTTGCCCAGGATTTTTTAGCCAAACCGGCATGTAACGCTTGATAGGTAAGCGCTAAGAGCTATTAAAAAATGAGTAAACAACCCCAACTTCGCATCCCCGCCACCTATATGCGCGGCGGCACCAGCAAGGGTGTGTTCTTCAAGCTGCAAGACCTGCCCGCTGCCGCCCGGCAACCCGGCCCCGCGCGCGACCGGCTGCTGCAGCGCGTGATCGGCAGCCCCGACCCCTACGGCGCGCAGATCGACGGCATGGGCGGCGCCACGTCCAGCACCAGCAAATGCGTGATCCTGAGCCAAAGCCAGCGCCCAGGGCATGACGTGGACTACCTCTACGGCCAGGTGTCGATCGACAAGGACTTGGTGGACTGGAGCGGCAACTGCGGCAACCTCTCCACCGCCGCCGGGGCGTTTGCCATCCATGCCGGGCTGGTCGATGCCGACCGCATTCCGGACGAAGGCATCTGCACTGTGCGCATCTGGCAGGCCAACATCGGCAAAACCATCCTCGCTCATGTGCCCGTCGCAGGCGGGCAGGTGCAGGAAAGCGGCGACTTCGAGCTCGACGGCGTGACCTTTCCCGCGGCCGAGATCGTGCTGGAGTTCATGGATCCCTCCGACGATGGCGACGGTGGTGCCATGTTCCCGACTGGCAACCTCGTCGATACGCTGGAAGTGCCGGGCGTGGGCAGCTTCCCCGCCACCCTGATCAGCGCCGGCATCCCCACCGTGTTCGTCAACGCGTTGGATATCGGCTACCAGGGCACGGAGCTGCGCGAGGACATCAACGGCGACCCGGCGCAGCTGGCGCGCCTGGAGCATATCCGCGTCGCCGCCGCCCTGCGCATGGGCCTGATCCAGACGCCCGAAGAAGCCGCTACGCGCCAGCACACGCCAAAAATCGCCTTCGTCAGCCCGCCCCAGGCCTACACGGCCTCCAGCGGCAAAACCATCGCAGCGGCGGACGTGGATCTGCTGGTGCGCGCCCTGTCCATGGGCAAGCTGCACCACGCCATGATGGGCACGGCCGCCGTGGCCATCGGCGCGGCGGCGGCGGTGCCCGGCACGCTGGTCAACCAGGCGGCGGGCGGCGGCGTGCGCCAGGCCGTGCGTTTTGGCCACCCTTCGGGCACCCTGCGCGTGGGCGCCGAGGCCCGGCAGGTCGATGGCCAATGGCAGGTCACCAAGGCCGTGATGAGCCGCAGCGCGCGCATCCTGATGCAGGGCTGCGTCCACATCCCCAGCGACTTTTTGAAAGCACAGCCATGAACACCAAACAACAACTCAAACGACTCGTAGCGGCCCGCAACGGCCTGCTCGTGCCCGGCGCATTCAACGCCCTGTCCGCCAAGGTCATCGAAGACCTGGGCTTCCAGGCCCTCTACATCACCGGCGCGGGCGTGACCAATATGTGGTTCGGCATGCCCGACCAGGGCTTCATGGGCCTGGCCGAGATTGCCGAGCACACGGCGCGCATCCGTGATGCGGTGGAGCTGCCGCTGATCGTGGACGCCGACACCGGCTTTGGCAACGCGCTCAACGTCTATCACACGGTGCGCACGCTGGAGCGCGCCGGCGCCGACTGCATCCAACTCGAAGACCAGGTCGCGCCCAAGCGCTGCGGGCATTTCAGCGGCAAGGAGGTGATCTCCACCGGGGAAGCGGTGAGCAAGATCCGCGCCGCCGTCGATGCGCGGCGTGACAGCGATTTGCTCATCATGGCGCGCACCGACGCGGCCGCCACGCACGGCTTCGAGGCCGCCGTGGAACGCGCGCAGAAGTTCGCCGAGGCCGGCGCCGATATCCTCTTCGTCGAGGCCGTGACCGATGCCGAGCAGGTGCGCCAGCTGCCCCAGCGCCTTTCCAAGCCGCAATTGATGAACATGGTGATCGGCGGCAAGACGCCCATCTTCAACGCCGAGCAACTGGGTGCGCTGGGCTTTGGCATCGTGCTCTACGCCAACGCCGCACTGCAGGGTGCAGTGATGGGCATGCAAAAGGCGCTGACGGTGCTGCGCGATGAGAAGGAAGTGCGGGAGGCGAGCGGCCTGGTGACCCCGTTCGCCGAGCGCCAGCGACTCGTGCAAAAGCATGAGTGGGATGCGCTGGAGGCACGCTATACCTGATTTACTTCAATGTTGATAGCTGCTTGCGCTGATGCAGCGGGCGCCAGGGCAATAAACCCCTATAAATAAGCGGCCTGCAAGTCCGCTTCGCGTGTGCCCGGCCGCACGGGTACCATGTCCATGCGGGCCGCGTATTCCTGCACCAGCCAGCGCGGCAGGGCAGTCATGCATCCCGGCGCAGGCGCAGGTCAGGCCGGTGATCGAAAAGACTGGGCTGGAGGCCGCGCTGCCTGCCCGCTGACGCCAGGATATTCATAGCACCCAAGGAGACATCATGCGACTCGACCGCCGCTCACTCGCCCTGTGCGCCGCCCTGGCGGCTCTGGCCACGGCCCTGCCCGCGCGGGCGCAAGAGGCATGGCCGACCAAGACCGTCAAGCTCATCGTTCCCTACGCGGCCGGCGGCTTTGCCGATACGCGTGCGCGCAAGATTGCCGATGCGCTGGGCAAGGTGCTGGGTCAGCCCGTGATCGTGGACAACCGCGGCGGCGCCGGCGGCGTGACCGGCACCGACGTGATCGCCAAGGCCACCGACGGCCACACCTTCGGCTTCGGCTCGCCCGCGCCGCTGGTGATCAACCCCATGCTGATGAAGAAGATGCCCTATGACGCCGCCAAGTCATTCAAGCCCATCATCCTCATCGAGGAGGCGCCGCTGTTCCTGACCATTGCGCCCAACCAGAACTTCAAGAGCGTCAAGGAGCTCGTGGACTACGCCCGCGCCAATCCAGGCAAGCTCACCTATGGTTCATCGGGCGTGGGCGGGGCGCACCATCTCTCGGGCGAGTTGCTCGCCTACGACACCAAGATCCAGATGACGCATGTGCCCTACAAGGGCGGCTCGCTCGCCGCCACTGACCTGATGGGCGGGCACCTGGCCTTCATGTTCGAGATGGGCTACGCGGCGCTGCCCTCGATACAGGCCGGCAAGGTTCGGGCGCTGGCCGTCTCCAGCAGCAAGCGCCTGAAGGTGCTGCCCGACGTGCCCACGCTGGACGAGGCCGGCATCAAGGGCTTCGAGTCCTACAACTGGCTGGGCATGATTGCGCCGGCCAGTACGCCCGACGCCGTGATCGCACGGCTCAATCAGGCGGTCAATGAGGCGCTCAAGCAGCCCGATATCCGCCAGATGATCGAAGGCAGCGGCGGCATCGTCGCCGGCGGCACGCCCGAGGCCTACGGCAAGTTCATCGCCCAGGAGCGGGCCAAGTGGGGGCCCATCATCAAGAGCGCCAACATCACGCTCGATTGAGCCCGGGTTGAGCTTGCCCTGCGATGCTCTTGCGCACTCCGATGTAATGAACATGAAACCAAGATACATCGGCATATCTGTTATTCCAAATCCGGCAATGCCGCGGTGATGAAGGCGTCTACATTCGGCATCACCGAGGCGTTGCGTGGCCGGGGCGGCTTGATAGAGCGTGCTGTTAAAGGGTGGGTACGTAACGATTTCTGTGCAAAAATGGAAACCCGATTACATTGAACGGATTCAGGAATCAGTCATGACCATGCGAAGCCGCCGCGCCACCAAAATCGTTGCCACACTGGGCCCCGCCTCCAGCGATCCGCAGCTGCTCGAGCGCATGATTGCCGCGGGCGTCAACGTGGTGCGACTGAACTTCAGCCACGGCAAGGCGCGCGACCATGTGGAGCGCGCCGCCATGGTGCGCGAGGCAGCCCAGCGCGCCGGGCGTGAGGTGGCCATCATGGCCGACCTGCAGGGACCGAAGATCCGCGTCGGCAAGTTTGCCGAGGGGCGCGTGCACCTGGAGGTGGGCCAGCCCTTCATCCTCGATGCCTCGCGCACCGAGCCCGGCGACCTGCAGGGCGTGGGGCTCGATTACAAGGAGTTGCCGCGCGACGTGCGCGCCGGCGACATGCTGCTGCTCAACGACGGCCTCATCGTGCTCACGGTGGACGCCGTACGCGGCGAGGCCGTGCACACCACGGTGAAGATAGGCGGCGAGCTGTCCAACAACAAGGGCATCAACAAGCAGGGCGGCGGCCTCACGGCGCCGGCGCTCACGGCCAAGGACATGGAGGACATCAAGACCGCGATGAGCTTCCAGGCCGACTATGTGGCCGTGAGCTTCCCCAAGAACGCCACCGACATGGAAATGGCGCGCCAGCTGTGCAACGTGGCGGCGGCCGAGTACCGCCACAAGCCGGGCCTGATCGCCAAGATAGAGCGCGCCGAGGCCATTCCGCGGCTGGAGGAGATCCTGCGCGTCTCCGACGGCATCATGGTCGCGCGTGGCGACCTGGCGGTGGAGGTGGGCAACGCCGTCGTGCCGGCGTTGCAGAAGAAGATGATCCGCATGGCGCGGGACATGGACAAGGTGGTGATTACCGCCACGCAGATGATGGAGAGCATGATCACCAACCCCGTGCCCACGCGCGCCGAGGTCAGCGACGTGGCCAACGCCGTTCTCGACGGCACCGATGCCGTGATGCTCAGCGCCGAGACCGCCGCCGGCAAGTACCCGCTGGAGACGGTGCAGGAGATGGCCAAGATCTGCGCCGCCGCCGAGGCCGCCGAGGATCCGGATCGTGACGCCGACTTCGATGGCGAGACGGCAGGCCGGGTCGATCAGTCGGTCGCCATGGGGGCGCTGTTCACGGCCCACCACCTGGGCGCCAAGGCCATCGTGGCCATGACCGACAGCGGCTCCACGGCCCTGTGGATGAGCCGCCACCGCATCCATATCCCCATCTACGCGCTGACGCCCAAGGTGGCCACGCAGCGGCGCATGGCCATGTTCCGCAACGTGCGCCCCCTGCTCATGGACACCAGCGCCGACCGCGACACGGCGCTGGCACAGGCCGAAAGCCATCTGAAGGCACGCAACATCGTGCAGCACGGCGACCTGTACGTGATCACCTGCGGCGAGCCCATGGGCCAGCCCGGCGGCACCAACATGCTCAAGATCTGCCGGGCGCAATAAGCAAGGCCTCAGCCTGCGCCAGACGATGCTGGCGGTGGGCCTCCGACTGCAAGGGTGGGGCAAGGGCGGGTGGTTAGAATCGATGGTTACCAAGCGGTTACTGCCGCTTTTTCCTCAACCCTCGAACGGATCCAACCCATGCCTCTCGTCTCGATGCGCGAACTGCTCGACCATGCCGCCGACAACGGCTATGGCATCCCCGCCTTCAACGTCAACAACCTGGAGCAGGTGCAGGCCGTGATGGCTGCTGCCGATGAGGTGGGCGCTCCCGTCATCCTGCAGGCCAGCGCTGGTGCACGCAAGTACGCGGGCGAAAGCTTCATCAAATACCTGATCGCCGCTGCGGCCGAGGCCTATCCGCATATCCCGCTGGTCATGCACCAGGATCACGGCACCAGCCCTGCCATCTGCCAGGGCGCGCTGAATCTGGGCTTTGGTTCGGTGATGATGGACGGCAGCCTCCGGGACGACGGCAAGACGCCGGCGGACTTCGACTACAACGTGCGCGTGACCCAGGAAGTGGTGGCCATGGCGCACAAGATCGGCGCCACCGTCGAGGGCGAACTCGGCTGCCTGGGCAGCCTGGAGACGGGCGAGGCCGGCGAGGAAGACGGCGTCGGCGCCGCCGGCAAGCTCGATCACAGCCAGATGCTGACCGACCCCGAGGAGGCGGCACAGTTCGTCCAGGCCACGCAGCTGGATGCGCTGGCGATTGCCATCGGCACCAGCCATGGTGCCTACAAGTTCACGCGTCCGCCCACGGGCGATGTGCTGGCCATCAGCCGTGTGAAGGAAATCCACGCCCGCATCCCCAACACCCACCTGGTGATGCACGGCTCGTCGTCGGTACCGCAGGATCTGCTGGACATCATCAACCAGTTCGGCGGCAAGATGAAGCAGACCTATGGCGTGCCGGTCAAGGAGATCCAGGAAGCCATCAAGCATGGCGTGCGCAAGATCAACATCGACACCGACATCCGCATGGCCATGACCGGCGCGGTGCGCAAGTTCCAGTTTGAAAATCCTGACAAGTTCGACATGCGCGAATGGATGAAGCCCGCACGCGAGGCCGCCAAGGCGATCTGCAAGCAGCGCTACCTGGAGTTCGGCTGCGAAGGCCAGGGCGCCAAGATCAAGGGCTATACGCTGGAGCAGATGGCGACCCGTTACGCCGCCGGAGAACTGCGCCAGCTTGTGAATTGACACCGCCATAGCGCTGTCGCACTCACGACGCGCGGCAACAGACCCGGCATCTCCACGGATCCGGGTTTTTTTTGGCCCGCGCTGTGCAACTGCAGCAATTTCTCTCGCGCCTGTCCGGGATATGGGCTTCTTCATGTAAGCTTGTGGTCAGATGGCCCGTCTGGGCGGCGCCTAGTGTCTGAGACTTGTCCCTTCATGAACCTGATGATTTCCACAATCAGGTGCCTGCTGCCCTGCGCCTTGGTGGCGCTGGCCGCCTGTGCCCCTCTTCCTTCGCAGCAGACGGAGTACCCGGTTGGGCGTGCGCGCTTGGCGTTGCCACCGGGTGCCTGGCAAGACCTGGGCGCCGTGGATGGTGCCGTGGCGCTGCTGCCGGAGGCCGACGGGCGTATAGCCCTGCAGACCCGCACAGTGGCGCTGCGTGGAGCGCAGCAGGAATTACTGGCTGTGCTGCGCGTTCAAACCAATCGAACCAATGACCGTGAATGGGCGGTGCATTGGCCGGCAAGCTGCCAGCCTCAGCAAGGTGTGACGGTGGAAGACGCGACGAAGGGCGACCGCGTGCGCGTGGACTGCCTGCGCCTCAAGCGCTGGATGCATGGATCCGAGTGGTTGGAAAAGAATCACCCTGATTTCGCGCAGTCGCTGGCCTGGCACAAGTTTGCGCTGAGCATGCCCCATTCTTTCTTGAGCTACCGCTACGCCACCGCAGGCGGCGCCACCGTGTCGGTCGAAGCCTTGGTGGATCAGCGCTTGTTGACGCCCAGGACACGCAACAACGCAGAATTTCTGACTGCAGGCAGGCCCGCACTGCAATGGGGCCGCGATCTGGCCCAGGCCGCCCGTGTGAGCGCCGGCATGATGGATGGCTTTCTGGCCATCCCGCCCTTCCCGTTTTCTGCCCCCAGCTCTTAGCATCTTGGCGCATGCAAGGCCCGCAGGTCGGGCCTACACAACGATTACCAAACTTCAGGAGACCTTTCATGCAGACCAACCCCAGCCCGCAACCGCAGCGCATAGGCGTGCCCCGGGAGATCTTCCCGCTGGAAAAGCGCGTCGCCACCGTGCCGGATGTGGTGGAAAAACTCATCAAGCTCGGATTCACGGTGGCCGTGGAATCGGGCGCTGGTGAGGCCGCCAACTTCAGCGACGATGCCTACCGCGCCGCCGGGGCAGAGATCATCGATGGCGCTGCGCAGCTGTGGGCCACGTCGGACATCGTGTTCAAGGTGCGCCCGCCCAGCAGCGAGGAAGTGGCGCTGATGCGCGAGGGCGGCGCGCTCATCGATTTCATCTGGCCGGCCCAGAACCCTGGCTTGATGGAGCAGCTGGCGGCCAGGAAGGCCACGGTGCTGGCCATCGACTGCCTGCCGCGCACGCTCTCGCGCGCGCAGAAGATGGACGCACTCACTTCCACCGCAGGTGTGTCGGGCTACCGCGCCGTGATCGAGGCGGCCAACGCCTTCGGCCGCTACTTCAACGGCCAGATCACGGCCGCGGGCAAGGTGCCGCCGGCCAAGGTGTTCATCGCTGGCGCGGGCGTGGCGGGTCTGGCGGCCATTGGCACGGCGGCCAACCTGGGCGCCATCGTGCGCGCCAACGATACGCGCGCCGAGGTGGCCGACCAGGTCAAGTCCCTGGGCGGCGAGTTCGTCAAGGTGGATTACGAGGAAGAAGGCTCGGGCGGCGGCGGCTACGCCAAGGTCATGAGCGAGGGCTTTCAGGCCGCACAGCGCAAGATGTACGCGGACCAGGCCAAGGATGCCGACATCATCATCACCACCGCACTGATCCCGGGCAAGCCTGCCCCCAGGCTCATCACCGCCGAGATGGTGCAGAGCATGAAGCCCGGCAGCGTCATCGTGGACATGGCGGCCGAGCAGGGCGGCAACTGCGAACTCACCGTGCCCGGCGAGGCCGTGGTGCGTCATGGCGTGACCATCATCGGCTACACCGACCTGGCCTCGCGCCTGGCCAAGCAATCGTCCACGCTGTACGCCACCAACCTGCTGCGCTTGACGGAAGAGCTGTGCAAGGCCAAGGACGGCGTGGCCGTGGTCAACATGGAGGACGATGCCATTCGCGGCCTCACCGTGATCAAGGAGGGCGCCGTCACCTGGCCCGCACCGCCGCTCAAGGCGCCGCCGGCCCCTGCGCCCAAGGCGGCCGCCGCGCCCGTGGCCGAGAAGAAGTCCAGCCACGGCCCTGGCGCGCCCATGTCCGGCAAGACGCTCACCATCGTCTTTGCCGTGCTGGCGGTGCTGTTCTGGGCGATTGGCGCCTATGCGCCCGTGGCCTTCCTGGGGCATTTCACGGTGTTCGTGCTGGCCTGCTTCATTGGCTACATGGTGGTGTGGAACGTCACGCCCGCGTTGCACACGCCGCTCATGAGCGTCACCAACGCCATCTCCAGCATCATCGCCATCGGGGCGCTGGTACAGATTGCGCCGCCAGAGGCCGGCGCCGCCGGGCGCCCGGACGGGCTCATCCTGTGGCTGGCCTTTGCCGCCCTGGTGCTGACTGCCGTGAATATGTTTGGCGGCTTTGCCGTTACGCGCCGCATGCTGGCCATGTTCCGTAAATAAAAAAACGACAAGGAGATCACAACATGTCCGAAAGTCTTGCAACGGTGGCCTATCTGGGCGCCGCCATTCTTTTCATTCTCAGCCTGGGTGGCTTGTCCAACCCTGAAACCTCGCGCCGCGGCAACCTGTTTGGCATGATAGGCATGGCCTTGGCCGTGCTGGCCACGGTGTTCGGCCCGCGTGTCAGTGGTGCAGGCATTGCCTGGATCGTGGGCGCGCTGGTGATCGGCGGCGGCATAGGCCTGTATGCGGCCAAGGTCGTGAAGATGACGCAGATGCCAGAGCTGGTTGCGCTCATGCACAGCCTGGTGGGCCTGGCGGCCTGCCTGGTCGGCTTTGCCAGCTATGTCGATACCTCGATCCAGCTCACGGGGGCGGAAAAGGCCATCCACGAGGTGGAGATCTACGTCGGCATCCTGATTGGTGCCGTCACCTTCTCGGGATCGCTCATCGCCTTCGGCAAGCTCAACGGCAAAATCGGCGGCAAGCCCCTGCTGCTGCCGGCGCGCCACTGGCTCAACTTGGTGGGGCTGCTGGTGGTGATCTGGTTTGGCCGCGAGTTCCTCAATGCCCATGACGTGCAGGCCGGCATGACGCCCCTGATCGTCATGACCGTGATCGCCCTGCTTTTCGGCGTGCACATGGTCATGGCCATCGGCGGCGCCGACATGCCGGTGGTGGTGTCCATGCTCAACAGCTATTCGGGCTGGGCGGCCGCGGCCACCGGCTTCATGCTCTCCAACGACCTGCTCATCGTCACCGGGGCGCTGGTGGGCTCCTCGGGCGCCATCCTGTCCTACATCATGTGCAACGCCATGAACCGCAACTTCATCAGCGTGATCGCGGGTGGCTTTGGCTCGGGTGGCGGCACGCCCGCCAAGAAGGGTGACGCTGCCGAGCCCCAGGGCGAGGTGGTTCCCGTCAGCGCCGTGGAAACGGCCGAGATGCTGCGCGAATCCAAGAACGTGGTCATCGTGCCCGGCTACGGCATGGCCGTGGCCCAGGCACAGCACACGGTGTACGAGATC